>CETB01171790.1_pt1 | contig 29293 bp, 25 predicted proteins | sample 356381 | NCBI WGS metagenome assembly CETB01 (sample SAMEA2622545, study PRJEB7988) | marine metagenome | biome: marine biome (ENVO:00000447); feature: deep chlorophyll maximum layer (ENVO:xxxxxxxx); material: "saline water (ENVO:00002010), including plankton (ENVO:xxxxxxxx)" | depth 155 m | reverse complement strand
CTCCGAGAGCCGCTACAGACAACTGCATCTACGCCTAAGGAATTCAACCAGTCAGACATTCTAGCATCATCTTCATGCATCGGCATGACGATTCTACTGAAAGAGATCTCACGCCCCTCGAGATCTACACTAGTGCTTTGCCAGAATGGAAACTCATCATCCCAATGTGGCACATCTTCCTCTCTAAGTGCTAATTCACCCAAATCGGCCTTAGCTCCTGCCTCAAAGGACTGCATCTGTGGAGTGACTAATAGCAATTCGACATCACCGTGTGCGGCAAATGGTCTGACTACCTCTTGATTTCCGCCGTGTCCGAATGTAGCGCGCTCCACCAAAAGGTCGACCATCAACACTCGCGTGTCCGCACCCATGTAGTTGCGAGGGGCAATTGGTTGAAAGGCCACCCCCTACACTGACCCATTGGAGAGAACATGGTAGACGTGCAGACTATTCTCGATTCGGTGGGCCCTGTACAAGCAGTTCTCGATGCTCACGATGGCATCGTTAACGTCATGGATACTACTGATGGTGTAATCATGATCTCTCTAGAAGGCGGATGTACGGGATGCAGTGCCACTCCAATGACTGCGATGCAGATTTACTACTCTTTGATGAAACTGGAAGAAGTCAACGATGTAATATTCGCTAACGGAGAACTGCCAGCCTATATGCGTACTTTCATTGACGACAAACTGACAGGAGAATAGTCACTCCTCTTCGGCTCTCATTTTGGCAATCTTGTGTGGATTGGTCTCACCTTGCACATCCTTTCCTTTGATGTTCATAACCGCTGAAATGGCAACAATCACTGCGATTACCGCCATAGGTCTAGCCATGTTACTCGACCCCCACAGCTCGCCTCCCATGTAGTGGAGTGCGAATAGCAATAATGCTGAGAATAGGCAAATCAGAGCTATACTCCTCTGAGCCAACAACTCTCCCGCTTCTGAACGAGAGAATGTGCCAATAGACATCCACAGAATTACTGCCACGCCACAAAGGCTGACAGATCCCGTCTCAAGCAGCCCGACTGTGTCCACGACTGCGCGTATGGTAGCCACTTGATTAGGTTAGGGAAGCAGCCCCCAGAGGGACACAGTCAAGTCGCATGACCGCTGGTTGAGAACATGGTCAAGACATCTGGGTGGAGTCTACCTGAGCCAAGGTCACAAGGCCCACCATTCCTGACCAAGTCACAGATTGCTGCTGCGTTAGAACAAGTTGCAGTTCTACTCGAACTTGACGGAGCCAACAAGTTCAGGGTAATCGCTTACCAGAATGCTAGTCGCGCCCTCGCCTCATTGGAAGAGGATTTGCTAACTGTTGTCAAAGAGGGGAGAATCACAGATGTGAAAGGAATTGGTAAGGGGCTAGGGGGACTCATCAACGAAGCCGTAATGGATGGTTCATGGGGAGATCTTCCTTCGCTTTACGAGAAGATTCCACCCGGATTAATGCACATAGTTGAGATTCCCGGGCTCGGCCCTAAGCGAGCCCGTACGATGTACGAGGAACTAGGCGTGGATTCGGTCGATTCGCTGAAAGTTGCTTGCGAGATGGGCCATGTAGCCCCACTATCAGGTTTCGGCGAGAAGAGCCAACAGAAGTATCTTGAAGGAATCGAACTACTGCGACGCTATCAAGGCAGAAGTAGGATGGATGTAGGACTTCTCTACGGACGCTCATTGGAAGACAAGATATCTTCTATGCCAGGCGTCTTATTGGCGCAATTGGCGGGAAGCGCTCGTAGAAGAAGGGAGACAATAGGAGACCTCGACATCGTAGTAGGGGCCAATCCAAAAGATCACGATTCAGTCATCCAATCGATCCTAGAATTGTCCGGAATAGCTGAAGTGAAAGGTCACGGCGAATCGAAAGTTAGTCTGATACTGGAATCCAATGTACTCGGCGATTCACTAGAGGAGAGCAGCATAGATGCTAATCTAGCTGAATCATTCCTTGAGCGTAGCAGTGATGCAACCATCGATGCCCAAGTTAGGATAGTCACTCCTGAGACATTTCCTTTCACATTGGCTTACTTCACCGGCTCAAAAGAGCACAATATCAGGATGAGACAGGCGGCCATTGATCGCGGACTTCGCCTGAATGAGTTCGGCTTATTCAGCGAGAAGGATGCTGGCGATGCAATTGGTATGGAGGCAGCCAAGCACACATTGGTATGCTCTACTGAGGAAGATATCTACGCTCATCTTGGAATGAATTGGGTCCCTCCTGAATTGCGTGAGGATACGGGAGAGATTGAGGCTGCCTCTGAAGGCGGCCCCGGGCTTCCACGACTGATTGAACCCTCAGATATACGAGGTGCGCTACACAATCACACAATTGCATCCGATGGAACAGCGACCCTAGAAGAGATGGCTGCTGCAGCAATGAATCTCGGCTGGGAGTATCTGGGAATAGCCGACCACTCTGAAGTTCTGAATATTGGAGGCAGACAGATTGGAGTTCCTGCCGCCGATCTCGCATCCCAGGGTGATTCAATCAGAGCCCTGAATGAAAAATGGAGAGATTCGGGGCAGGATTTCAGACTTCTTCACGGTAGCGAGTGCGACATATTGGTCGACGGCAGTCTGGACTATGATGATGATACTCGAAAATCCCTTTCGCATGTTATTGGTAGCGTGCACGCACTTGGGAGTTGGAGAAATAGGGACGAATTCACAAATACTGAGGCTCTGATTCGAGCCATTGAAGATCCAACATTTACAGTACTTGGTCACCCTACGGGAAGGATTTTGCAGGTAAGAGAAGGATTCCCTGTAGACCTGCATGCAGTCTTACGAAGAATGGGCGAATTGAATTCTGAAGGCCAGTTGAAGGCCGTTGAGATTAACGCCTCCCCTTACAGACTTGATCTCGACTGGCGCCTATGCAAGTACGCCAGAGATCAAGGAGTTCCAATCTGCATTAACCCAGATGCCCATGACACCAACGGTCTGCGTGATTATTGGTATGGAGTACAGATTGCCAGAAAGGGCTGGCTATCTGCTGCAGATGTATTGAATACACGTAGTGGAGCCGAGATTGAAACTCTGATTGGCATCTGACGAACCTTAACAGCAAAACTCTCCTAGGACTAATCATGCGACTACTTCGGGCATCCGTATTCGCTCTAATCGCCTTCTTTCCTGGTATTGTTGTAGCGCTCGGTGCCTACTTGCTCCTAGGTGGTGCGATCGAATCGGATGATTGGGAGACATGGATGTACGGTCCATGTTATGGCATTCCAGCAGCCTTTGTTATCATCGCTTTCGTATTGGGCTTGAAGGAGGATGGAGAGGCCTAGTATGCGACGCGATATCAAGTCCGAAAAAATAGGAAAAATCCTAGACGAATTGTACCCCGAGCAACCCATACCCCTCGACCACAGCGACCCCTACACCCTACTAGTTGCTGTGATGTTGTCTGCGCAAACCACTGACAAGAAGGTCAACGAGGTCACTCCCGAACTTTTTGCTAAGGCCAACTCTCCAGAAAAGATGTCCAAACTGAAAGTTGAAGAAATTCAAGAACTGATTCGCCAAATAGGACTAGCTCCAACCAAGGCAAAGAATCTGAAGCGCATGGCTGAACAGATTATCGAAGACGGAGGTCCAGTTAGACCTGATTGGGAATTCCTAGAATCTCTGGCCGGCGTGGGTCACAAGACTGCCAGTGTAGTAATGTCTCAGGCCTACGGAATTCCTGCTTTCCCTGTAGACACACATATCCACAGACTAGCTGCTCGATGGGGATTATCGAATGGTAGCAGCGTAGCCAAGACCGAACGCGATCTGAAATCCGTATTTCCTGAAGACACATGGAATCGTAGGCACCTGCAAATCATATTTTTCGGTAGAGAACATTGTCCTGCACTGCGCCACGACCTTGAACAATGCCTTATCTGCTCATGGGCAGCAACGAAGAAGCGAAAGAGAGAGGAGTCGAGAAAATGAGCATACCAAAAATGGATAATGAGATATTCAAAGGACGAGTAATTTCATCAGGTTTTCAAACCGGAGATATGGTAGTTATTGGAGATTGGAATGATTCCCCACATGGGGCGTTCACAAACCTGATGTGGGCCAAGCCAGACGGTACCAGAGTTCTAATTGCACCGTCCAAAGAGCTAGGCGATTTTGTTTCATCACTGTATTCTTTCGAAGAAGTAATCGTATCTGCAATGGAGATAGAGAGGACCAAGAATTCAATCGAGATCAATTGCGATCTCGGACGCGTCTTCATGCAGTGGGGAATGACACTTCCATTACTATTCTCTAGGCCGCGCTGGTTCATAGCTAACATCGAGGCACCATTCGCAAGACTATTCTTTGGAACAAAAACACATGGCACTACTCGTAACGGACGCAAGGAGTGGTACCATGTCAGAGGGCTTTCGCGAATGAAGTCCGCAGAATTGGAACTAGAAGGAAGGAGCTCCAACCGGATGACGAGCATGGCTCCATCGGCATGTTTCGGCTTCAGTAATCCTCCAAGAATGCCTCTGAGTGTAAGAGTAGACTCACACATCGCCGCAGCCGAGTCTTGATGTATATCGGCCGAGTCGAGTAATCATGGCAGAACTACAAGTGGGAGATACAGCTCCCGATTTTACGGCAATCGTAACTGATGGAACAGAGATTACACTCTCGAAGATATTATCCTCCGGCGAAGGAGTAATACTGTACTTCTATCCCAGAGATAGTACTCCCGGCTGTACAGTGCAAGCATGCGATTTCAGAGATAGTTTCGCGAGATTTTCTGGCTCTGGATGGAGAGTAATCGGAGTTTCCACCGATTCCGCTTCAAGCCATCAAAAATTCACTAACAAGCACGAACTTCCATTTGAGTTGATTGTCGATGAGGAAGCATCTCTGCATGAGGCGTATGATACATGGAGGGAGAAGAACATGTACGGAAAGAAGTACATGGGCACCCTAAGGTCTACCTTCGCAATCAGCCCGGACGGTAGCCTGAAGTGGGTCAAGTACAAGGTCAGCCCCAAGGGGCATGTGGAACAACTACTCTCAGACTTGGAGGTCAATTGATGGGAACCGACGAGCGTAGAGAATTAATCGAAACCTTCCTGCGCCGTTGCGTAACCTATGCAGATGCATCGATTGAACGTAAGATAAAGCGAGGAGATGATGAGGAAATCATAGCAAAGTGGCAAGCTTATCGGGACTTCACAGAACATGCCGCCGAAGAGGTCGCGTCAGGAGACTTAGACACATGGCTAGAAGACAATCAGACCTCGGAGTCCGGAAGCTGACTCCACATTGCCATTCCCAAATTGTGCCTATCGGTATCGACTCTCATTCTGGCCCCAGGAATCATCAGCAATGTATCACTATCATTTAGAGAAAAGACAGGATAGCCGATTCGCTCACACATTGCTCGTACATTTCTTCTACACACATCCTGTTGGCTAGGCATGTGAGCGAGCGATGCCAAATCGACTAGAACCATATCTCCTCCAGCAAGGGACCTATCTGTGCCATCAAGGGGTAGGCGATGAAGACTATCCGGCTTGAGATAAACCACCCTCCTATCGGGCCTTGGTACGATTCTACTCGTTCTTTCTGACCACACATCTTGTCCTAGATCGTGAAATCGGTCATCCGCCTGGGGGCCTGGGTCAACAGACTTACCTCTGCTCTTGGGCTGAGCCCTTTGGACCCCTGCTGGATCGGGAAGTCCAAGTAACCTAAACAGATTGACCATGGTCAGCCGCGGCACTAATCATCAAAGAGTGCTTCTATGTCCTCGTTGTCTAGGGCCTCATCTACAGATACTGCCACACTTTCCGAGGACTCACTCTCGGGTTCCTCTGGCGACTCTCCAATAAGTTCCTCGAAAGCACCAGATAACTCAGGGTCCATCGGTCCGGAAACATCCTCCATTGGGGGCTCGGAAGGAGTCTCAACCAATTCTTCTTCATCCACGCCTCCAGGGTCAATCTTTCTCTTTTCATTGTCGAATGGGTCGTAATCGGGGTCATCAAATGCATCATCCATTGAGACCTTTTTTCCTTTGCTCCTAGGCTCTATTTCAACTATTGAGAATTCATCGTCCCGGGGGGGCCGCATTCTATTGAGGAGAACGACAAGTAGTACTGTAATCATTGCAACAAGGCCGATGTAGATCCCATAATCAGCCATCAGTGTTGACAATCCAAAAGGCTCCTTATTGACTTGTATTGAGAGCGTTATTGAGCTCCCATCTCCTTCGTCAAATGCAGTCATCTTGACAACCCTAATGCCTTCTTGTGAGAATCTGACCTCAATCCATCTTCCTTGCCTGTCGATGTCGTTTGCAGGATCTCCATCGCCATCTGAGTCAGTCTCGATATCCAAATCCCAAACATACACCATGTTGGCCATGTCGAATTCGGAGTCGGTGGTACCATTTGCCGAGAGTACAATCGCATCACCTTGGGTAGGTTCGTAATCGCTAGCCGAAGCAACAGGTGAGGGCGGCAAGTTGTTGATTTGTACTGGAATTACAATACTTACAGTATCTCCATCATCATCAGTAACATGGAAAACTATCGAACTAGGGGCAGTAGTTGCATCTTCCCAGGTGTAAATTAGACTCTGCGATTCTACATCACAGTCGTCTGTAGCGTTGCCTTGTGAATCGGAGTTTACATCGGGATCCAAATCGAAACAACTCACCAGTCCTGCGAGATCATTGGGAGTGTCGCTGACATCAACGGAGAACTGCATCACACTGCCCTCGGCAACTGGCAGAGGATTGGAGACCGGCATAATGGTGGGAGCGATGTTATTGACAATGAACTGGATAATCAGAGTCTCTGTACTCGCTCCGTCATCATCGACAACTTGCAGAGTGGCTAGATGCTGTCCCGATGTTTCGTATATGTGCTCAATCTCACTATGGTGGCCAACACTTGAGATAATTAATTCGGGACGATCCTCCGCGTCAGGAGCCCAATGATGCTCAAGCGAACCCAGATCATTGGATGAATCCTCTGCAAATCCTCGCATAATCAGAACATCTCCCTCATTTACTTCATATCGAGCATTATCTCCGAGTATCTGAGGAACCATTCTGTTTCCATCAAACCATATCTCTGCATGAGGGTTACTCGGTGCAATGTTTGTGACCTGAATAGTGAGACTATCTTGTGTAGTAGCGCCATCATCATCCATCACGGTAACATTGATTGTGAATGGACCCTCATCCTGAGGGGTCACAGTACATCTCTCGCCAACCTGCCCCTCTTCGCACGGAAGTCCCCATTCTATGTCGATTGGAGCATCGGGATTCTGAGTGTCCAAATCACCACTCTCCTCAATGTCGAAGGTGATTGAAGACATCACTGGGACAGAATCATGTTCAGACCCAATTTCTACTTCAGGAGGTCGGTTGAGTATGGTGATGTAGGATTCCGCGTAGGCTTTGTCATTCTCATCATCCGTTACTACTAGGGAGACCAAAAAGACCCCATCATCGTCCCAAGTGTACTCTTTAACACAGTCTTGCTCTATCGATGTCCAGTTGTCTCCATTTAGCATCTCTACGGTAAACTCGCATGTCATGTCGCCGCCGTCCGCATCATAGGACGACAATCCGTTGAAAGTGACTTCAGTCATGGTCAATGAGTCGGATGCTATGGTAAGTGAAGCAGTAGGTAGCCTGCCAATAAACAACTCAAATGAACCTTGATTGTTGGAGCGATTGCCATCAGAGGAGACATCTTCATCCGGATCGGCTGTGAAGGTTACACTGATGTCGCCGAATGGATGGTTCTCCGGTACTGCCCATATCACATCTACCCGCATCTCCTCTAGACTTCCTAAACTTGGGATGTAGGTGGAAGATGTAGAACCATCAGGGGCCTCTACCATCAGTGTAGTTGCTGGAGATGATAGAATGCCTCGGTTCAAAACCGGGACACTAAATGTCAACTCGTCATGAGGAATAGCATTGAATCCTATAGTCGAATCTAGAGTTACTGTTCGGTTGCCTCTAGTCCTCTCTACTGTTACGCCCTCGGAGCGAGACACCAAATCAACTTCATGCACATTCTGATCAATTATGACAGTCGAAGCTCCAATCAATTTCTGATTTGGAATCCAGGCTACTAGTCCATGACTCCCGAATTCGTCCGTTCCATCACTATCGTCACTAGAATCGCCAGTATTGAAAGTCAAGTAAGCAGAACCATTTGCTGCAGTGGTCACATCCTCAATTACTCCTCCTGATTCATACCTGACTTCGAGAACCTGTCCACTTGATGGTTGACCAGAATTGGTGACATTTACCCACGCAGACATCTCGAAGTCAAGTGGTGAGAGAGGGAACTCCATCTCCACAGAGATTTGTATTGGCCTGCCTGCCGCTTGATATGTACTCAACTCGTGCTCAGCGTAAATTCCCAAGGTGTTTGTGTAGGAGGAGCGAATATCTCCACGAATGGCGGGACAATACCATCTGTAACCTATCTCATCTCCGTTGTCGTCGTAGTTTGTGATGTTGTAGGACTGTGCGCAGCCACTGTAGAATACTCCTGGATATCCCTGACTTACGACCTCCCAACTAGTTGAGTTCGAACCACTCGAGTCAGCAGGTATGTCTACATAATCGCTAGACCCGCTATAATCCGTAGTGTATGAGTAGTCAGTCCCCCATTCCTCTCCTACGCTGATAGGGAAATCGTGGCCCTCTAAGGGTGGACTGTATGTCTGATCGATAGAAAGATCTGCAACATGAACAGTGTAAGTCCACCACCATATCTGGTAGTCGAAATCGATATCAAAATCAGCATTCTGCTCAATTGAGGCCAAGTCCGATACCCGAATAATCTCCTCTGTATCCATTTCGACAACTAGGTCTCCATTATTCCCATCCAGATTGATGTTCTCAGCCTCGTAATAGCCTTGTCCAGTTACTCTGTATACCAGAGTCTCTACACCGTCCACAGACATAGTGTAGACATCAGATACTTGTTGAGTCAGAGTTCCAGAAAGATACTCTACATTCGTAGTTACCCCAGAGCTAGTCACGAAATCTCTCACATCTAGGGCCCCGGTGTAACTCCAAGCATCATTCACCTTCCAAGAAGGAACATCTACCAGATTCGTAGTTCTGGCCGACGAATCAGAAATATGTATGCTGGAAAGATCCTCGGAGACATTGCCCCTAATCGCCGCCAGACCGGCAAACGAAGAGAGAAGCAACATCATTGAGAGTCCAACGGCGAACCTCAGTGGAGGAGGGTCCATGTCCCGCCCTGAGGGCGAAGAACGCATCAATGTCACCCCTGATGTACCTAGTACAGCAGATCGGCCAATTCGTCTTGGATGAACTGAACTGCCTCAAGGATCTCATCCTTCGCCCTAGCACCGGTAATCACCATCTTTCCGCTTCCGAAAATCAGGCAGACAACTCTTGGGTAATCCAGTCTGTAAATCAGACCAGGGAACTGCTCAGGCTCGTACTCGACCTTGTCGAAAGGCAAGTGGAATGTTAGGTTGTTCAAGTTGAGCTTCCTTGGTAGGGCGGCCAATGGCTCCCCTTCGCGTATACCGCGGATTCGTGGATCCTCATTCTCGACCTCTTCATCAGTAGCTGCTCGGATTCCATCATCAGTATCGATGACGCGTGTATTATTGTCATCCATTCTGGCGAGTCCAGAGTAATCCTCAGGATAGAACAGAGAGTATGTGGCTACCATGTTCTGGACTTCAATCTCAATGTCACCCGAGTCCCAAGTATCAATTCCAGCAGCCCTCAGGTCACTGGTCATCATGTCAATACCTACACGGATGTTACTGTCGTTCTTACCTCCGGTACAAACCGCGCGACCCGATCTAAACATCAGGATCGCCAACTTCGGATCTGTGACCCGATAGACGACTCCCGGGAATTGTTCGGGCTCGTACTCGCAGTTCAGTTGGATGGCTATATCTGGAAGGTCTAGTTCCTCCGCCACTCTGGTGGAGGCGACCACGTTGACTACTGTCAATCTCTCCTCGTCGCTAAGCATGAGGTCGGCACCAATATTCTGCTTATAAAGGGTAGTTGGCTGAAAACTGACATTGAAGTGTGAATGTATACACCAATCACTAGTCTTTCAACAACCTCACTCCAGGGGCCCCAAGTCGAGAAATCAGAGGCGTACCTCCGGCCACTTCTATTGCTTCAGCCACTCTCCGAGGATCACGCGCGAGGGCAATCATACAACCCCCTCCTCCAGAACCAGTCAGTTTAGCCCCAAATGAATGAGGCCTAGAGGCTTCAATTAGTGTTTCAAGAGAGGGGCTACTTACTCCTAATAGTCGCAACTTCTCATGACAAGCATCCATCGCCATGCCGACTGCCTCCAGATTACCCGCGGACAACGCAGTCAGTCCAGCGCTGGTGATTCTTCCAATGGCATCCATTTCGTCCTCCATCTCGGGCTGTTCTTCTAGCAGTTTAGCGACACCGGCTACCATCTTACCCGTGGACGACATCTCTCCCGTGAACCCAATAACTAGGCATGCATCACTGAGATTATCCGGCAAATCTACTGCATTGATTGACCACTCTCTCAGCCCCTCGGGAGTCTCTAGTTCGGCATCGAACACATGCCTTGTGCCCTCTACTTGTCGTCCTGAAACGACGATACAGCCCCCAAGAGCGCTAGTAGCAGTATCCGTAGGACTGGCCCGACCTTTCTGCGCCATTGCCTCCGCCGAATGACCCATTCGAGCGAGGGCCACGGGGTCCAATTGCTGATCTGGACTAATATGGGCCTGCAGAGCGGCACCGATCGCATTCGAAAGCGCAGCAGAAGAGCCTAATCCTGCGGCAGAAAATAAGCCACTGTCGACCTCCATCTTCAGAGGAGGGCCATCGTACTGGAAAACAGTATCTAGAATATGAGAGATATGGGGGTGCCGAGAAGGCTCGAAAGTAACACCTTCCAGAGTCCACTCGTTTGACTGCTCAACACTTACTCTAACACCGCTTTCAATGGCCACCGCGACAGCTGGGTGGCCGTAGACCACCGCGTGCTCACCAAACAGGATACACTTCCCGGGTGCGAAACCACTCGCCATGGCGCTAGGCAAGGCCATGAGGCCATGAGTTTGCCTGTTGGAGCGGTTTCTTCAAGGCCATGATTCGACTCGCGGCTTTTCAGGCAAAGCCTGACAGTGATTCGATGGAACATCCTCTGCTGCAATCATACGGGCCTCTCGAGGGTTGGCACATCCTTCTCATAATGGGTTTAACTGCTATCGGATTTTTCCTCTACCAAGTACGCAAGGCAATCAGTTTAGTGATGCTGGGATCTCAGGACAACCGCTTTGATTCTTGGGATGCTCGAATTCTCGAGTTTATCATTGGCTGGCTCGGTCAAAAGAAAGTCCTCAGGGACAGAATTGCAGGGACCATGCATGTCTTCCTCTTCTGGGGCTTCCTGATGTTGTCATCTGACATGCTAGACCTGGCCACTGCAAATTTCTTCTCGGATAGAATTCTTCCTGATCTGTTAAACGGTCCCTGGAACGGCATGGTTGAACTCGGCTACGCTATGGCGATGATCGGCTGTGTTGCCGCACTGATTCGTCGTATGGTCTTCACACCTCAGAAACTCAAGGGTAAATCAAATTTTGAGACATTTGAAGGAAATCTAATCTTGGTTCTAATCTTCACGATCACAACCACTTCATTTGTTATTGAGTCCAAAGAAGATCCTAGCAAGTTGTGGGAACCTCTCGGCTATGCAGTAGCCCAGTATGGGGTTTCTGACTCATTCGCAGTCGCTTCTTACTGGGCCCATATGCTCTCAATCTGCGTCTTCCTGTTTCTGATTCCTCTGTCCAAGCACATGCATCTCGTAATGGCCGTACCAAATGTGTTCTTCCACGATGTAGGTCCAACCGCTAAGATGAGGCCACTAGCAGTCGACGATTTCGGTAGAGCAGTCCCTATGGATGATATCCTAGAGATGGACTCAATAGGATTCGGAGTTAGCAATTACACCGACTATTCATGGAGGCAACTAATCGATGGGTGGTCATGCACCTCATGCGCTCGATGCCAAGATGTCTGCCCAGCATACGCCTCGGGCAAAGGCCTCAATCCGATGCAGGTCATACACGATGTTCGCAATTACGCCAACGACCACGCTCCACTCCTACTATCTTCAGAGAGCCCAGATGAGACCATCATGCAGAGAATTACAGAGGAAGCAGTCTGGGCCTGTACTACTTGCAATGCATGTGTCGATGTCTGCCCCCTATACATCGAACATGTCCCCAAACTCACCGATCTACGCCGTAATGCTGTGATGGAGACGATGGAGTATCCCGATCAACTCAATGTAGCCTTCGACAACATGGATGCGGCACAGAACCCGTATGGATTTGGAGCACACGAGAGGGCGGACTGGGCGTCCGACCTTGATGTCAAGGTCGGTGAACCGGCCGAGTACATCTACTTCGTAGGCTGTGCGGCCAGTTTCGATGAGCGTAATCAGAAGGTAGCCAGAGCAACAATCTCTCTACTAAAGGAAGCCGGATTGGATGTCGGAATTCTGGGCATGCAGGAAGGATGCTCAGGAGATCCTGCTAGAAGAGCAGGGAATGAGTTCCTGTTCCAGATGCTGGCTGAAGCCAACATGATGACCTTCCAAGAACTCGGAGTCAAGAGAATTATCGCATCCTGTCCACATTGCTTCCATACTCTAGGAAAGGAGTACGCTGACTACGGTGGAGACAGACTTGAGGTCTATCATCACTCAGAGATTCTTGCCAAATTACAGGATGAGGGCAAATTGCCCCAGGCCAAGAAGGATGGCCGCAGCATCACATTCCACGACCCTTGCTATCTAGGCCGTATTGGAGGAATCATTGACGAGCCCAGAGAAGTCATCGGAGGAGTCGATGTTGAGACCGAGAAACACGCAGAGAACTCATTCTGCTGTGGAGCAGGAGGTGCTCAGATGTGGATGGAAGAGGATGCAGACAAGCGCGTTAATGAGATTCGGGCAAAGGAACTCGCCGAGACAGGATGTGATACAGTAGCTGTAGGGTGCCCATTCTGTTCGGTGATGGTTAAGGACGGTCTCGACTCAGTCGGCGCGGAGATGGAGGTCATGGATGTGGCTGAAATCATGTGGGAGCAGATTGTGGCTCGGGATAAAGAGATTCACGAGTTGATGCAGAAACCACTCAAGAGCCTGCCCGGAAGTGAGAATAATAACTGAAACAGAAGGTCGAGTAGATATGGATGAAGAGTTTACATTTCTTGGATTTACAGTTCCGAAGTTCGCTATGGTATCCGGTGGTTTTCTAGTCGCATGGGGAATCATCGCCTATCTCACACAGAGCGCAGACCCTCCCTCGATTACAGCCGCAATTCCTGCTTTCATTGGACTTCCAATGCTTGGCCTAGGTGTAATGGCAGAACGAGATGAGAAGAATCTCAGACACTACATGCATACCGCAATGATTGTGGCATTGGCGATGGTACTGATGCCCATTGCAATGTTTTGGAGAATGGGGGCTCCTGATTCACCACTAACCCTTGCATCCTTACTTGCCCTTCTCCTAATAGGGGCCACATTCATCTTCGCAGGGGTCCGATCATTCAGGCATGCTAGGATGCTTAGAGAAGCCGGTGTATAGGAATGAAACCAGTCATCGGCGTAACATGTTTCTGCAGAGATACAGTGTACGGGAATTGGCACAGGAATGCAGCAATACTTCCCTCAGCTTACATTTCGATGATTGAGAAGGCAGGAGGAATTCCTCTGATCATCCCTCCAGCCGGAGATATGACCCAAATCCTCGATTTGATAGATGGTCTGGTTGTGTCTGGAGGGCCCGACATATGCCCTTCGACCTATGGTGAAGAGCCCGGTGATATGACCACCGAATTCTATCCTAATCAGGATAAGACCGAGATGGGATTAATTGGCGAAGCTATTGCTAGAGACACACCCTTCCTAGGCGTATGCAGAGGAATGCAGATGATGAGTGTGATGCATGGAGGCAGGCTGTATCAACACCTAGACACTACACCCGGGCATGAAGGGCATGGCGGCTTCGATGGAGTGGAGACTAGACACGGTGTTTCTGCGACAGAAGGATCTCTGTTGGCCAATCTAATGGGAACTTCAATCGATGCTAATTCAACTCATCATCAGGGTGTCGCTGATGCTGGAGACCTAACTGTGACTGGGATTGCAGATCACGATGGTCTGATCGAGGCCGTAGAGCGACCTGACAAGAGATTCTGCCTAGGAGTTCAATGGCATCCGGAAAGGACAGGACATGATGTTCTGTACTCCGGACTGGTCGAAGCGGCGCGGGGTTGATGACCGATAAGCCGCACAGCCCCTACAATGCCTCTGAGGGTCTATGACACCCGTACGCGTGAGAAGCGCGAACTCTCTACTCTTGAAGATGGTAAGGTGAGTATGTATGTCTGCGGAATCACACCTTATTCTCCAAGTCATTTGGGACATGCTCGATGTTACCTATCATTCGATGTTGTTCATCGCTGGCTAGAGGCCAGTGGCTACGATGTAGACTATGTGCAGAACTTTACAGATATCGACGATAAGATACTCGATATTTCTGACTCCGAGGGTGTTGAATTTTCTGTAGTCGCTAACAGGAACATCGACGATTATCTAGGGGTCATGGATGCAATGAATGTCCTTAGAGCCGACCATTATCCTAGAGTTACCGAAACTATTCCGGAAATCATTGGTATGATCTCTGATCTGGAAGAGAAGGGTCACGCCTATGTCGGAGATGATGGAGTATACTTCGAGATAGACACAGCCCCTGAGAAGTACGGGCAATTGACCGGCCAAACTCTTGAGATGGTCAGAGCCGGAGCAGGTGGGAGAGTAGGAGGAACAGGCTCCGGTAAACGAGATCATCGCGACTTCGCTCTTTGGAAACTGACTAAGCCAGGCGAACCATCATGGGAGAGTCCTTGGGGCGAAGGCAGACCAGGATGGCACATCGAGTGCTCTGCAATGTCACTCAACCACTTCGGAGAGCAATTCGACATACACGGAGGTGGGCACGACTTGAGATTCCCTCACCATGAGGCTGAGATTTTCCAGTCAGAGTGCTGCACAGGGACAGAACCAGTAGTGGGATTTTGGATGCATAATGGCTTCGTCAATATTGACGGCGAGAAGATGAGCAAGAGTCTTGGTAACTTCTGGACCATACGTGAAGCCTTCGAGAGTCACGCTCCGTTAGCCCTCCGATATGCTCTACTGAGTGTACCTTACCGTAATCCAATCGATCTCACGCCAGAGTTCCTAGATGAAGCGGCGATGCATTATGACAGACTCTTGGATGCTTACGGAAACTCACTTTCCTCTCAAGAGGAATCAGGAATCGATCTTTCCGGAGCCAGTGAACGCTTCTCTAATGCAATGAATGATGACTTCAATACTAGGTCTGCAATGATAGAGGTGCAAGCAGTAGTATCTTCTGCACCAGGGTCGGATGTAGCTGCTTGGCTAGAGAAGAACGCAGGAGAGGTGCTGGGGCTTCTACCATCTCCCGAGGAAGTTGCTGCCAATCTGGCTCAGGTCGAGTCTGCTAGGGCAGAGGTGGCTGAGAGAGTTGAGTCGCTGCTGGATGAGCGCGAGAGCGCTAGGCAGTCCAAGGACTGGGCCCGAGCTGATGAAATCCGTGACGAACTCACTTCGATAGGAGTCGTAGTCGAGGACGGACCCGAGGGGCCGACTTGGCATCTAGGGTGATTACTCATCCTCAGTAACGAGTACCGATAGTTCCTCGTCAGCACGAGCTCGAAGATTTGAGTTAACAATTCCTAGAGAGCCGACGATAATAATCAGTGCAACGAATATGCCAACCCAGTATAGAGGTCCATCCGTCCAACTCTCGCTTTCAGGCTCCGGTTCCGGCTCCGGTTCCGGCTCTTCTCCTTCAACATCAATGAATGACCAAGCAGCCCTGCATGTCACCTCTTGTGGGTAACTTCCAGAATCTACACAAATATGCCCGGGAATCGCGATTGCATCAGCTACTTCGAGGTTACAGAATGATCCACTGGACTCGATGCACCCATCAGTTGGCTGCATCACTACTAGGATTGCACCACACAGTAGAATTTTGCTGGAAGGAGTGACAGGCACACCTGCATCATTCAATGTAGTCGCATCCGACATACACTGCTCGAGATGAATCCCCTCTTCGATAGTGGTTGGGTGAGGTATGGTGCCGCCTCGTGGACCATATGTATTCCAAAGTACAGGCAACTCTGGCTCCGGCTCTGGCTCCGGCTCACTGCAGACCATTGTCCCACTGCAGTCAAAGTCATCACAGTCGATGTACGGGTCTCCATCATTATCGACCCCATCGCTGCATAATGCCTCAGTATTTTCCGAACCTCCATTTCCAGGGTTGGTGATAATTGGACCTGCTCCGGCCACAGTACCATCGACCCTATGGCCATCCTCGTTCAGTTCGACATCGTAATAGTCGCCCCACAGGTCGATAGTACGGTCTTTTTGGAATGTTAGAGAGCGGTTCAATACATCGAAATAACGGTCATCACCAAGTGTAAACAAGTATTCGATAGGGACCTGTGCTCCTTGATTGCATGCTTGTAATTCTGCAAGTAATTCATCGACAGTCTGCTGAGCCTCTGGTACTCCATCATAGGTGATATCTGTGGCCTTGGTGAAACCAACGCCCTCGATAATCTGAATCTCATCATCCATCGCTTGCATGATGTCTACATCCCCAAACACAGCCAATCCGCCGACTACTACTAGTCTGAGATCAGGATCAATAGCTTCTACGACATTCCTGTAGGGGTCGGAATGGAATGTATCGAGGACTACTAGATCTGCTGCCAGTCCTGCTTGGATGCGACCTGTTTGATCATCCCATCCGATTGCATCGACTATGTTCGTAGTAATGGTCTGGACCAACTCGTAATCGGTGAATATGTCTCCTAGGACATTCTCATCCCACCAATCCGCAGTCTTCAGTTCGTGCATCGAACTCTTGGAACCTGAGGGGGCCCAGTCTGGGCCAATCATGATGTTGACTCCCTCGGCCTTGGCCGTGGCCACATCTGTCGTCTCACCATACAGGATTAGATTCGATGTCGGAGACCAAGCGAGACTTCCTCCAACATTTCCCAAGGCATCGAATTCAGTCTGAGTTAGTCCAGTTCCATGAATCACAACAATCTCACCAACAAGCAAGTCATTCTGAACCAAGACATCGAATTCTGCCCTGCTGGACTCATCAATACCCTCGGCTAGATGCAGGAACCAAGCATCCAGTTCTCCTGAGGCATTACCATCCTTGATATGATTGCCAGTATAGTCTGATTCTAATTCAGTGACTTTGGTGTGGATGTAGTCTCTACCGAAGTTATACAACTCGATATTTCTTGCAAGCATGGTCTCAAAGGTGTCAGTGTTTGATGTTGAACTACCTTGCAGTGCAGTGTTTCCACCAGCGATTGCCCGTAGCTCAGCAAACCTCATTGCAGATGTGTCGGTGAGTGAACAACCCACATCTTTTGCATCCCTATAGGAGTCCTCTGCTTGCCATTGGTAGCGGTTTTCCCAGCCATCAGTGCCGTGGTCCCAAAGTGGGATTATGTTGTACTTGGCGTGATTATGTGGGTCAATAAATCCTGGATAAATGGTACCGCTCGTCGGTATTGAAGCCACTCCTTGAGCAGCGGGAGGCGCAACATCAGTTGCACTCCATACCGCCTCAATCATGCCATCAACTACCAGAATCCTACCGTCATTGATTACTGATTGTTCTGATTCCATGGTGACCACGCGCCCCTCGAGAATGTACTCTCCTCGGTGAATGTGGTCTTGTGGAGGGTAGCAGTTGCCTTGCAAATGGTTGGCACCACCCCATTCTTGGTCATTGGCACCTCCTGGAGTTGGACTACCTTCGGACAGTTTTGCCCAGTTTCCACTCGAGTCGTATCCGTAAGGAACATCCCAATCAGAATCTTCGCCTGCGTAACTTACAGAATCCATCTCCATACCAGACCCATCCAGCAACCTGATGGTATCTCCGTCCCAGAAGTCGAATTCTATACCAGTCCATGAACGATAGAATACAATGTATGCTCCCGGCTCTAGAACTGTATTCCATCCGACGCTGCAAGCAGGGGAACCTCCATCGGCGATATCATCCAACCACCAACCTCCGATGTCGATAGCCTCTGAAGTTGGATTGTACAACTCGACATATTGGTCACTGTAAGTTCCCATCGATCCATCGCCATTCCAGTCAGTACCTCCGTAATTCTCGTTATTCGGAGAAACTAGTATCTCGTTGATGTAGATAGAATCAGTCGGAGCAGTCTGGCCCGACACTGCCATCATCGGCATCATTGTCATCGTAATCATCAGCAGGGTCATGGCGAATGCTCTGCGCATGGTAGAGACGAGTCATTACTCAACTTCAATCCAACCCTGAATAGTTCAAGCAAGATTTCTACAAATTTGCACACTTTTACCAGTGTCAATTAGGCGAAGCACCGAAATACTGACCAGTACGAATCGCCCGCGTTAATCATGCAGCGAAGCGGCAGAGTGGCCTGTGCGGCCCTAATGGTAATCACCGTGTCATTCGCTGGCTGTTTGTCTAGTGGAAATCAAACTAGTTCCGGCGATTCGATTCCAGACTGGGACAAGGATATGGTCTATGTCGATGATCCCATGGGGCATGAAGATGCAAGAATGTTTGATGTGGGCTCCCCATTCAGTAACCAATCCTGGGGCAACTCAAGCTGGGCAGTCTTCGGAAACGAAGAGGGAGGGAATTGCTGTGAACACTATCTGGCTGCCACCAAAGAGGGATGGATTCTGAACTTTGGTGGCGAATATCCTACTTGGTCAGAAGATAGAGGCCATACTTGGCAAGAATACCGTCCAAGTGTCTTTTCTCAGATTGGATGCCGAGAGCCAAAACCAACTGTCCCCGGCCAAGAAGGCCTAGGAGAGGGCAGTATCGTTCAAGCAACCAATGGAGATTTAATTTCGATGGGCTGGTTCCCTTATCCGAGTAGTAGCGGTGCAGACCAATTCTACGCTTTCCTATATGATGCAGAGGACGAAGAGTGGAGTTGGTGCTTCAATCGAACCCCTGAGCCTTTCTACGACCGTTCTTGGCAGGTTGAAGTCGTCGGCCCAATCAATGGTGGCTTGTATGGAAATGGCGAATGGGCTACCCTAGTAATCTCCAATTTCTGGCACCAGGTTGCCAATCTCGGAGGCCAGATTTCTACTGATGGCCTGAATTACGATTACTTCGATTTCCCCGACCGAGATGCAAATCTCGACATCATCGAGGTCGATCTCACTGCTGAATCTTTAGGGCCGGAGTGGGATTTCACCAAGCCGCATAAGGAAATGCGGGCTTTCCCGGTCCCTTCTGGTGGCCTATACTTCCCGGATTACTTCGTCGATGGTACAGATGCTTTTGTTGACACTTCTCTCAACTGGTGGGCCGCAACTACTCTGAATGGGTCATCCCTGCCAACTCAGTATTGCGCATTCGACTCATCTACTGCATTACATTGCTTTGGGGGATTATCTGGTGGAGTTGGAATCACCCACTATATTTCCTGGGATGGCGGTGAGACATGGGATATGCAGGACTACAACCTAACAGGAGTTGCTACAGAATTGGAAGAATGGGAATGGCACTCAAGTGGAGTACACGATCTTATGGTTGTAAATATCAGATTCCAGAGCGCCGAAGGCCCAGATGTCGATGTTGCATGGCATGTTCGCGGTTTTTCAGACTCACTTGAGCCTGACACACTAACCTACCTTGGACAAGGAGATCTAGACTCCACATCAGGTGCTGGAAACGACATCAGATTCGACTTTGCGAGTATGGGGATTCTCCCAGATGGCGGCTCATTCATCGCATACCACGATTCCACAGACCCTGATCCTCTCTTCGGAGTCGAATTACTGCTGCCAGTCTCGTACGGTGCCAGCACTGTCTAATCTACGGCGAAGGTGACCTTGGTGCCATCAACCTCGAATGAGTCTGCACCAGATGGAACATCGCCCTCATTCAGAGAAGCCGTAGAAGCTCTGGTCTCACTCTGTACATGAGTCCAATCTTCATCTGCCAACGCAGCTCCATCGATCCAGACGGAAAGTGAGATGCCCTCTTCAACCTCCAAATCTAGATCCTTACGCTTCGATTGAATTCTTCGTATTACATCTCTCGCCAGTCCTCGTGACATCAATTCCTCGTTCAAATCCATGTCTAGGACCAGAGAAACATCCCCGAAGTCATCCCCCGATAGAGTCGCAGCCGCATAACCCTCCTTCTCTGTTCGGCGAATCTCGATATCATCCATTGTGATCGAATATCCTTCAATTGCAGCGATTCCCGCCTCTATCTCCAGTAGTATGGAATCCGGATCCGCAGCACCCAGTTCTGTTAGAACAGCCGGCAAGTCAGATCTGCACTTGGCCCCTAGAGACTTTCTGTTGGGCTCCAAGACAATTCTCTGGAAAGCATCCAGATTATTCTCAGTAAGCAAGCACTCTACATTCAATTCTTCTGCTAGGATATCGTGGAAATCAGACAGGTCCGGGCCACCCACAATCCAGCCGCATCGACAGGGCAACCTCTGTCTGCGGTTGTTCTCGACTCGCACTCTACGGCCCGACTCAGCCAATGTCCTGACCAATTCCATATGCTGTTCTAGAGAATAGTCCCTAGGAGGGAGAGTAGACTCAACAATTTCAGATCCGACAGGCCAATCCGCTAGATGAACGGAGCTTCCTGCTAGAGCCCGGTGAATCACATCAGGCATGAATGGAGAGACGGGTGCCATGAGTCTGCTTACTAGAAGTAGAACTTCATGCAGAGTATGTTGGCATGCGCGCTTATCCTCACTATCAGACTCACTCCAGAGTCTTCTCCTCGACCTACGGACATACCAGTTTGACAAATCATTGACTACGAAATCCTCCAACTCTCTTCCTGCCTTATGGAAGTCCCAGTCTTCGAAATGCTGGTGATACGCCTCAGCCATTGCGCTAGCCTTGGATAGAACCCACCGGTCTAGTGGCCTCCTTTCTGAGATTGCAACGAAGCCAGATTTGTCTTCGGGGTCAAATTGGTCCATTGCAGCGTAGTCTGCATGGAATCTGTAGACATTCCAAAGGGTCAGGAACATCTTCGCATATGACTCTCTCACTCCATTGGGGTCGAAGTTAGTCGGCGACCAAGGTGAGCTTTGAGTGGTCATATACCAGCGAATCGAATCCGAACCTTCCTTGTTGAAGTGGTCCCATGGGTCGACGACATTACCTTTCGACTTACTCATCTTCTTCCCGTTCTTATCTAGGATATGCCCTAGGGATAGACAACGTCTGTAGCATATACTGCCGAAAACAGCGGTAGATACTGCAAGCAAAGAGTAGAACCAACCTCTAGTTTGATCCACTCCTTCGCAGATATAGTCCACGGGGAATGCACCATCGAACACATCCTTGTTTTCGAATGGATAGTGCCACTGAGCGAATGTAGCGCAACCCGAATCGAACCAGCAGTCGAGAACATATGGCTCACGAATCATTGTCCCTGTGCACCCATCAATCGGACAATGCAACTTGACATCATCCACATATGGCCGATGGAGTTCAGGCGGAGTAGGGGAATCTTCATTCTTCATCGAGTTCATTTCTTCGATACTTCCGCAGCAGTGCTCATGTCCGCATTCCTGGCAAATCCAGACTGGTATTGGAGTTCCCCAGTAGCGTTCTCGGCTGATTGCCCAGTCCTTGATATTCGAGAGCCACTCTCCCATTCTCTTTGTTCCAGTCCATTCTGGGGCCCACTCGACCTCCGAGTTGTAGCGCATTATTTCTTCTCTAACCTCAGTCATGCGTACAAACCAACTGTCCATTGCGTAGTACAGCAGAGGATGATCTGTTCTCCAGCAGTGGGGATAGTCGTGTGTGTACTCATGTTCACGATAAAGAAGCCCTTGCCCAGACAGAATATCGATGATATCGGAATCGCAATCCTTGACATATCTTCCATCAAGCATATTGTGAGTTCCAGAGATGAATCGTCCGTCCATACCTACAGTATGCTGAGCAGGGAATCCGACTTTCATTCCAAGATTGTAATCCTCTTCACCGTACATCACAGCGGTGTGAACTACTCCTGTACCATCTGTAGTAGTAACGAAGTCAGCAGCTACAACCGTCCACGCAGTTTCAGAGTCACTGCCGTCAATAGCCCCGGGGAATAGGGGTCGGTATGATTTTCCAACCAAGTTTGAACCGGAAAACTCGTCAACAATCTCGATATGATGGCGCAAAACATCACCAATCAGATCCTTGGCAAGAATCAACTCTTCTCCGACTTCGGCCCCTCCTCGACCTTCCCATGAGTCGGATGGAGGTTCAGTAATACGGATTCGGCAGTAGGTCACATCGGGCCCAACAGCCAGTCCGACATTGCCGGGCAGAGTCCAAGGTGTAGTCGTCCATGCCAGTATAGAGGCATCATCGTCAGCCAGTTGGAATTTGACATAAACAGCAGGCTCAGCCACTTCCTTGTATCCCAGTGAAACTTCGTGGCTAGAGTAGCTGGTTCCCGTCTGAGGGCAGTATGGGAGAACTTTGTGTCCACGAAACAGCATTCTCTTCTCGAACATCTGCTTGAGTGACCACCATGCCGACTCGATATATTCGTCATGAAGGGTGACATATGGATCATCCATGTCGACCCAGAAGCCCATTCGCTCAGTCATTTCGCGCCAGGCCTGTTCGTAAGTCCACACACTCTCCTTGCACTGTTGGTTGAATGCCTCCATTCCGTAGGCTTCTATGGCTTCGTTGGACATGAGGTCCAATCGCTTCTGAACTTCAATCTCCACAGGCAGGCCGTGAGTATCCCACCCTCCTTTTCTCTCGACGACATGGCCTTCCATTGTCTTCCATCGACATACCATGTCCTTGAACAGACGTGAGAGTACATGGTGGATGCCCGGTTTGCCGTTTGCAGTGGGCGGACCTTCGAGGAAGGTGAAAGGACTTGATGCAGCGCGTCGAGATTCGATACTTTGCTGAAAAGTACCCTCCTCTTCCCATGTCTGCATCAGGGAAGTCTCTACCTCTACAGGGTCGAGTTCCCCAACTGGCTCAGGTACACCCATCGGGCCGCCGACCAAAGGCATCGTATTGAAGGTGCTCGCTTCGCCCAAAGGGCGAACCTCTCGTTTAGTAGGCTTCAATAGTGGTTGCGACTACGCTAAACCATGTCAGAGACCATCACGCTCGATGTTGGAGGGATGACTTGCGATGGATGCGCCGGAAGGGTACGAAACGCACTCGAAGGCGTATCCGGAGTGTCCTCGGCCGAGGTCTCCCATGAATCAGGCTCAGCTATTGTCTCGCACTCAGGAGTCTCTCGTGATTTGATGACCGGAGCTGTACGTGCGATTGGCTACACCGTAGATGGTCAGGCAGAGGAGTTTCATTGGCGCGACGGAAGTGTTTGGCGACAATCTGCTCACAATACGAAGTGGTGCTTGGTCGGTTGTTCAATTGGCGATTTTGGCACCATTGCTGCATTCCAATTTATTCCTTATCTTGATGCTCTTGGCTGGTCTACAATGTCGATTATGCTGCTTGCTATGTTCAATGGAATCATGACCTCTATTGCTCTTGAGACCATAATCCTGTCAGCCCAAATGGCATTGAAGGAAGCCTTCAGAGTCGCGATTGGAATGTCTTTGATTTCGATGATTTCAATGGAAGCCGCGATGAATGTTGTTGATGTTGTTCTGACAGGAGGGGCTAAGCTGACTTTGTGGGTCATCCTCCCGATGCTGGTGGCAGGATTCCTGACGCCATGGCCATACAATTACTGGCGTCTGAAGAAGTACGGAATGGCCTGCCACTGAGGAGAGATTGAGTTGGATTGGAATTCAATCGGTGACGAGATTTCCGACTGGATCAAGGATTATGCCGAGGATGCAGGAATCGATTCTCTAGTCGTAGGAGTCTCCGGAGGAATAGACTCAGCAGTGACTTCAATCCTAAGTGCTAGGACCAATATGCATACCATCGTCCTTAACATGCCAATCCATCAAGATTTGTCGCAGTTTGAGCTCTCCAATCAACACATTGACTGGCTGCAATCGAACTTTGAAAATGTAGAAGGAAGAACCATTGATCTCACGGGAACTTATGATGCATTTTGTGAAGGACTCAGTCAGGAACAACCCTCTCCCTTGGCATTGGCCAACTCAAGAGCCAGACTCAGAATGTCTACGCTGTTTGCTATTGCCAACTCGTCTAATGGAATCGTGGTTGGCACAGGCAACAAGGTCGAGGACTTCGGAGTCGGCTTCTTTACGAAATACGGCGATGGAGGAGTCGATATCTCACCCATAGCCGATTTGTACAAGTCTGAGGTGTATGCACTAGCAGAATCACTCGGCGTCATTCGGGAGATTCAAGATACTGCTCCTACTGACGGACTTTGGGCTGATGGCAGGACAGATGAGGATCAATTGGGCGCCACATACGCAGAACTTGAATGGGCAATGAAAGAGATCGAGAATCCCTCTGGCAGAGAGCACTCGGCTAGGGAAGAAGAGGTTCTAGAGAGATATCTAGAACTTAACAATGCTAATTCACACAAGATGAATCCAATTCCAGTTTTCCAGATGAACAGGCGCTGAGTTGAATAGCATACGCCCCACCGTCGTGGCATGGCCGGAATCAGACAGAAGTGGAGAGATTTGGAGACTAAGCAGAAGACATTCGCCGTCGCAACCACATCTCTACTTCTGTTAACTATCGGATATGTCGGAATAGGATATGTCATCGCTTCACAAGCAATAGCCGTTAATCCTGGATGTGGAATGTGGTCTGAGAACACTCCTTCTGATTGGTCTACTGACGATGATTGGGAGAGTTTCGAGCCATGGCCAATGGCCGATGAGAGAGTAGAGATTAGACGTGATTTTGATGCCTCAACTTACCAGATGGAAAGTTACGAAGATGTCTCATTCAACCCTCGGGGAGACACCAGCATTACACTAAGTGGTTGGTATGTCGAAGTTGATCCGGAAGCCCCTGTTGTAATCCAAACTCATGGTATGCCTATGAATGGCAAGTGTAAGCCCGAAATGCTACTGATGCAAGGTTATCTTGCAAATGGAGGAATAAACACTCTATCTTTTGATTTAAGGAATTACGGAGAGAGTGATGTAGTTGGAGATTACATTGCTGTCGGCCAGATCGAGTACAAAGATCTCCTAGGTGCATATGATTGGTTAATCTCAGAGAAAGGATACCAGCCTGGTGAAGTTGGTATGACTGCAATTTCTGCCGGAGGCGGGGCCGCAATAGCCTTCGCCGAAGAGCCAGGAATCGGTGCGATGTGGCTTGATAGTGCAGTACTGGATTTTCCTTTGGTAGTGAAGAATGAACTCGGGAGATTGGGGTTCCCTACTATTTTCTCCGGGCCAGCAATGACTGTTGGAGGATGGCTAGCCGGTGTTGATTTGGATGAGAAATCAGCTATGGATGCTGCAGACAATGCAGGAGACAGACCAGTCTTCCTAACGCATGCCAAGGATGATCCAAGAGTCTCTATCTTACACTCAGAGAGATTTGAGCAGAGGATGCTAGACAATGGGGGCAATGTTGAGACCTGGTATGTCGATGACAGAGGTCATGTTGACGCTATTTGGGGAGAGTCACAGCAGTATGAAGAGAGCATAGTCGGATTCTTCACCGAAGCCCTAGCCTGAACTACTGACGCTGAACTCCTATTCGAGGGAACAGTACTGGCGTATTCTCCCTGTATCTTTGGTAGTCTGGATCTTCTCCCCAGTTCTCCAAAGCACGACGATCCAGTATTGGCACACCACTCACCTTAGTCAAGAGAAGATATACGAAGATTGGCGATATCCAGGCGACCATCTCAAGACCATCAAAGCAAGCGACTCCGAAGATAGCAATTCCAGTCCATAGCAAAATCTCTCCCAGATAGTTCGGGTGTCGTGAGCAAGACCAGAGCCCCTCGTCAATCCATTTTCCTACATTCTCTGGTTTGGCATTGAATGCGGTCTTCTGGGAGTCCGCTATTACCTCCACCGAGAATCCGACTACCCATAGGGCGAGGCCTATACCATCCCACACCCCAAGGGGAGGTGCCTCTCCCGTCTGGGTGTTGATGACGAGGACGGCGTTCAGTGTAAGGAAGACCCACAGGGCCTGGAGAGTCCATGGAACCATGAACCTGATCGGGGATGTCTTGAGTTTGTCGAATCGCCCGTCCTTCCCTGCATGGTGTATGCGTAGGAAGAGGAAGGCCGAGAGGCGGAGGGACCATATCGCCACTAGTGCACTGATCAGCAGTTCCCTCGTTCCGGGATCGTCTGATTGCGAGCCGGCCCATAGGCTGAACACCACTGCCACTATGTAGGTCATGCCACCAGTTAGATCGTAGAATCGCTCGCTTTGAAGGAGAGAGGCTGGTATCCAGGCCAGCCACTGAATGCCGAAAACTATGGCTGCGCACCATGCCATTGCAGGCATTCCACCTATCTCGACGGAGTTAGTGGACACGGCTGACACGATGAGCAGGGTGATGACGACGCTTGCCACCATGACAATGGTCGTAAGGCGATAATCCTCACTACTAGCACTCATATCTCTGAACTCAGAGAAGCAATTCCATTCATAAATTCCTGCTAGGATTTAGTCTGGGTTTGATGACAGCGTGATATACTGCAACTATTGCAAATATCAATGCTGCAACTAAGGCAATCATTGTCCCACTTCCCGTGTCCGATTCTGCTGACAGATATAGCCCCAACAAAACCGATAACAAACCGAATATCTGAGTCCATATCAAACATGAACGGAAACTTCTACCAAAGAATTGTGCAGTTGCAGCAGGAGTGACTAGTAATGCAGTTACCAATAATGTCCCCACAACTTGTACCATACTAACTACAACTGCTGCTGTGAGTACGCTGAACAATAATCCGACTTCCCGTACTGGTAGACCCTGAACTCTTGCAGCCATTGGGTCGACCGTTGAAGCCAATAGTATTGGATGGATTAAGGCGAGGCAGACAACCACTAACATTGAATTCAAGATGATTAAATTAAAACTGGCCGAATCGATTAGGAGAATGTTACCGAATAGATAGCTATGGATATCAGAAGTAATCCCTCCGCCCCAAACCCTCAACATTACCAAGCCTAATGCCAGCATACCGGTTAGGAAAATCGCAATCGAAGCATCTCCAGTGAGTAACTCTCTAGCCTGCATTTCATAGATCAGAATCGCTGCTACGATACTGAAAAGCATAGCATACCACAAGGGGGATGCTGCCCCTAGAACGATTGCTACAGCAACCCCTCCAAAGGAAACATGTGCTAGACCATCTCCAATGAGGGCAAGATTTCTAATCAACAGAAAAGACCCCATTAGACCCGCAACAATTGTAACTAGGATTGCAGAAATTAATGCTCTCTGGAATAATTCCATAGTGAAGAAATAAGGAAAAGTTTCACCTGGTACCATGGGTGAGATAAATTCCAGAATTGGTGAAATAATGGCCAGAACAATTTCGCCAATATCCATCACAAATCCTCTCCTGGTTCCGCATCAGTGTGCAGATGATGATCATGGGATTCGTCATGTACATGACCAATTCCTCTGAGCATGGCAAGTTGTGTAAGATTTGGAAAGAAGTTTGTCTCACCATCGAATTTAATTGTCTCTTCAAGGTAAATCATCCTATGAGCAGTCTGACGGATTGCTGCCATGTCATGAGATACCATGAGGATTGTTTTGTTCGCATGGTGACATAGGTCGTCAAGCAGCTTCAATAGTGAAGCTCTGGATTCCCGATCTATCCCCACCAAAGGCTCATCGAGGATGATAAAATCCGCCTTTGATGCCAATGCACGAGCGATAACAGCTCTCTGACGTTGACCACCAGATAACCTACCGATGTCGGTATGTTGAACATCGCCTAGCCCAACCATCACAATGGCTTCGTCTACCTGTTGCTTATCGCGTGCAAAGGAGAACATATTGGAACGATTCAGAGTTCCTAATTCAACGAGTTCTCGCACAGTTAGTCGTAAGTCTCTGGGTAAGTTTGAGGCCGCTTGGGATACCCATGAGATTCTCCCATCGTTGCTCTTGCACATTGGCTCACAGCCATAGATTCTGATTTTACCAGAATCTTCCTTTAGAATGCCAAGTATAGAGAGGAGAAGCGTAGTTTTACCACTACCATTGGGGCCCACAATTCCGACAAATTCTCCCTCCCGAACTGTAAAATCTACATCGTGAATGACTAATTTACCAGAACGAACTACTGAGAGCCCCTCGACTTCCAGTATTGGTTGATCGGTACTCTCTGAAATTGATGTACGAGCCTCCAAAACCACCGCCCCCCTCAATCTCCGTAGAATGTATTCACAACATCCTACGGATTATATCAAGTGCTCCTTGATCCAAAATACTCGTACATCAATTTGCATCCTATGGATAGGAAAACCGTTGCAACAAATACGATTGGGATTATGTCAACCATACTCATTTTTCAATCCTCCTGGATAATCTAAATTCTGGATTTAACAGCCCATTCCTGACTTCAGATTTTGTAGATTCTTATCCATCAAAGTCAGGTAACTATCTTCACTATCCATCGGCGGTAGTTCCATAGTGTACAGGATCTCAATACTGATTCCGTTAGGCATAGTATCAGAGATAGTTTGCTCGACTATTCCAGCAACCGAAGATTGGTCAGTATATTCCTCAACGAAAAGTACTGTCAGACTATCTTCCTCAATCTGCTCAATTACTTCGGCAATGTCTTCTGCTGTAGGCTCTCCTTCTGGATCAAGTCCATGTACAGTAGTGAATTGAATGTCATATCTCTGTGCTAGGTAAGAGTAGGCATTGTGATTCGCTACAACTGTATTCCCTGCACAATTCGCGCCCTCTCCAAATGCAGATTGGTATCCAATGTGCAAGAAATCTAGCTCAGTCTTGAAAGCTTCAGCATTCTCGACGAATGTTGCTTCATGGTCTGGGAAGTTAGCGATTAAGACATCCTTGACAACATCGACTTGTGCCTTGAACGCAAGAGGGTCCAACCAGCTGTGGGGGTCAAACTCAATCTCCTCATCTGAGTGGTCATCGTGATCGTCCTCATCATCTGAGTGATCATCATGGTCATCTTCCTCATCTGAGTGATCATC
>CETB01128009.1_pt1 | contig 29561 bp, 22 predicted proteins | sample 356381 | NCBI WGS metagenome assembly CETB01 (sample SAMEA2622545, study PRJEB7988) | marine metagenome | biome: marine biome (ENVO:00000447); feature: deep chlorophyll maximum layer (ENVO:xxxxxxxx); material: "saline water (ENVO:00002010), including plankton (ENVO:xxxxxxxx)" | depth 155 m | reverse complement strand
CCTGTTGCTTCAGATGGAAGTCAAGAGGCATGTAGTGAGACCTTTGAGAATCCACAAAAGTTTGTGCATATAGACGATGATAGTGATGGACAAGGTGCGATAGTGGACGATTCTGACGTACCTGACTCAAGAATGGGTAGTTCTGCGTTTTGGTTTGGACACCCGGATATTTTAGAAACTAGTCAGAAGGGCTATGGAGATGATTGGAATGAAAATTTAAGTATTACAAACATTGATTTATCTAATCTTGGAGGTACTTATGCAGCTTTAAGTTTTGAATATTTTGCAGACACTCATTATTACATAAGTAACAATGGTTCATATTACAATTATGAAGATACAGTGCAATTGTTTGTGGAATGGTCTAAAGATGTAGACGGTGACGGAACAATAGGAGTAGATGAACAATTTGAAGGAATTATTTATGGTCAATATAATGATTATAATAATGATAATTATTGTTCATCAGACGAAATTGAATATGTTGGTGATGTTGTCGATCCAAATAATGGTAGGGAATCACAATTTATTTTCAATTCAGCAGGTGAGGTTAAGTCAAGTTCTATTGATTTCACCCATATTTATTTATTGAACACTTCAAGAGTTATTGGTGGTTATTATTATACCGAATGTACTTCATTAGAAGGTTCATCAGATGTTGACATAACATTCCATTTTGAATCAAATTCTGATGGATATAATGGCCAAAACAATGGATATTTAGGCGTTGCAATTGATAATGTTTCAGTAAAACAATTTACTTTTGCAGTAGATACCACATACACTCAAACAGTCACTGGTGTTGATGCACAAGAAGAAGTAGAAGTTGATTTTGGAATGCATGACTTTGGGCCAGGTGTTTATCGATTTGAAGTAACAACAACTTTTGATAATCAAACTGCTGGAACGTCTTGGTTCGGTGAAGAGGAAATAGTTGTAGAAAATAATAAAACAAGAGCAACATTTAATGTTGAAAGTGTAAATTTATTTATTAATCCCCCAAATTACTTAAAATGTGTTAATGATAACCAACATCAATGTCTTTATCCTATCGATGAAGTTGAAAATCATGAATTTAAAGCACAGGTGATTAATGGTGTTTTAGCAGGTAATTATGTTTTCAATTTAGAAGTAATTGAAACTTCAACTGGGAATATGGTTTTCAATGAATCTACTACTAAAGTGTATGAACTTGAACCTGCAGAAGTAGAAGTTGTAGATTTCCCAATATTCATTAATTGGGAAAGTGGCAAAGAGTATAGAGTCGGATTCAAGGCTTATCTTGTTGGTGGAGGATTAAGTGGAAACGATCCTAATTTCACAGCAACATTTTCAGAACAAATTGATGTATTAATTTTATCAGATTTCGTAGATGGTGATTATGAATCTAAAGTCAAACAAAATTTAGCAGACCTTGGTATGACCCATACTCAATTGAATATGGCAAGAGATTGGGACACTTATCTTACAAATAATTGGATTGGCACTTCTGTTAAAGGAGCTAATGGCTTTGAGAAAATTTTGATGCCCATGCAAAATGATGCAACAGCTCAACAGTTTGCAGAAGAAATAAGTTCCGAAAAGACAACATTTGAAGGATTTATGAATGCAGGTGGTACAATTGAAATGCACTTAGGTCCTTATCAATCATATTATCAATCAACTACAGGAGGAAGATTGCCTTTAGGAATTACAGTTTCAAATACAGGTACAGATAATGAAGATAAGGTGCAATATGATGACTTAGTTATTGGAGAACAATTCCACCCACTTCTTGATGGTGTTGATACAACGGTTATGGAAGATTGGAATCCATATGAAGATGCTAATAATAAAAACAAATCTTGGGTCGCAGATTCAGTATTGAATACTCAATCATTAAATGATCAAGATAAAACAGTTAGAGGGGCATTAACTACAGTACCTTTAGGAAATTGTAGAGATTCTATGGTTGGTGATGGTACTTTCCAAAATATAATTAGACACAAAACAGAAAATAGATTGAATAGTTTATTAGGAACTTGTAACATTGGTGATGGTGGATTAATTGTAACAACACTTGATATTGAGAAAGAATCTGGAGATATGGATTCTTCATTCCCGCTTTTACCAAATATGTTGAAGTATATGGTTACTGGATATGCAGACTTCGGGTCTTTTGGTACACAATTAGGACTTGAAGTAGATGGTAGTGAACCTTGTGGAAGATTGAATATACAGGTTTGCCCTGATCAAGGATACGATTTCACAGAAATTTCACAAGACAGAGATTATGAAATCTATTACATTAAGAGTAATCAAGAAGTTGACCTTTCTTTCTTTTCTAATTTAGACGGTTTAGATGCAAATTGGGTTGTTGAAGGTCCAACTGATTGGGACAATACCAAAATTGACGATGCAAATAAAAATCCACTTTTAGTGAAGAATACAGAATCAGTAACTGCAAGTTTCTGTCAAGAGACATCATCGCCAATTTTTGATTGTAATCAGGGTGCTACTTGGAATGTTACCGTATATCTATACAATGATGAAGGTCATGGAAGATCATTATTCCTCCAAATTGTAACTGACGATGTAGGTGCCGATTCTGATGCTCCAAATGCAGAATTTGAAATTGAATGGGGATCAGATAAAACAGATAGTAATAAGGTAATTCCACACCCAGAAAACCCTACAAAGGAGTATAGTGGTGAACCTAGAGATGTTTATCAGATTATTTTGCCAGATGATATTAATTCAGAATATACTTCAAGTACAGGTGTATGGGTTTATTTCGATGCTAGTGAAAGTAAAGACTTTGATTGGGTTGGGGAAGGAACTGGAATCAAATGGTATGAATGGAGAGTAACTAATGACTATCCAATTAAATATACACAATTTAAGGATATTAAGATATTTGGAGATGTTGATGATGATAATGATCCGAACAAGGCAGCTCCATTTTTCCAATTCCAATTTACTCACGTAACAGCAGATAGAGATACAACATTTGAAGACTCATTAATTTGGTTTGATTTGGTTGTGTATGATAACGCTATGAACCCTAGTGCTACTACACGTATTTATTTCCAAGTAGTTTCTCCTGACTTAGTGGATGAACCTCCGGTTTGGGAATTTGAAAACACAATTTCTTGTGGAATAGATAAAAACGATCCTTGTACTTTGGATAACACAGAAGATGCAGATTATGAAGTTGAATTTTCTGTAACACTTACTGCAGGAGTAGAATCGGGAGGAGTTTTAATTGAAGCTTCTACTGTGGATCCTAGCACATTAGAAATTAATGATAAAGCAAACATGTTGTCCGAAGGAACTTATGTTGCTGCTGCAAATAATGAACAAGGAGATGTAGTTGATATGAGTGTCAATATTTCAAAATTATATGGAGATGTTGGAACGAGTAATTCGATTACAATTTACCTTCGGATTATTGAGGGCTCTAGTTATGATTTAACTGATAATTTCACAATTACATTAACGAATAATATGGATACATCCCCTACAGATAGCGAAGATCAAAGTGATAATTCTAATACTAATGCAGATACAGAATCTGGTACCGATGGAAATACTTTAATTTTAGTTGGTGGAGTTGTAGTATTTGTAGTAATTGCTTTAATTTTGACATTATTGTTTGTCAGAGGAAGAGGAGAATCAGAAATGGATGATAGTTTTGGTGGAGATGTAGGAGAAATGGATGCTGTTGAAGCTTATGTACAGCAATTAGTAGCTCAAGGATATCCTGAAGAAACAGCTAGGACTTATGCGCAAGCGTACATAGCTCAGCAACAGGCAGCATCTGGAGGTGGAGTAGCTAATGTGGGAGCCGGAGGAGCAGGTACTGCAACGGTAGCAACGCCATCAACTGTAGCACAACCATCAGCTCAAGCTACAAACCCAAAAATGGAAGCATATGTTCAACAATTGATAGCTCAAGGTTATCCTGAGGCTCAAGCAAGAGCATACGCGATGCAATTTGCTGATAGATTTAAATGAAAATTTAGATGAATTTTATTTGTTGGTGATTAAGATATGGATGAAACTGTAAATTTCAAAGTTGCAGATATTTCTTTGAGCGACTTTGGCCGTAAAGAGATTGATATTGCAGAACACGAAATGCCCGGTCTAATGTCTGTTAGAGACAAATACAAATCTGAAAAACCACTTAATGGTGTTAGAATTACAGGTTCATTACACATGACTATTCAGACTGCTGTTTTAATTGAAACGCTTGTTGATTTGGGTGCATCAGTTCGTTGGGCTAGTTGTAATATATTTTCAACACAAGATCATGCAGCAGCCGCTATTGCAGCATCAGGAGTACCTGTATATGCATGGAAGGGTATGAGTTTGGAAGAGTATTGGGATTGTACATTTAAGGCAATAAATCATGGTTCAAATCTTGGACCTAATCTCATTGTAGATGATGGTGGTGATGCAACATTACTAATTCACAAAGGGTATGAACTTGAACATGGAAGTGATTGGGTAAATGAACCAACTGACAATCATGAAGAGCAATGCATCAAAAAGCTGCTAAAAAGAGTGCATGCTGAATCACCAAATTATTGGACTAATGTTGTTTCTGAATGTAAAGGAGTTTCTGAAGAAACAACTACTGGTGTTCATAGGCTCTATCAATGGGTTAAATCAGACTCGTTGTTATTTCCAGCAATTAATGTAAATGATTCAGTTACTAAATCTAAATTTGATAATTTGTATGGGTGTAGAGAATCTTTGATTGATGGAATAAAGAGAGCGACTGATGTAATGATTGCAGGAAAAACTGCAGTAGTTTGTGGATATGGGGATGTGGGTAAAGGCTCAGCTCAAGCACTTAAGGCAATGGGAGCAATAGTAATAATTACAGAAATAGATCCTATCTGCGCACTTCAAGCAGCTATGGAAGGTTTTCAAGTATTAACCATAGAAGATACGTTAGGAATGGCAGATATTTATGTTACCGCGACAGGAAATAAAGATGTAATTACTTTGGAACATATGGAAGCAATGAAAGATCAAGCTATTGTATGTAATATCGGTCATTTTGATAATGAAATACAAGTAGATGCATTAGAAGCACGTAAAGATGTAGAAAAGTTGAACATCAAACCTCAAGTAGATAAGTTCACCTTTTCATCTGGAAATAGTATCTTTCTGTTAGCATCAGGTCGTTTAGTTAATCTTGGATGCGCTACAGGACATCCTAGTTTTGTAATGTCTAATAGTTTCACTAATCAGACATTAGCACAAATCGATTTATGGAAAAATAAAGATGCTTATGAAAATAAGGTTTACATTTTACCTAAATTTTTAGATGAAGAAGTTGCTCGTTTACATCTTGAAAAAATAGGTTGTAAATTGACAAAAATGTCAAAAGAACAAGCGGATTATATCAGTGTAGATATTGATGGCCCCTATAAACCTGAACATTATAGATATTAAAACATCATTCCTCTTCATTAGGTGGTGAAGATAATTCATCAAAATTTGGAACAGATGGCCTCCATTGCCTACTTATTTGTTCATTTTCCTCTACAATTGAGTTTAATCTTTGCCTAAATGCAGGAGGTCTATTTGTAAGGAGAAATTTGTATAATTTTGAATTTCTAATATCTTCCGAGATAACAGTTCTACCTGAAGTTGTTTCTATATCCATGGCTCTAATTAAATTAAATGCGGGGCGATTTTGTATCATTGCAAGTTTTTTAGCGAATCTCATTCCACCTAATGTAATTATTAGCATCATTAGAACTAAAAATAATAAATTTCCAAAACCTCCTCCTTCAGGTGAAGCCATTACAACAATAAGTAAAATTGGAGCTACTAATAATAAGTAAATCAAAGTCTCATTAGCAGGACCTCTATGCATTCTTTCACGAATTATTTTCCATCCTTCATCACGTAAATTCCAAGGTCTAAAATAATCTGTTTGACCAGCATCTATTGCTACTTTTTTAACTAAATTATGCAGTCTTGCTAATCTTTTTTGTTGCTCAAAATTAAGTTGTTTCATCCCAGGGTCCCAAACTCTTTGCAATTCATCTAGTGATTGATGATAGAGCCCTAAATCCGCTAATAAGGCAACTGTTTCAATCACAGCTTGAGAGTCCTGAGGATCAATTTTTCTTCTTTCATGCCACCATTCTAATGCTTTATCATACATCCCCAATTCGTCTGATAATATCCTTCCACCTCTAATCCAAGCATCAATGTGATTAGGTTCAAGTTGTACTACTTTCTTACAAGCATTTAGTGATCTGCTTGCATTAATAAGAGTAGGCCTTTCTTTTTTTGGTAATAACAATGTAGAAATCATCCACCATGCATCAGAGTGTTCAGGCTCAAGTTCAACTGCTTTTTCTGCTAATTCCAATGCCTTTTCAAGATCTCCATTATTTTCTGCATCAATTGCATCTAGAAAATATTCGTCACTAGATTCATTAGAAATTTAAAACCCTCCTTATCTATCTTTATTTTTGAAAATATCATCTAATTCACGATTTTTGAAATGTGTTCTTGATTTTCCGCGAAGTCTTTTGGGCCCTCTATGTCTTGATTCTTGTGGTTTCGATTCTTTGTAATTACGTTTTTTGTTATTATCAAATTTCCCACCACCTCCTCTTGGTCTTTCAGATCTGCCATCATTTCTACCTCCTCTTGGTCTTTCAGATCTGCTATCATTTCTACCTCTTCTTGGTCTTTCAGATCTGCTATCATTTCTACCTCCTCTTGGTCTTTCAGATCGGCCATCATTTCTACCCCATCTTGGTCTTTCAGATCGGCCATCATTTCTACCCCCTCTCGGTCTTTCAGATCGGTTACCTCCATTCCATTTTTTGTTTCTTTCAAATCTACTACTACCTTCTTTTGGAGCTGAACATTTATTACATCTTTCTCTCCATGAAAAATTATCATTTTTACATTTTGGACAAATCCAATCATTATCATTAAAAATTTTCTTTTCGCTTCTATTATTATTTCTTGAGAAGTTTGACCTTCTGTCATCTCTTCGAGGTCTACTTTTTTGAAAGCTTTTTTTGTTTGTTATAATGGCATTTTGTCCTAAAACATCGACCACATCTAATCCTTTTACAATTGGGTAAACGTGAACCCAGGGTTTGTGAATGGAACCTAATACCGTATCCACTTTTCCTAAACGTACTCCATTTTCAGTTTCAATGCTTGAACCAAGTGCTGGTGAGGACCCTGTAAAGGAAATCATCAGGCCTCCTTCATGACTTGGACGCACAACATTTCCGCGAAACATAGTGAGCCACCTTTTATTCTAATCTTGCCTTTTTCTCGAAGCAAATAATGCAATTGCAATTCCAGCCAAAGCAATTGCAATTCCAGGAGCTGGCATACTCTCTTCATCAATAGCTGGCTCAACTGTAGGATCAACAGTTGGACCCGTATCTTCTGCCCAGTAAAGATTTGGAACTATTTTTTCAACAGTTACACACGAGTTTGAAGAATCACATGCTTCTATTACTATTGTGTAATCTCCAGCATCATAGTTATAGAAAGGAATTCCAGCTGAAGTCCATGTTGCACCATTTACTTCTATTGTACCAGCAGCAGCACCATTCATTGTAATGGAAAGAGATACCTCTTCACCATCAGGGTCACTAAATTGTCCAGATAATACGTATGTATCGACAAGGCCATCACCATCTTGATCTAACCATTCATAATCTGTGATTTGAACAATTGGGGGAGTACTTGGAACTGTTAAACCTAAATCCACATCATAAGACTTAGCGAGAACATTATCCCCACTGAATGTCACTCTAACCATCACTAGCCCAGGTTTTAATGAACTATCAGGGTCAACCATTACCTTTTGTTCAAAAGAATCTGTTTCCATTTCTGTACTAGTTCCAAAACTTTCACCATCTTGAATTAGTGACAGCGTATATTTAATTCCTTCAACAGAAATTCCGACATCAAATTCGAGCGACTGATCATTTACTTCAGTTTCAGTTATACTTAGTGATAAATCGGGTAAATTGAAACCCCTTTGCTCTGACATTTGCCCACTTCCATCAATAAGTTCGCACAAGATATCATTGGTTGAAGGATCATCTAAAATTAAATTTCCTTCTGAATCTACCGTAATAATTTCATTATGAGCAACATTTCTACAATTAATTTGGGCAGCACTATAGTCATCATAATACCATGAAGAAATTTGTTCAGCGGTAAAAATAATTTGTTCTCCTTCACTTGCTTTATTCACAAATGGAATTTTTGCTCCATCAGCAGGTGCGTCTTCTGTCCATTCTGGAGGGTTATTGTTTTCAGGCTCTGCAGTAGTGAAGTCAAAGAAATCATGTTGTGTAGCTGGCCATAAATCAAAATCATAAGAAAAATCAGTTTCAAATTGGTAATTATTTCCTCCGTTTACCATTTTTGAACTAGTTTCTTTATCAAAAATTGATGTACTTTGGCAATCTGCAGTATAGATAGTTCCTTCATCATCCCATTCATCATCACAATTCAGATTTGATTGTGTTTCACCTAATCTAATTGGTTCAGGAGTAGTTGGCATTGTTACTTTCAAACTTGCAGAACTAATATTTGTTGAATTTACAGCAAGAGTAAATGAATTATAATCAATTTTATCAAATGTTGTTGTTCCATGGACCCAGAGAACAAAATCTCTTTGACTTGTTACATCGACCCATTGACAGTCACTATCTCCTCTTCCATCACAACCATCTTCATATGTTGAATCTTCTTCTTCCACAGAAGTAATTTCACATCCTTGAGGGTCCCCGCCTTGGCTCAAAACACATCCAATTTCTTGATCGGAAAGAAGTAATGTGTCTCCGACCCAAGACATGTTATTCCATTCTCCATCTTCCCTATGTAATACATCATTTAATCCAAATCGAACTCTAGTTTTTTCTACACAAGCAGACCCTACGTCTTCAAGAGCATCTCTTTCATCTGTAGAATATTTACCATCATTGCCTTGAGCATTAGGAGTTAGTGGATTAGTAGCATCATTCCCAGGAATATTGGACATTAATTCATCAATATCTTTCCGTACTTCTGCGGCTTCAGATCCATTAACCCATCCTATGCCCCACACATCTGCACTTTTCCAGTCATCGTTAATTTTGATATCAAAAAGTGCATGTGTGTATACGAACATATCTTCAAAAGTTATACCTTCACACTCTGCTACTAATTGATCTTCAGGCGTTTGCCTTGCATCCGTATTTTCAACTAAGTTTTCTTTATTTAATTCACTAGTATTTCCCGTTAATAATGAAACACTAGAAAGTACCATTATTCCTACTAAGATTAGTGGCATCCAACGGTACAATGTCAATTTTGTATTCATTGCCATGACTTGCGGACTTTACTGCCCTTTGATAATAGTCTTGGTCTAAATCCGCTAAATTTGGCTTATGTGTCCAATTTATTAAATCTCCATATAAAAATTGAAGATGGAATAAAAGTCCAGCAAATTGTTGCTATACTTAATTGCCATATGGGCAATTCTCTAGAAATATTTTCTAATTTTGCTTCTAATAATAGTTGATATAACCCATTAGGAGAAAACATATCTATTTTTGAACTAAATAAGGCGAATTGAGCGTTATCTGTATTAGTTGCATCAACCCCTAGAATAGTTGCTAATAGTGCTGTAATAAGTAACCATATCATTGTAAATAATAACCAGGTTCCAACCCCCAAAGTAACTGCAGAACCTACATCTTTAGCAACACTAGAAACTAATAATTGAATGGATGCATACCATAATAATACCAATGAAGTAGCAAAAATGAATAAAATTATTTCACCGACGCTTGGGAACATATTCATTTGTTTGTAAATTAGTAATATTGAAAATAATGAAATAATTAATGTTGGAAGTGCAACAGTTAACCAAACACCAAATAATTGAGAGAGACCAAGAATTGTTCGACTAGTTGGTTGGCAAAATTCGATTGCTAATAATCCCGAAATTTTTTTACGACTAATTCCATCAAATCCAATTAGTACCACACCTAAAGTTGCAGAAAATAGAACAAAAACGCTAGTCAAAAATAATACTTCAAATGGATTATTAGCTGAAACATCCGCAGGTAACTGTGCATTTTGATCAGAAAACCCCCAACTTGCGCCACCAATAAAGAGTAACAAAATAGGCATTAAAACCATCATTCTTAGTGTAAATAAATTATTTTTAATTTCCATTTTTGATAATTTAAATAATAATTTAAGTGTTTCAATATAATTATTCATATCTCTCACCTATTTTTCCTCCGAAGAGACATCCCAACTTTATCAACATCTAATCCTGTTACAGCAGATAAAATTTCAACAAGCTCAATTTTTTGTGATCTAAAATCAAAGGGGGTATTTTTATTTGAAACAAAACATTCTAGGATTTCTTGTTTTGTTGTAATATCCCATCCTCCTTTTGGGGATTTTATTTTAATTGTAAATGCATCACCATCATCATATTGTTCATAATTTAAATCATCAAATTTATTATTCGATAAAATTTCTTTTAAATTTCCAACTTCATTTTTAAATTTTAAAACTAAATCATTATGAACTCCATATTTATTACGAATATCTTCAAGTTTGCCTTCCTCTATAATTTCACCTTCATGCATTAATATTACTGAATCTACCATTCTTTCCAATTCAGCTAATTGATGACTTGAAATTAGTATTGCTTTACCTTGTTTTGCTAAGTTTTTCAAAACACCAGCAAATGCCTCTCTTGCAACAGGGTCTAGTCCATTCATTGGTTCATCTAAAAGTAGAATATCAGGACTTCCAATTAATGCGCAAGCTAATGATAGTCGTTGATGCATTCCTTGAGATAAAGAATCTAAAGAATCATGTGCTTTGATTCCTAAACCCACAAAATCTAAAAATTTTTCAATATTATTATTTTTCATATTCCTAATTGTAAATAATCTTTCAATTACTTTAAAAGGAGTTGAAGACCCATACCAATGAACATTTTCAGGCATCATCCCAATCATTTTTTTTGTCCAATTCGGCCGACCAATATTTTCTAATTTTTTACCATTAAAAATGACATCTCCATTATCTGGAATTAATAGGCCTGCAAGTAATTTCATCAAAGTTGTTTTTCCAGCACCATTTGGCCCAACTAATCCAATTATATTTCCAGAAATTAGATTTAACGAAATATTTTTTATTCCTAAACCTTCAATTTTGTTAAATGGTTTCAAAAGTTTAGGTGAGGCTATTTTATGATGAAAATTAATGCCATTTAATTCAAGTAAAGCCTCTGCCATTAAACGGTGTGATTAAACAATACATGAAAACCTCTCTTATTGTTGTAATTCTTACAAGCCCTTTTCTCTTAGAATGATTACCCATGGATATTGAGATGTTAGGTTTAGTTGCATGGATTATTCCAATATTTTTTACATTTTTACTTTCATTATTATTTTTTACCACCAAAAATACGGGTTTTAAATTAAGAATTAATGAATTAAGACAAATACTTGGTAAATTGCTTTTTGATATTTTATTAATTTCACATTTTTTATTATGGTTAATGCCATTTCACGGACTTTTAATTTTGGTAGGTTTAATTTTACCATCTCAAATTTTAGATAAAAAACAAAGGAATAGTTGGTCTCTTAATTCTAAACCAAGAACCTTTTTTGTAGGAATTTGGTTAGTGTTAATTTTAATTTGTGCATTAATACCAATTTCGACTCCAGGTAATCCAAATGAATGGGAAGAACCAATAATTATTGACGATCAAAGAGTTTCTTTTTGGCCTGCTTCTTCTCAAAATGTGTGGTTATTAGATCGGAATTTAGATTCTCCAGCAGTTGTAACAGTTTTACATCAACGCATCCCAGCAACGTTTTGTCCATGGTTCGCAGATTATTCAACATCATTAATTGTTGAAACGTTACATATTGATGAATCAAGATTAGAGGAAACAGCAATACGTTTGGGATTAAATCCAGATGATTTTAGACTTAAAAAAATTGAATCCGAATCTAAACACACATACAAAAATTCAGAGGGAACTGTTGATATTTCACTTGTAGTAAGTAAAAGACAGATTATTACAGATTTTCCTTTTGAAAATACGGTTGTAGGCGAATTAATTACCGCTTATCAAGTTGATTGGGGGGGAGAATTATGGGTAATAACAGTCACTCAAATTGGCAATTCCAATAGTAACGACCCTTGGGCAGAGGAAATAATTCTTGAATGGTTAGAATTCAGAACTAATTCTAATTAATACCTTGTTTCCAAAATAGGAATCAAATTCGATGACTTTGTTATCTTCAAAATGAATTTTATTATCTTTTTTAGTAACTTTGAATCCTGTTTTCAATCCCATTTTAGAAATTTCTTGAGATTTTTCTTCATCAAACATAATTGCACATATTTCTCCACTTTGCCCATCTTTCATAGAATTTAGAATAACTACATCTCTTTTTGGATTAACATTATTTCTTACAAGATCATTTTCAGCTGGAGGTATGGGGCTTCCACTTGGATCAGTTTCTGGATGCCCTAATAATTCAGATAATGAAAATTCTAATTCATCATTGATTGCATGTTCCATTCTACAAGCGGCTTCATGAGCATCACCTTTGAAGCCCATAACATCAATTAATAAACATTCTAAAAGGCGATGCCTTCTTTTTATTTGTCTTCCAATTTTAAATCCTTGGTCTGTAAATTGTACACCTTTATATTTTTCATACGAAACTAAACCCTTTTCAGACATTTTTTGAATCATACCAGTTGCAGATGCATCTTTAACTTTCAAACTATTAGCCAAATCTTTGGTTCTAACAGACTTTTCATTGTCAATTTCCCAGAATTCATATAATTTTTGTAAATACATTTCTTCCGCTTCATTCACAAAATGACCGCTTCCCATGAGTAAAGCCAGTAATTTCATTAGAAATAGATTTACTGTTCATCTGCGGAGATTCGAATTGAGCCATTTTCATAATAAATTTGAATATCATTGGGTATTTTTTGGGTTAATGCAGAAAGCGCCTCATAAATTTCATCTTGCTTTACGTTGAATGCTTTTGCAGCCTTTGCAGTAGACCAAGGTACGTTCTCAAAATCTGATTTACATAACCAAAGATATAATTTTGATTCTAATTTTGTTAGGTCACTTAATGCCATCTGACTCATGACTCCCAAATCGTGTAAACGATTAAATCTTGTTAATCAACTTAGTAATTTAGTAATGCATGTTTCAGCATCTATTTCATCATCTAATAATGATTTTAATGTTGAAATAAAATTGTTATCTTTTCCCATTTCAGCTAATTTTTTATGGAAAATATATGTTGAATTTACTCCCTCAGACACCATATGCATTTCTGCTCTCGCTTCTTCAAGATTTAGTCCCGAACCCAATTTTTCACCAAGTGTACGATTTCGTCCATATGGTGATGCTGCTGTAACATAGAGATCTCCAATTCCAGCAGGTCCAAATGCTGTTGATGATTTTGCACCCATTTCCGAAAGTAATAAACAACCTTCTGAGAAACCCTTTGCGAAAATTGCCGCTTTTAGATTATCTCCACCTTTTTCTGTAACTTTTTTCAAACCATCAGAAATTCCACAAGCAACAGCAACTATGTTTTTGTAAGCACCCCATAATTCTGCTCCAATAGGGTCATCTGTCGCGTGAAGCAACAAGTGTTCAGTAGTCAATCTCTGAACAAGTTTTTTTGCAACTACTTGTTCTTCACAAGCAATTAATGCAGTAGTAATTACACCTTTCGCAACTTCTGGTGCAATTGTAGGTCCTGTCATTACTGCAACAGGATTTAGTTTATTTTCCGCTCGTAATAATTCAACAATATTTTCTGAAATAGAACCACCTGTAGGAGTAAAACCTTTTGCTAAATCGATTAATACATGACTAGGGCGTAAAAATGGTATCAAGTCTTTTACAACATCAATAATTACAGATGAGGGAAGTGCTAAAACAATAATTTCAGCATTTTCAAGACATTCTTCTAATCTCATTGTAGTGTACATTTCGGATAATTCAATATCAGGCAAATATTTTTCATTGATTGATTTTGACGTAATAGATTCATAAACTTCATTTTCAATCGTCCATCCAGAGATTTCATGTTTTGCATCCATCCAAGTTTTTGCTAATGCAGTTCCCCAATTTCCCAGTCCCAATATTGCTATGTGTGACATCTAAAATGAGGATGGCATAACTTTTGGTTATGGATATTGTCATTAATTGAGATAATTTTTTGCGAATTTTAGAGTGTAATAGTTTTGACCATGAGCGTTGTCGGGTTGTTAAAGCAGGGGTAGCCGAGCTTGGTCAAAGGCGCTGGGTTTAGGTCCCAGTCCGTAATGGTTCGCAGGTTCAAATCCTGCCCCCTGCATTATTTGAATAGAAATAATTGTTTACATGACAATAAACAGTGCTTTAAATATTATAGATTCACATGTTGTTTCAGTGAAAATGATGGAATGCAACCTTGATGCAAGAGGAAAAGCAGTAAGACTCTTTGGTGGGTTATTCAGTTTGCTTGTTGGAATAATTATTGGAATACTTTTTGGTTCTGAAATTTTAATAGATACAATTTGGTATTCTTCATCTATAATTTTAATATTAGCAGGAACTTTTGGAATTTTTGAAGGGAAAACTGGTTGGTGTGTAGTTCGAGCAATGGGATTTAAAACTCCAATTTAACTAAATATTCGATTTAGTGCTTGTTCAAAATTTTCCCCATCTCCTCCATTGGAGGTTCTATGTTGGTAAACATTCCATTCCATAATACCATTCGGTTTAATAATAAATTGTGCAGGAGTTCCAGTAACATCCCAGTCATACATTATTGATTGGTTTCGATCATCAATATATGGGAATTGATGTGGTTCACCGGGGCGTTCATTACAATTTTTTGTATTTGAATAACAACCAAAGTAGTCATTTTTTTCTTGAAATGCCACGATTTCTTCAGGAGTGGCATTAAAATTATTATTCGATGAAAAATTAACTGCTAGAATAAAAAATTGTGTTTGGTTTTTGTAAACCTCCGATAATTGGCCAATATATTCTCCAGCATTCCAACAATGCGAACAATCTGTTGAAATAAAAATTAACACTGTCCATTTTGATAAATTATCTTGACTAGAATTCCAAGATTCATTAAATTGTGAATATAATTCAAATTCATTCCATTCTGTAGAATTATAATAATGAACTAAAGATTCAAAATTTGGCACATTCATGCCTTCATAAGTTCCAATATTATTGATTTCTTCACTTTGTGTTTGATTTGTAGATTGTTCATCATTTGTCAAATCTGTATTTTCTCCTGTTTCGGTTTTATTATCAAACAAGGTAATTTCGTTATCGTTATTTTCTGAAGTAATTGAACAACTTTCTTCCTCGTCATCTGCTTTTTCTCCAGGTTCACAACCTAGATATTCATCTTCTTGTTTTTCTTGAACTGGCATTGTACATCCAGATGTACAAATAATAAACACAGAAATTAATGAAAAAAATATTTTATGTTGCATCATAATGTTCACAGTTTCATGTTTACCAGATTCTAAATGTATTTGAAATCTTCATTGTATTAATTCAAAATCCATTTAATTATTAAAATAAATAATGATATGAATAGGACCCTATTACGGCATGGGTTTGGAACGATGGTAGGCGACATTTCTGCAGTTGGCGATGAAAAAGAGACCATCGTTCCAGACTATGATGGTAATCAAGAGATTAGTGCAGAAGAATTAGAAGAATTCTTTGATGAAAATGATGATGGCATAATTACGACTGAAGAATTTATTGAAAAAATAGAGGACAAAATCGATAAAGAAATAGAAACAATTCGTAATAAAAGATTAGTTAAAAAAACTAGAAGATTACTTTCAGGCATTGAAGACTATACCTTATTGGTTGGAATTGTATTTACAGCAATATATTTTGGAATGTTATTAACAATGAGTAGTGCTATTTTAGGAGATACAACTAAATTAGATCACAATCTTTCTGAGACCTTTTTAGATACGGGTGAGGTTTGTGAGTTAATTGAAGATGCTCCCTGGTTGAATATATATTCAGATAATGATCGCCAAGTAATGGTAGTTGAGGCATATAATTTGAATCTGACAAAAACATATGAATTACAATGGGAAAGAACAACTTTAGAAAATGGTATATTAGGTTCAGGTGAAATTACTGAATATGATGAACAATTTAATTTTACCAGAAAAGCCGAAATTCCTTATGGTAAAGATTGGCATGAAGGAGAATACAAATTTATTGCTGAATTATACGAATCCGAAAATTCCATAGAAACTAAAGTATCAACTACAGGAGATAATAACTCTACAACTAATGAAACATCTTCAAGCAATAATCAAACAAATAATGAAACATCTTCAAGCAATAATCAAACAAATAATTCAAATATCGCATTAAATTCTGGAAATCTTAATCCTAAATTGGAAATAATTAAGCATTCGAACGAAACCATCATGGTTTATTTAGATAATGTGGAGTTTAAGTTAGAAATGGAGAAAGTTTCAGGAAGTTTGTTTCCTTGGGTAGAAACTGAAACTAGATTATCTGCAAAAGTAACAGATCCTGGCGCTAGGGTTTGCTGGGGAACTCAAGATCTTGGAAATTGGGCTTGGGGTCTGATGGGTGCTGAATTAGGGGGCGGAAGAGAAACCGCAATGCTTACTGGAGGTTCTGCGGGTATTCCAGCATGGTGGATGGCATTTGTTTCATTAGCATTATCAGTTCTTACTTTGTTTATTTTGTATCCTTTAATTTACAAAGTATATCATCAAGACGCGGATGATAAATTAACTAATGAGCAAATAGAAAGAGTTGTAGAATTATCATTGAAATATTGTGCTAAAAAATTGAAAATAGATATTGAATGGGATATTTTTAAATTTAAGGTTAAAGAATTATCAATAGATGTGTTGGTTGCATATAGAACTACAAATTCAACTATTGCATCAAAGATAGATGTTCGAGCAGAAATATTGAAAGAAATATTAAATGAATTTGGTATTTTTAGAGTTTTTAAACCTGTTTTGCTTGTTGTAAAACCAGTTGGAGAAATTACGGGTGTTGATTTTGAACATTTAACTAAAGGTGGCTTAGAAAATTTCCAACCAGATACAATAGATTCAGAACAATTAGTTGAAGATTATACAGATTTCTTTAAAGATTTACATGATTTAAGTAAAATAGAAGATACAATCAGAGATTCATTACATAATTTCTTTAAAATTAGGAATATGACTGATAGAGGAACAGCGGTACTTTCTGATGATCATGCAGTTTTTGTTAGAGTAATTTATCGTCCTAATCAGCGTTTTGCATTTTTTAGATTTAAGCAAAGCTCTACAAATATTGAAGAACAACTTAGAGAACAATTAGAAAGAGAGTTAGGTTCACAATTAGCGGAAAGAGAATTAATAATTAGTGCTAGAAATGAAATTGCTACACTTTCAGACAGGTCTCAAGCAGGAAGAATTGAAACCAATGAAGGAACTAAAGATAGGGTTGCTGCTGTTGCAAGACAGGATGGTTTTGCAGGAAGAGTGTTACAAACAAAATTCTTTGGAGATATGCTTTCAACTGTAGAATATACTGCTCAAGAGAAAAGAGAATTTATCAATAAATGGGGTTTTTGGGGATTAATTGTTTTTGTTTGGATACCATTTATGGCTTCAGGAGTATTAGTTGGTGCTGTACTTGGTATGTTATCAAGGATGAAATTTGATAGAGTACTTTGGGCAACTTTAATTGGGGGTTCAGCCGCTTCAATTACGTGGGCATATACTGCAGAAGGAATTGTTACATTTATGCACAAATTTAGACTTGAAGCAATTATTCCACTTGCAATAATTGTATTCATTGGTATGGCTGTGTTACATTTAAGATCTACAAGAGCAAGAAGACAAACCGAATTATTTGAAGACACAATGTTGGAATTATTCAAATCAGATATTGAATCAAAATACGGATAAGAATAGATTATCTTTTAGCATTTTTAGGTCTAAACACATTTATTGTATCTTTTTTTGTATCGATATAAGGGCCTTCTATTAAATCAATACAATATGGAATCGCAGGAAAAATTTCATCTATAGTTTCACGAATTGCTTTTGGTTGACCTGGAAGATTGATAATTAATGAATTCCCACGAATTACTCCAACTTGTCTACTTAATATTGCAGTTGGAACATATTTTAGAGAGATAGCCCTCATCAATTCCCCAAAACCAGGTAATTCTTTGTCAGCAATCGCAATTGTTGCATCAGGAGTCACGTCCCTTTTTGTTGGTCCTGTCCCTCCCGTAGTAACAACTAATGAACAATTCATTTCATCTGTAAGCTCAATAATTTGTTTTTCAATTTCAACTTTAATGTCTGGAATTATTACGGAGTGACTTGTCCAAGGGGTGGCAAGAACTTCTGAAAAAAACTCTATGATTTTTGGACCGCCCTCATCAACATATTCACCATTAAATGCGCGGTCAGAAACAGTAATTATTCCAATATTTATGTGCTCACCAATATTATTTTCATTGCCACCGTGATGTTTTTTGAAATCCATAATTACACCATTTATTTCGGTTCTGTCTTTTCACTTGTTTCAAAGACAATGTCATCCAATTGTACACCTTCATCATCGTTTACTAATTCTTCTTTACATTCTAAATCTTCATCAATATCAAGGATACTTTTAACATGTTCAAACGTTTTTGTTAGGGGGACCAAATGTACTAACGGATCTCCAGTTCTAGTTAATGGGATTGTTGCTATACTTACAATTATACCATTACAAGGCGCAAAAATATCATCTGTTTTATGTCCAAAAGGATCTGTAATTTGTGCAATTAATTGATTTTCTTCTACTAATTCACCAATTCCAATTAAACAATGTAGTAACCCTCCTGAAGGCGCTCTAATCCATCTCGATCTTCTTACTAAAACACGGAAATTAGGTTCTCTAATTTCTCCCTCAATCATTTCTAATGATTTTAGAACATTTAGCACTCCTGCCAAACCATCTTCTACATTTTTTATTTGAAATGAATTTGAGGAACCAGTTTCAAGCAAAATTGAAGGGCACCCCGAATCTGTTGCTTCTCTTCTAATAGTCCCTTCAGAACCTAATGAATGTAAAACAATATTTGTTCCAAAAGATCTAGCTAATTTTTTGCAAATTTCATTATCAAAATTAGTTCTAACATGATTTAAATTGATTCTAGTGCCTGGGGCTGTATGGATATCAATTAAGTAGTCTGATTTAGGAACGATTGATGAAAATAATGCATGAGCCAATCGTTGAGAGTGATTTCCATTGGGCCTACCTGGGAATTGCCGGTTTAGATCTCTCCCATCTGTTGTTCTACGTTGTTTTAGCAATACTGATTCAGGATTAGCAATAGGAATTAAAATTAGGGTTCCTTTTAGTTTTGTTACATCTATAAAATCATCTTCATTATTTGGAATATGATCATATCCATGTATAAGAAAATGTAGAATACTAACACCATTTAATTCATCTCCATGAATTGCTGATGTAATGGATAAAGTTGGGCCCTCAAAACTTCCATGAAAAATAAAACAAGGGATTTCTAATTTTCTTCCTAGTGGATCAATTCCAACATCAATTACAGTTTCTATACGTGAGCCGGCTTCAATTAATTCTCCATTAAATTCGAAATTCTTTCTGGAATCATCTCCCGAAGCCATGTATAGCCCAAGACCTATTACATTTTCTCTTTTGCTAATATAAGGTTTAACAACCCGTCTTGATTTGGGTCGTAAAAGGAGAGATGGTTGTGACTCTAATTAAGATTCAAACACCAGACGACTGGCATTTACACTTCCGTGATGGAGATATGTTAAATGAAACCGTGCCCGCCACAGCTCGTTGCTTTAAACGAGCAATTGTAATGCCAAATCTAGTTCCTCCTGTAACTAACGCAAAAATGGTTGAAGAATACCGTCAAAGAATTTTAGATGCTCGTCCAGATAATAGTGATTTTGAACCATTAATGACTCTATACCTCACTAACGAAACAACTTGTGAGGATATTGTTAAAGCAAAACAAGTAGGCACAGTTGCTGCTAAGTTATACCCCGCTGGAGCAACAACAAATTCAGATGCAGCGGTTAAAGAATTAGATGCTTTGTTCCCTATTTTTGATGAAATGCAAAAACAAGGGATGTTACTTTTAATACACGGAGAGGTAACAGATAATCATATTGATATTTTTGATCGAGAGAAAGAATTCATCGCTAGAAATCTAACTCGTATTGTAGCTGCATTTCCAGGCCTGAAAATTGTGTTTGAACATATTACGACTAAGGATGCTGTGGATTTTGTAGTGGCAGCTAATGAAAATGTTGCAGCAACTATTACTCCTCAGCACTTATTATTAAATCGAAATGATTTGTTAGTTGGTGGCATTAGGCCTCATAATTACTGCCTACCGGTGTTAAAGCGCAATATCCATCAAAAAGCGTTAAGAGAAATTGTTGCAACGGGCAATAAGAAGTTCTTCTTAGGAACAGACTCTGCGCCTCACGAAAAGGATCAGAAAGAATCTGCTTGTGGCTGCGCAGGTTGTTACAGTGCATGGAGTGCAATTGAATTATATACTCACGTATTTGATGAATTGGGTGCACTTGACAAACTTGAAGGCTTTGCATCTCACTATGGCGCTGATTTCTATGGATTACCTAGAAATGAAGGCACAATCACATTAGTGAAAGAAGACTGGACAATTCCTGAACAGATTATTTTACCTAACGGCAAACCAATCGTTCCATTTTTTGCAGGCCAAAACTGTACTTGGAAGTTAATAGAATAATTTTCTCTCAAACGCTACAGAGGGGGCCCCTTTGTTCCCAAATTTCAACGGTTTAGGGAGCGCAGGCAAAACATTCACAAGTAGTTTGAACGAAGGATACTCATGTTGAGACCACTCAATTTATTCGAAGTTGTAATTGGCTCTCTTTTTCTATTGATATTTGGTTTCTCTATCGTTGGTTTAAATCAGACATTCATCTCGGTGGATACGCACATATTGGTTTTTGGATATGTGATGATTACAATTGGATTGGTCTATCCATTGCTCACGGCATGGATGATAATTATGTCTATGCACGAAGAAAAACCGAAGGTGGATGAATCTCAACTCGAATTTCACAACGACGGTCGAATATCAATATCGCTGAACAACGTGGAGTCATCAAAGGACAAATTTGAGGAATGATCTCAAATTTTTTCCCCTTCATAACTACGCTATTAAAAATTTAAAAATTGTAAATTTTACTATATTTTTCATTAATATAATTTAAAAACGGTTCAGAAGATGGTTGATTTCCAGTTGCTTTTTCGATTAAATCAGAGGGACTATGCAATCGGCCTTTTTCATGAATATTTCTCCGTAACCAATCTAAAATTGGAAGCCAATTTCCTTCTTCAATCATTTGATTAACATTTCCAAATTCACTTTTCATTTTATCAAATAATTGTGCAGCATATAAATTTCCAAGGGTATAAGTTGGGAAATAACCGAATGCACCCATAGACCAATGAATATCTTGTAGAACGCCTTTTGTATCATTTTCAACATTTAATCCAAACCACTCTTTAAACATGCTATTCCATACTTTAGGTAAATCATTTACTTCTAATTCTCCGTTAAATAATTGTTTTTCAATTTCATATCTTAAAATTATATGTAAATTGTATGTTACCTCATCTGCTTCAACTCTAATGAATGAAGGCTCAACTTGATTCGCAATTAAGTTCATTTGAGCAGCATCAATTTCTTTTGGGAAATCTGGAAATTCTTCTTTGAAAATTGGTAATGTAAATTTCCAAAATTCTTCGGTTCTTCCAATTTGATTTTCCCATAATCGAGATTGAGACTCATGAACACCTAATGAAATTGCAGTTCCCCTGGGAGTTAATGCAAATTTATCAGGTAAACCTTGTTCGTATAGGCCATGACCAGTTTCATGCATTACAGCATAAAGACATGAGAAAGGATCCTTTTCATCATATCTTGTTGTAATTCTTGTGTCTCCAGTTGAAATAGAGATAGAAAATGGATGAGCTGAAATATCCATTCTCCCAGAGTCAAAGTCAAAGCCCATTTGTTCTGAAACCTTTAAACAAAAAGATTCTTGTTTTGGAATTGGAAAATTCATATCTAAATCAACAATTTCTTGTTTTTCGGCCAATAATATTTTATTTAGAACTTTGATTAATCCTGATTTTAATTTAGCAAACAAGGGATCTAAATAATCGACAGTTAACCCAACTTCATAATCATCTAATAATGTATCATAAGGTGTTTTTTCAGTTCCTAGATAACTAACTTTCTCTCTAGCAAGTTCTACTAATTCAGTTAATATTGGCGCATACATATTAAAATCATTATTTTCTCTTGCTTTAGCCCAAATCCCCATTGCTTTTGAGCGAGTTTTAGCTAATCTTTCAATAAATTCAACAGGTAGCTTTGTTGCCTTATCATAAGTTCTTCTAATTTCTAAAACATTAGTTTTCTGATCATCATTCAAATCATCTAAACTTTCTTCTAAATTTGAAATCAATTCCCCCATTTTTTTACTAGTAATTGTTTCATGCGCACGTCCCGATAACCAAGCCAATGTCTCTGCTCTAGCCTTTGCACCATTTGGTGGCATCATCACAGATTGATCCCAACTTAATTGGCTTTGAATAGCCTGAATCCTTGAATATGTGTTCACTTCTTCAATAAATTGTTCGTAACTCATCTTTCCGCCCAAACGGTCCCAGAAAAAAGACAATATTGAGTATTTGCTTTTTTCTTTAAACAATTAATACAATAATTCAAACATAAGATTTCCTTCGGTAGTTATGTGGCAAGAAAATCAAAGAGAGAATCTAAAGAAATTTTGGATGGGGAAATTATCAATGATAATATAATTTCTAAAGATAAAAACTTTGAAGATTTATTAAATATTGCAGCAAAAACAGTAGTAAATATTTGTATGGAAATAAGACGCCATGAATCTGTATTAGTTATTGCAGATCCCTCTACAAGTCAAATCGGTCAAGAATTGTATAAAGTAGCCTCCGAAATTTCAAATAATGTTTTGTTAGTGATAATGCCATTTACTCGCCACCATGGTGATGAGCCACCAAATTCAGTTGCAGAGTTAATGAGGACTCAAAATGTCGTACTTGCCCCAACAAAATTTAGTATTACTCACACTAAAGCTAGAATTCAGGCCTGTAAAGATGGAGCTAGAATTGCTACTATGCCTGGAATAACTCCAGAATTATTTGCTAGCGGAGGCATGCTCGCTGATTTTAACGAGATTAGAGAAACAATTAGTAGGGTAGGGGTCCACCTTCGTAGACGTAGAAATATTAGAGTGACTTCTCCAGAGGGAACCGATATTAGATTTGATGTCGATCCTAAAAAATGGAATAGGGAAGATAGTGGTATTTGTAATAGACCAGGAATGGTTACAAATTTACCTGCGGGAAAAATATTCAATAATTTAATACAAGGAACAGCCAAAGGTGATTTGTATATTGATGGAAGTTTCGATTCAATGATTCTTAGTGAACCACTTAGATTCAAAGTAAACGATGGAGCGGCTACAGATATTAAAGGAGGCCCTGAAGCACAAAGAGTCAGGCATCTTTTTGCTGAAGCCGCAAATTTAATGCCTGCTAAAGATCAATCTTCTGTTTGGACAATTTCACAATTTGGTTTTGGTTTAAATCCTCAATCAAAGTTAATTGGAAATGCACTTGAAGATGAAAAAGTACTAGGGAGTTGTTATTTTAGTATTGGTTTAGAAGGCAGTAAAATTGATGGTAACCATCCAGGTATTCTAACTAGTGGAATTATTAAGGAGCCAACTGTTTTTATTGATGGAGAACCATTAATTATTTCAGGAGAATTGCAACTTTAATTAACAATTAAATCCACATAATGGGCAAAATCTCCATGAATTACTTAGGCTAACTCCACAACCATTGCACAGATTTCCATTAGGAAATGTTCTAATTATTCCATTTGTGTTTGAACGAATAACAGGTTTTGGAAGAGAATTTTGTTTGGGCTTAGGTAAATCAGAAGTATTTTGATAAATATGATTTTGTGTGTTTATGATTCTTTCAGGCTGTTTTGTTTTTGGAACTACAGGCTCATTGATAGGTTGAATTTTTGGAGGTAGAGCGATTTCTGGTTTTATTGGCTTTGTTTTTGGAACTACAGGGACTAGTTTTGGAGTTGTATTGGGTTCTGCAACCAAGTTTTCTTCTGAATTTGTAGTATTTTTCTCATCAATCCAATTATTTGTATTTAGGCTATTTTTTTCTAAATCTTCCATTGTTGTTTCAGGTACTTCCTTAGGTATAAATACAGGCTTTTGTATTTTTTCAGCTTTAATTAATGGAGTAGCCTCAACAATATTAGTTTTATTTTGTGGAGGTATTAGTGATGCAGCCTCTTGTAAATTAGTTGTTGGAGAAACTTTTGCTTCAACTTTTTCTTGAGGTGGATTAACGTTGTTTTCCAAAGGAACTATATCTTCTTGAATTGTTTTTTGAGGAGTCATAAGTTTTGGAGTAGGTACTGCTTTAGAAGATTTTAAGACTGAAATAGCTCTTGGCATTTGCATATTTTTTGTATCTCTTAATATCTCAGTCAACTCTTTACTAATTTGAGATAAATTCTCAACATTTTCTGAAGGGTTGTTTATCATTTCATCAAACGCAGTAACATATTTTGCAAGCTCATTATTTCCACCAGTCACGTCTCCAATAGCATAAATTTTCAAAATAGTCATAGGATCTAATAATGATTTTAATGAGGTAAATTGTTCCTCTGTAATATTTGGTTGGACAGTATTTTCTTCTGGGTTTAGTCCAAGATAGTTTTGTAAATTTTCAGTAATCTTTAACAATTCTAGGGGCCCAGTAAGTATGTAATAGATTTCACCAGATTCTACTTGTAACCTGTTGCTTCCGGAATCTAAATCAAAAGTGTCTGTTAATAACAAATCTGAAATTTTGTTTAATACAATTGTAATAGATGTATGTCTATTAGATTTTTCCAAATCTAATAATATTTGACTAGAATCGGTTATTCCAAAATAAGCCGCAGTTTCATCTACGTTTATCCCACTTGGTAACAAAGCGCCCTCAGGGACATATTCTGACATAATCTACCCTTACCTGCCGACTATGGCCTCCTTATTGAGGCTTGGCCTTTGTATAATTCAGATTAAACATGATTCATTAATAGTGTAATGTTCGCATTGGCATGGGCGCATCAAAAAAATGTGCATTACTAATTGCTGCAGGTCATATAAGTGATATTATTTTTAAAAAAATTTATTCAAATGATAAATTATTAATTGCAATTGATGGAGGTTATGATTATTGTATTAATTCAGGGTTTACTCCGGATATTGTTATTGGGGATTTTGACTCATTAAATCAATCATTAATTAATAATCAAGTGAAGATAATTCATCAAACTAGTCAAGAAGAAACCGATTTAGTTAAAGCAATAAATTGGACAATTTCAAATGGAATTAAAGAGATAGAAATTATTGGTGTTGAATCTGGACGGAACGATCATATTTTAGGAACTTATGCTGCGCTAGCGGAATTAAATCAAGAAGAAACGTTCCCAATTAAGATACAGATTCATTTGAATGATTTTATTGTATATTATATACCACAAAATAAACATTTAGAATTTAATTTTGATAAAAAAACACATTTATCACTATTTTGTTTTTCAAAAAGTATAGTTTCTTTAACAGGAGTAGAATGGGAATTAAATCAAGAAGAAATGAATTTTTCCACACGTGGAATTCATAATTATTCAAAAGATAAAAAAATAAAATTATTTATTCACAATGGAGGACCTGCGGTATTATTTATTCGTAGATGAATTACTGGAAAGGAATCCACATATTTGCATTTTCATCCCACCAATCTATTTGTCCATCAGGATGTTGCCTCCATAGATGGCCATCATCGTCCCTATGTGTTGGCAATCCATCTGAATTTATATTCGATTTTTTTGTAGAAAATTCGCCTTGTATGTCTTCCCCAAATCTCTTCAATACAATTACTGAAATTAAAAATAATAGAAGCATACCTATTCCCGTTGCAATATAACCCATGTATTCTGATTCAACTTCCCCTCCACTTCTAACAGGCCAAGATGAAGTTACACTTTGATTTCCCCAAGTAGATAAATTTGTATCACCAAGAGGTGGCATTCTTACCAAATTTACTCCATTAGTTGCACTTATACCTTCAGAATTTGTTACATTAACAATAATGCGATGAATTCCTGGCAACCACATTTTACAGTTTAATTCTAAACCTTCAACATTTTCGTGTTCTGGAATAGTTGTCCAGGATATTTGATTTTCACTAAAATCGGTACCATCTGTAGGTTCAATTGTGATAAAACATAAACTCCCGATCTCCATATTTTGTCCGGTTAAATTAAGATTAAAACTTGGCGCTGGTTGATTAATAATTGAAAAGTTCTTCCAAGTTTCTAGAGAATAACCTAGTGAATTGTGATAGATTAATTTTAGAGAGTATTTTCCTGCAGGCCAGTTACTACAATCAATTTCATCATTATTTGGTATATTTTCACCTGGTTCAATTGAGGGAGAAATCCACGGAGCCCCTAAGAATTGAACTTCTCCAGTTTTGTTATATCTATGACCAATATTGTCTAATACGTTTCTTTTTACTTTACATTCAGATCCCGTATTAAAATTGTCGTCTACTGTTTTTCCTTCATGCTCAGCAATTACATTTAGAGCCACAAATGGAGCCTCCATTCCCACCATTAAATTATATTCACCAAGTTGATATTCAGAAATTACCTCGCTTGTAAGTGTATTCAAGAAAATTAATGAAACGAGATATTTTCCTTCTTTCCAAGCATCAACAAAAATTGACCTTGATAGTGATTTTTCATTAGTTAATGTAAAATTATCCCATTGTGTAATTTCATATTGATTGGGGTATTGATCAAATGTTGTGACTACTTTAGCTGAAACTGGAGTTTGTGATTTAGTAGTGTTTACATTATATACAATTCTTAATTGGTCAACATAGCCATCATTATCGATATCTTGTTCTCTAGTTTCATAATTTACAACAGTAAAATCTATTCCATCGGCTGCATGGACATTTTGAACTACAGAGATAAGTGGTAAAATTAAAATTAAGATACAGAGGTTGATACTAATCCTGTTCAATAAAATCCACCTCCTTCAAATCTTCATTATCATTTTCTTCAAAAACCCTATTTACGATTACAGCAGAAAGGAAGATTAATCCTGCAATGGCGTAAGTTGCCCAAGAAGAAAGAGGGTTACTACCCATTATTGTCATGGCAGCTTTTATTTCTCCAAAAGAATTTGAATATCCGTCTCCATTATTGTCAGGACATCCTTGGAAATCTATGGTAGAAATTCCAGAATCAGAGGGGCAATCATCTCTTAAATTGCCTATTGGATTGTCTCCATACCCGTCGCCATCAATATCTGACCACTGCCAAGGGTCATATTCAAAAGCATCAGCTTGACCTTCAGGACTTGCTAACCATTGTTCATCAGGATTGGAATAACCATCCTCATCCAAGTCAAGACATCCCCTTCTATCTAGCAAACTCGTTCCAAAAACAGTTGGGCATGCATCTGGTTCATGGCCGGAAAGATTATCCCCATAACCATCACCATCAGAATCTAACATTTGTGAAGGAATATGTGGAAATTTATCACTTAAGTCAGACCATCCATCACCATCAGTATCTACACATCCATACCTATCTTCTGTACTTGTACCAGGTATTTCTACACAATTGTCGGGAGTTACTCCTACAGGATTATCTCCATAACCATCACCATCAGTATCCATCCATTGTGTTGATTCAAGAGGGAATGTGTCTGCCATTCCTAATGGGTGTGTAAGCCAATCATTGTCGGGATCTGAAGCACCATCACCATCAGTATCAGGACAACCCCATCTATCCCTATAGCTATCACCTTTTGTTAGAAGACAACTATCTGGTTGCCATGCATTCTGAGTTTGATTATCTCCAAACCCATCACCATCAGTATCATACCATTGACTTGCTTTAGATGGGAATGCATCTGCAAACCCTTCTGGATGTGAGATCCACCCCTCGTCTGGATCAGAGAATCCATCAGAATCAGAATCAGGACAACCAAATCGATCTTGATTAGAAAAGCCCCAAGTTTCAACACATGAATCACCTTCAAAGCCAGAATAATTGTCCCCATATCCATCATTATCAGAATCTAAATATTGTGATTTTTCATATGGAAACGAATCAATTTGTGTGTCTTGATTGCCTTGATTATTCCCCCAACCATCACCATCACTATCGCTCCATTGTGTAGGGTTCTCAATAAATGCATCTCCTATTTCAATTCTTAAGCCATTTTCATCAATTTCAAAAGTATAGTTATCGCCATAACCATCTCTGTCGGTATCTTTCCATTGACTGAAATCATTTGGAAATGGATCTGCACCATTATCAATAGTCCAGTTAGAATCACCATCAGACCATCCGTCCCCATCAGCATCTGGACATCCGGGCCTATCTTCTGAAGAATACCCAATGATGTGAGGGCAAGCATCTTCTAAAATTGCCCCCTCTATGTATTCACCGATTCCGGTTTCAATATGTATGGCCTCCCATCTTGAATCATACCAGTTATCTCCTAATCCATCACCATCAAAATCACTCCATTGAGTGTGGCAATACATTCCACAGATATTTTGAGTCGAAGGGTCTTGAGGAGACCACCAAAAAGCATCAGCACCATCAGATACAGCCCAAGGCTCGATTGAATATAGGGTGCTAGGGTCGCTATAACCATCACCATCAGAATCAGGACAACCAAATCGATCTTGATAAGATTGGCCGAAAAAACCAGGACAAGAATCTGGATTATTTCCATCAGGATTATCCCCATAATTATCGAAATCAGAATCTTCCCATTGAGTTCCATCTACTGGATACCTATCACCTTCATCAGACCAACCATCTTCATCACTATCTAAACAACCATTTTTATCTTCACTACTTTTACCAAAATCATTAGGACAATCATCATCTAGATCTCTAAAACCATCACCATCAGTATCTCGGTATGTTTTGTCAATAGTTCCAGTAATTGAATAATCAAATTCATCTTGGTCACAACCATCTAAAGAAATTACTTCTGTATAGTAAGTTGTAGGTCCCGTAACACTACCCCATTCAGATGCAGAAGGAACAATTGAAACAGTAACTGATGTAGACCCTGCACTTCCAAAATCGCTTTGATAAAGGTTTGTTGAAGCTGTAGAATCCCAAATTTTCACTCGTCCTTCCCAGTGATCAGTTCCAAAACAGCCAAATAAATCAAAACCGTGATCACCCGTTGAAGATGAAACACTGATAGTTAATGTATCG
>CETB01027712.1_pt1 | contig 29618 bp, 32 predicted proteins | sample 356381 | NCBI WGS metagenome assembly CETB01 (sample SAMEA2622545, study PRJEB7988) | marine metagenome | biome: marine biome (ENVO:00000447); feature: deep chlorophyll maximum layer (ENVO:xxxxxxxx); material: "saline water (ENVO:00002010), including plankton (ENVO:xxxxxxxx)" | depth 155 m | reverse complement strand
ACTGGAAAAGCTTTTCCCCCAGCGTCTTCAATTTCTTCAGCAGCCGTATAAATGGTACCTGGAAGTTTTGGGTGTGGTTCTGCAGTTTTAGCTGCAAGAATAATATTTGCCCCATCCGAAGCAGCCCTCTTAGCTATTGCAAGTCCGATACCTCTTGATGCTCCCGAAACAAATAAAGTTTTGTTGCTTAAATAATTCATATTTTCTCCTTAAAATTTATTTTTTATATTTTAAACCTAATTAAAAATCTGTATATGTATTAAATATCAATGAAATAAGAAGGTAAAATAAGAACCTTGAACAGTCTTAATACTTATTTACTTTCCTCTCTTCTTTTATCTATAGGAATTCTATCCTTTGAAATTGAGTTCAAAGCGGATAAAACAGAAATAGATACAAAAAATAATTTATTAGTCCTTGATGGGAATGTATCTGTAAGTTATGAAAACTGGCTCCTCAATGCAGAAGAAGCAAAAATTAATAATGATAAAAAAAGCTTAGCACTTGAATCCTTTAAGTTTTCATCGATTGATAATTATGTGTATGGGAAATCGTCAAAAGGTCGTATTAACGAAGATGAATTTATTTTTGAAGATGTAGAATTTTCAACTTGCCCTTGTGAAGAGCGAATATGGTGGGTTGAATCGGATAAAATAATTTATAAAAGTTCTGATAAATATATTTCCACAAAAAATAGTAAACTTGTTGTAAATGGTAAGCCTATTGCCTACCTTAAAGAAGGTAATTTTCCCATATCCACACAACGAAAAACGGGAATTTTGTTACCCGAAATATCTGTTAACGAAAGATCTGGGATTGACGCAAAACTTCCGGTTTATATAAATTTAAGAGAAAACTTTGATTTGACTCTTGAGCCAAGAATTATGACTCAAAGAGGATTTGGGTTAGCAAATGAATTTAGGTACTTAGGTGATAATTACGAAGGTTTCTTCAATGCCTCATTTCTAAAAGACGATAAACCTAATTATAATTTATTAGAAGAAAATTCTTTTCGATGGTCTTATAATTTCTTTCATAAATCTGAACTGAGTAAAAATACTTTTTTGGAAATAAATAGCTCCTCGACAGGCGATCCTTTTTTCTTTACAGATTTGGGGGGATTTTTGAGCGGTCTTTCAAGAACATATTATTTACCGCAAAAGGTTAATTTAGATTTTTTTTCTAAACAATTTCGCGGTTCTTTTAATTTAAATACTTTTAAAATTACCAATCCTTTAAGTGAAAATAAATTTCAGAGAATTCCTGGAATTGAATTATTTTGGTATAAAAAAATCTTGGATTTAGAATTCAGTATTTATAGTGATATTGGTTTTTTTAAAAAAGGCGGATCCTTCAGAAAGCAGAATGAAGAGTCCCTTACTAGAATCATTTTGATTCCAGAATTTTCTTACTCACATTCAAAAGGTAATTATCTTTTAGATGCTAATTTAAAATTAAAATATAAAAACTATAATTCTAGATATTATAAAGATTCTGAGTTCTTACCCCTGCTAACCATTAAAAATAAACTAAATTATTTTGGCAATTTAGCAAAGGGGCGTTTTACTTTTTCTCCATTCTTCGACCTTTCATTTTCTGATAACAAAACTTTTCAAAATAAAATAAATCTAGACTCTGGTATCAGACTTGAGACCCATAATTCAAATACTTTTTTTGGAAAAGATATTTTAGATTCTCAACAAGAAGTTCTAGTCGGGACAACTTTAAACTTTAGAATGGGAGAAAAAAGAAACCTTAAAGCAAAAATTTCGAAGCTTATTGCTTTTCAAGACAAAAATTTCTTTTATAACAATGTCTCCTATAACTTGCCTGAACCATTTCAATTAAAACTTAGATATTCAGAAGGAGAAAGGATTACATATAAGTCTGAGGTTTCAATAGAAAAAAAAGATGGCTTTAACTTTTTTTTAAATAGCTTAAATTTTAAAGATAAAGATATGAAATATTCATTTAGTCACTACAAGGTTAAAAATTTGAACTTATACAAAATCGGAGCTAATCAAAATTTGAAAAAAGAAATTAACTCGTTAGAATTCTCTGCTCTTGGAAGAATAAAAGGTAACTGGAATGGAGGAATCAAAGTCAATTATGATTTAAATAACTCTAAAAAAGTAAACAATGTCCTTAACCTTGAATATGAAAATAAAGGTTTAATACTTGGATTTTCGTATATAAAAACTAAAGAGTTAGATTGGATAAGGATACTGGAAAATAATACTTTTTATGATTTTAATAGAGATAGATTTAGAATTAACTTTGAACTAAAAGGACTTGGCTCATTAGGAAGAAATAAGGAAGAATATTTTGGCAGAAGAAAATTATGAATAAAATTATTATATTAATTGTATTAGTTTTGCAGTCTATTCAATTATCAGCTGAAATTGATGTGGTTGATAGAATTGCAATCATTGTTGATGACGGAATCATAATGGAGTCTGAAGTTAATTCTGCTTTAGAAAGTACAATCAAAAATATTCAGTCAAGCAATGATCAAATGCCGCCAAAAAAAATTATTTTTGAGAGAGTATTAGAAAGACTTATCATTGATGAAATTTTGCTTCAAAAAGCTAAGAAATTTGGAGTGAGAATTAGTGACCAAGAACTTAATGAGTCCTTGAATAGATATGCAGCTCAAGATAACTTAACACTACAAGAGCTAAAAGAAAAAATTGAATCTGATAATCAATCCTTCAAAGATTTTAGAGAAGCCTTAAAAAGAGAAATGATCTTAAGAAGAGTTCAGAATGGCCTTGTAAGACCAAAAATATTCATATCAGATCAAGAACTTGAAAATTATATAAACTCTACAGAAGGTGAAAATTTGATTTCTATAGAATACAAAATCAATCAAATTTTATTAAAAATCCCTTCTGGTGCTTCCAAAGAAGAAGTATCAAAAATAGAAAAACTTTCTCTAGAAGTTTACGAAAAAATAACTAAAGGAGAGACTTCATTTCTGGATTCAATCAACAATCATTCAGACCTTAAAGATATGGAAAACTTAGGAAGCTTAGGATGGAGAAAAAAGTCTGAAATACCAACATTATTTGTAAATTTAATACCAGAAATGCAAAAAAATGATGTAAGAGGACCTATTAGAAGTGGAGCAGGATTTCACATAATTGAACTTGAAGACATAAGAGGAGATACGATCAAATCAGAATCTCAAACCCTTGTACAACATGTTTTGATTCAAGAATCTGAAATAAGAAGTGAAAATCAAGCAAAAAATCTCATCAATGAGTTACACGCTAGAGTTTCTTCAGGAGAAGATTTGGGGATAATAGCGAGAGTTTATTCTGATGATCCGGGATCTAAATTAGATGGTGGCAAACTTGATTGGAGCTCAGATGGGGTCTACGACAAGCCTTTTGAAAAAGTGATGAACGAAATGAAAATTGGAGAAGTGAGCAAACCCTTTGAAAGTGCTTTTGGATGGCATATCCTCAAAGTTCTTGATAGAAGAGAAAAGAATGTATCGGATGAACTTTTAAAAGATAAAGCATATAGGATTCTTTTTAATAGAAAATATAGTGAACAATTACAAAATACCTTGAAAGAAATGAGATCAGAGGCTTTCATAGATATAAAAATCTCTTCATGAAAAAAATTTGTATCTCTCCCGGTGATCCAGCCGGCATAGGTCCCGAAATCACCCTTAAAACTTTAGCTAAATATAAAAAAAATCTTGAAAATTTTGTAATTTTTGGAGATAAGTTTTTTTATAAGCAAATGATAGAAGAGATGGAATTAGATCTTGAGATAGTTGAGGAAGATTCAAACACTTGCGGAATAAAAATCTTTCATGTGCCCCTTAATACAACAGTCATAAAAGGAAAACCCAACGTTGAAAATTCAGACTACATAATAAAAGTTCTTTCTTCAGCTGCTTTAGGGTGCCTAGGAAAAAAATATCAAGGACTTATAACAGGCCCAATAAATAAAGAATTAATCTATAAGTCTGGATTTGAATTTTCTGGGCATACAGAGTTCCTAGCGGAGATAACAAATACAAAGAAAGTAGTTATGATGCTTGCTAATGAAAAAATGAAAATTGCCCTACTCACTACTCACATACCCCTTAAAGAGGTCCCTAAACAAATAACCTCTGAAAACATCTCCGAGTCTCTAAAAATATTAGAAAACGAATTAAAAGATAAATGGAAAATTTCTAACCCAAAAATTGCAGTTTTAGGTCTTAATCCGCATGCTGGAGAAGGAGGTTATATGGGCTCTGAAGAAGAAGAGATTATCAAACCCATATTAAAAAATAAGAAAAATATTGTGGGCCCTCTCTCAGCAGATACAGCATTTTTGGATAAGAATATTTCTCAATACGATGCTTTTTTAGCAATGTTTCATGATCAGGGTCTTCCTGTTATAAAGACAACTGGCTTTGGTAAATCAGTAAACATAACTTTAGGGCTACCCTTTTTGAGAATATCCGTTGATCACGGAACAGCCTACGAATTAGCAGGTAAAAATCTTGCAGATAATTCAAGTTTTGATGAAGCTTTAAGAATAGCAATTTCTTTGTCTTAAATATGCAAGCAAAAAAGAGATTTGGACAGAATTTTCTAACTGATGAAATAATTTTAAATAATTTAATCAAGCATATCGATATCTCTAAAAATGACAAAATCATAGAAATAGGACCTGGAAAAGGAGATTTAACTAAATTCATAATTGAGCATTCTAAAAACTATAAAGGAGTTGAAATTGATAGAGACCTTTATGCATCGCTTTCAGAGCGTTTTATTGGTAAAGAAATCGAATTTATTAATAAAAATATCTTAGAAATAAGTCTTAGTGATTTATATCAATCTACAAAAATTAGATTAATAGGAAATATTCCTTATAACATTTCAAGCCCTTTAATTAATTGGTGTGAAAATAATTATAAATTTCTATCAGATATTCATTTTATGTTGCAAAAAGAATTTGCGCTTAGATGTGCTGGCGATGAGAATACTAATTCTTACGGAAAACTCAGTGTTATTTGTAAATACTTGTTTAATGTTGAAATATTAGAAGAAGTTTCGAGAGAATCTTTCTACCCACAACCCAAAGTAGAAAGCCTATTTGTAAGGTTTATCCCAAAACAAGAAAAGATAAATTATGATTTCCTAAAAAATCTTAAGCAGGTAACAACTACTTTATTTAACAAGAAAAGAAAAAAAATATCTAACTCTTTAAAAGACATACTTTCTTCAAATGAAATTGATAGATTAGAGATAGATTTAAATTTGAGGCCAGATGAATTGTCTCTAGAAAACTTTCTACAAATATCAAACAGAATCAAGATCAATGACTGACTATGCTGTGGGAGATATTCAAGGCTGTTTTTTAGAACTTAAGAAAGGTCTGGAGAAAATAAAATTTGACCCTAAAAAAGACTTTCTTTGGATTACAGGAGATTTAATAAATAGAGGCCCTGAGTCCTTAGAAGTAATGAATTTTGTGTTTGAAAATAAAAACTCTATGCATTTAGTTCTTGGAAATCATGACCTGCATTTTCTTAACTTGTTTTACAACCAAACTAAAATGAAAAAAGAAGATACTCTTAAAGAGCTTTTGAACTCAAGCAAAGCAAATATTTATGCTGAATTCTTAATAAATCAACCTATCTTCTTCAATAAAGAAATTAGTTACAGAAAAAAAAATATCTCCATTGCTATGGTTCATGCAGGAATTCCCGATAACCTAGATCTTGATCAATGCAATTCAATATCTGAGGATTTTTCTTACAAAATTAAAAAAAATCCAAAAAAATTTTTAAAAAAGATATTTAAAAAAGATTCTGGCTCCTATAGTTCTAAAAAACTTTCTAACAATTTAAATTTCTTTACTAGAGTTAGAGTATGCAATTCTCAAGGAAAGCCAAAATTTAGCTTCAAAGATAGCCCAAAAAATATTCCAAAAAATTACATGCCTTGGTTTAATAGAAATTTAAAAATATTAAAAGAGATTGATTTGTTGATTTTTGGACATTGGGCAGCTTTGGCTGGAAAAACAAAAAATAAAAATATCAAAGCTTTAGATACGGGTTGTTGCTGGGGTAAAGAATTGACGATAATGAGATTGGCGGATAAAAAGAAATATAAAATCAAAAGTATAAAAAGATGAAAAGATATTTGGTTGGAGGGGCTATAAGAGACGAATTACTTGGATTGCCAATTGAAGAAAAAGACTGGGTTGTTGTGGGTTCAGATCATATCGAGATGATAAATTTAGGATTTAAGCAAGTAGGAAAAAACTTTCCAGTTTACTTACACCCTAAATCCAAAGAGGAATATGCCCTAGCTCGTAAAGAATCTAAAATTGGGAAAGGACACAAAGAGTTTAAATTTCATGCAAATAAAAAAATTTCTCTTGAAGAAGATTTAAAAAGAAGAGACTTAACAATTAATGCAATAGCAAGAGACGATGCTGGCACTATTTATGATCCCTATGGAGGTCTTAAAGATCTTAAAAGAAAACGCATCCAAATAATATCAAAAGCCTTTTTTGAAGACCCTCTAAGATTATTTAGAGTTGCTAGGTTTAAGGCTAAACTTAGTCATCTTAAATTTGGATTAACAAAAGATACCCTGTCAGCCTTAAAAAAAATAGTTAATAGTAATGAAATAGAATATCTATCCGGAGAAAGAATTTGGGAAGAGACTCAAAAATCTTTAAAGCATAGAAATTCTAGTATTTATTTTACTACTCTAAACAAAGCAAAAGCATTAGATCTATTTCAAGGGCTATCAAGCTCTTATAAAAAGAATTTAAGACATTTAAAAAAATTTGATAAATATGAAGGAAGGGCCATTGAAAAATGGGCTATTCTTAATTTAAATTCTAATAACATTTCTGAAACAGAAACTAGAATTAGGGTGCCAAACAATTTCATAAAGTATAGAGTGAATTTAACTATATCTGGGGAACTAATCTCTAAAAAAAATAGACCTGAACAAATACTAAACTCTTTTGAAAAAATAAATCTTTTTAGAGATAAAAATCAGTTTTTTCAAAACTTGGCGACTCTAAAGGAAATTGGCTTTTTAAATAAAAAATCGTTAAAAGATTGGACTGAACTTGCTAAAAAACTTTGTAAAATCAAAGTAAAGGTTTCAGGTCTAAAACCAAAAGAAATAGGTAAAAAGCTTAAGGAAGATAGATTGAAACAAATAATAGAATATAAAGATGTCATCTAAAGTAGTTCTAGTAACAGGAGGTGCAATTAGGATTGGAAGAGAAATCTGTAATACTTTTCATGACGAGGGCTATAAAATTATTTGTCATTACAATGGGTCTTCTGAAGAAGCTAAAGAATTAGCTAAAAAACTGAATAAAAATAGAAAAAAAAGCTGCGAAACAATCAAATTTGATTTGAACCAAATTGAAAAATATGACGATTTTATAAAGAAATTAAGTGATTTATTTGGGCCCATAGAAATACTTATAAATAACGCATCAAGTTTCTATAAAACTGTACTCGGTGAATCAAGTTTTGAGGACTGGGAAAAGATAATTAACTCTAACCTAAGAGGTCCTTACATTCTTTCAGAAAAACTATCTACTCAACTTAATTCTCAAAATGGAAAAGTAATTAATATATCAGATGCTATCGCCATCAAAGGTATTAAGGATTATACAATTTACTCAATTGCAAAAAGCGGTCTAGAGACACTTACTAAATCATTAGCCAAAGAATTGGCTCCGCAAGTAAGAGTTAATGCGATAGCGCCTGGAGCAATATTGTTGCCTTCTGATGGCTCATCTAATGAAGATAAGCTTCTTAGCCAAATTCCCTTAGGCAGGTTAGGCTCAGAAAAAGATATCGCTTTAGCAGCCTTAGCTGTATCTAAATTTTCTTACATGACTGGACAAGTGTTAAAAATAGATGGCGGTAGATCTTTGAATTAAGGTATATTTTCTTTTTCAAAGAAAATAAAGATGGCAAATAAGTTTGAAGGGGAATATTCGGGTACTAAAAATATATCTGAAAAGCACAAAATAGATGTTGATAATCTAGAGGATTATCTTTACAAAACTCTAGAAAGCTTTGAAGGAATTATTTCAGTTGAAGAATTTATAGGAGGGCAGTCCAATCCAACTTATTTAATTAAATCTAAAGGTCAAACATATGTTTTACGAAGAAAGCCACCTGGAAAACTTTTAAAATCTGCACATGCTGTAGACAGAGAATATAAAGTTATTTCTGCTCTAAATTCTACAAATGTACCTGTTCCTAAAGCTTATCTTCATTGTCAAGATGAAGAAGTCATTGGGACTGAATTTTTCTTAATGAGTTTTGTTGAGGGAGATGTGATTTGGGAGCCGAATATTCCGCAAGCAACTCCAGAAGAAAGAATGAAAATATATTCTTCTATGAACGATACGATTTCCAAACTTCATAAAGTTAATCCATATGATATTGGTCTTGATGATTTTGGAAAACCAGGAAATTATGTTGCTAGGCAAGTTTCACGTTGGTCAAAACAATATGTTGCTTCAGAAACAACTGAAATAAAGTCTATGAACAACTTAATGGATTGGCTACCAAAAAATCTTCCTACAGAAAAGCAAACCAGACTAGTTCATGGTGATTTTAGCCTGAGCAATGTGATTATAAATACTGAAAATTTTAAGATTTCTGCCATTCTAGATTGGGAGCTATCAACTCTGGGAGACCCAATAGCAGATTTTAGTTATCATTGTATCCAGTATAAATTAAATCCAGTGTTATCAAACGAATCGGAATGCAAAGCTTTAGGTATTCCTACCGAGAAAGATTACGTCAAAATGTATGAAGAAAAGGCAGAAGTAGAAATTGGCGAGGAATGGAATCTCTACATGGGATTTAATTTATTTAAACTTGCTGCCATCAGTCAAGGAATAATGGGTCGAGTAAGAGATGGAACTGCTGCTGGAAAGAATGCTGATACTTTTGGAGAGTCAGCTATTATGATGGCAGATGAAGCTTGGAAATTAATAAACGAATAAAAAAATAAGGAGAAAAATTATGTCAAAAATAAAAATGCCTGTAGAAAAAAGTCATATTATGATGTTTGCCAGATCTATAGGGGATTCAAATCCAAAATACTATGAAGAAAGTGATGATGATGTTCTGGCACCCCCAACTTTCATTCAATCAAGTGCTCAATATGATCCAGATTACTTCTTGAGACCAGAAATAGGAGGAAATAATTGGTGGGGTTCAGGTAAGGAAGCTACAGGCATGAAATCATCTGGTTCTGGATCAGGTGGCGGAGGAGCTGCTATGGGTCTTCATGCTGAACAACATTATGAATATCACCAGCCTTTGAAAGTAGGTGATGTAATTACAGCTGAAGTAAAGCCAGGAAACTCTTGGGAAAAAGAAAGTAAAAGGGCTGGAAAATTAAAGTTTAGCGAAACCGTCACTGAATACAGAAATCAAGATGGTGAGCTTATTATTACTGCAACATCTGTTGGAGTAGTGACAGAAAAACCAGTAGAAAATTAGGAGATATATAATGTTAAAAAAAGATGAAATTAAAGTTGGTGATTCTTATTCTGAAACAATCGTAGAAGATCTTAGAAGAACCCAAATTGTTCAATATGCAGGAGCATCTGGAGACTACAACCCGCTTCATACGGATGATAAATTCACCAAAGAAATTGCTGGATATCCAGGTGTATTTGCTCATGGAATGTTGTCAATGGGAATGACAGGGAAAATGCTCACAAATTTTGTAGGCGATGGAACCTTAAAAAAATATGGGGTGCGTTTTACCAATCAAGTTTGGCCAGGAGATACCTTAGAAAGTAAAGCAACAATCATTGAAATCAAAGAAGAAAATGGTGAAACGTTAGCTGAAATCTCTATTGAGACTACTAATCAAGATGGAGCTACTGTGATTACAGGTTCGGCTACCGCTATAGTAAGTTAACTTTAGAGAAAGTGAATAAATCTCTGCCAGAAGTTGGAGGGAAAAGTGCTAAATTTGCATTGTTTCTTTTAGTTATAGTCTATGTCTTTAACTTCATTGATAGGACCATTCTATCCATCTTGGCTGAGGATATTAAAGCTGATCTTAATATTTCTGATAGCGACATAGGATTTTTATATGGAACTGCATTTGCAGTTTTTTATTCTGTTATTGGGATACCAATGGGCAAGTTGGCTGATACATGGAATAGGAAAAAATTAATCAGTATAGGGCTGGCTTTTTGGAGCTTAATGACCTTCTTATCAGGAACCGCTAAATCATTTTTTGCTTTGTCAATTTATAGATTTGGTGTGGGAATAGGAGAATCTAGTGCTACCCCCTCCTCTTACTCTTTGTTATCAGATTATTTTTCACCAAAAGTTAGAGCAACGGTTTTGTCAATTTATGCGAGTGGCCTTTATATTGGCTCTGGAATAGGTGTTTTTATAGGCGGAGTTATTGTTGATAACTGGAATTCTGCATACCCAATAGTTGATGGTCTTACAAACGCTCCTTTCGGATTAAGAGGTTGGCAGGTTGCATATATGGCTGTTGGTCTTCCTGGCATTTTATTAGCTTTTATTACATGGCAAATTAAAGAACCTCCAAGGGGTTTAAGCGAAGGTATAACATCTAATGTAAAAAGTAATCCTGTTAAAGAGACTGCTTCTGAATTTGTCGGACTTACTCCTGTAGGCTTGATAAACGCTGAGAATAGAAAAAAAGAACTTTTTTTTAATCTAATTCTTTTTACTTCTATATTTTCTGCTTCTTATCTTCTTATAGAGTTAACAGGAGATAAGCTACAGTGGATTTCTTTTGGGATTGGAACTTACATAATATGTAATTGGATTCAAAGTTTAAGAAATAGAGATAAAGTTGCATTTGCTCTTTTATTTCGCAGTAAAGCTCTGTTATTCGGATTACTTGCCTTTCCTTTTATTACTTTTGTGACTTATGCGCTAGGAGCATTTGGGCCTTCTTTTTATATTCGAAACTTTGGAATGAATGCATCTGATGTAGGAGTCATTTACGGTCTCCTGACAGCTCTTGGCTCAATGATAGGAGTAATTGGTGGAGGTTATGCAGGGGATAAATTAAGAGAGAAATACATAAATGGAAAAATTTATTTAATAATGGGTTCAATAGTGGCAACTGCGATAACAGGATTTGCTTTTGTTCAATCTGGAGATGTAATTTCCTCATTTGTATGGAAATTTTTATATCACATAGCTTCTACCGCATGGTTAGGTTGTGCAGCTTCTACCGTGACTGAGCTTGTTCTTCCTCGGTTAAGGGCCGTGGCTAGCGCTTTTTTTATTTTAATGTTGAGCATGGGTGGATTAGCCCTAGGACCATACTTGACAGGAATGGTTAGTGACATTTATACAGCCCAAAATTTAGTTCTGGGTCTGTCTCAGGCAACTTCAGAGGCTGTTTCTCTTAAACTTGCAATGTCGCAATGTTTATTGGTTTTATTTGTTCCTTTAGTCCTTTTGCTTTTTACCTGTAAATATTTAAAAAGTGACGAAGAAGATCTACTGTCAAAAGCTAGAGAACTTGGCGAAGAAATTTAATTTTTTTCATTCCATAAATCTGAAATAGATATATTTAAGACAGGATGGATTAAATCGGGCGCTATTTCAGCTAAAGGCTCTAAGACAAAATTATATTTCTCTATGTCATCATGAGGAATTTTTTTTCCAAGTACCTCTTCAATTAATTGGTCATACATTATCAAATCAATATCTATCTCTCTATCGGAAAATTTTTCTTTTCTTTCAATCCTTCCGATGGTCTTTTCAATTGCCTTAATTTCTTTAATTACGTCCTTTGGATTATGTTTTGTCTCAAATAAAATTACTTGATTCAAAAAATCTTTTCCTTCAAAGCCTTCAGAACTTGTAATGTATATTGCAGATTCTTTTTTAAGGACAAAGCTATTCGAGAGGAGCTTCTTTGCTTCAGAAATATTTTGTTTTGGATTTATATTTGATCCGAGACTTAGAAAAATCTTATTCACTTTTTTCTATATATTTTAATGCCTACTTCTTTAGAACCTCTAAGTGCCCCAGGCTTAGATAAACTCAAAAGAACGGATAAGGATTTTTTTTCTTTCAAGATAATTTGGCTTATTTTTTCTGCCATTGTTTCTATTAGCCCAAATGAAGATGATTCAACTAATTTAACGACTTTTTTTGAAACTTTTTTGTAATCAAAAGTATCTTTTATATCATCTGATTCAAAGACTTTACCGATATCTACTTCTACCTCATAACTTATTCTCACTAATTGCTTTACTTCTCTTTCCCATGAAAATATACCAATGATAGTTTCTACCTCTAATTCTTTAACAAAAATTTTATTAGACATTTTCCTCTAAACTCCATCTTGGCTTTACCGTGACTTTATAGTCTGATTTAGCATTCTTAAGTTTATGATAGCCAGTATAAGCAACCATAACGCCATTATCTGTGCAATGTTTTAGTTCCGGATAAAATAATTTTAAATTTTCACTATTTTTTTCTAAATTAGATCGAAGAGACTTATTCGCTGCTACTCCACCTGATAATACCAAAGAATTACAATTTTCTTTTTTTGCAGCTTTCAGGGATTTTTTAACCAAACAATCTATTGCTGCTGATTGAAACTCATAAGCAATGTTATTTATTTCTCCTTCGCTAAGTTTGTTTTCTTTTCTAAGTTTTTTTACTTTGTAAAGCACTGACGTTTTTAGACCACTAAAGCTAAAATCATAATCCTGAGTGTTAATCATTGGTCTGGGAAATTTTAAAGATGTTTCTCTGCCTTTTGCTGCTCTTTTTTCTATGATGGGGCCTCCAGGATAACCCAAACCAAGTAACTTGGCGGTTTTGTCAAAAGCTTCCCCAACAGCATCATCTTTTGTTTGTCCCAAAATCTTATATTGATTTGGAGACTCAACTTTAACTATTAATGTATGCCCTCCTGAAACGAGCAAACTTACATAGGGAAAATCTAAATCTTCTTCTCCAAATTTAGCCATCATCAAATGAGCTTCCATATGGTGAATTGGAATAATAGGTATATTTAAAGAATATGCTAAAGCATTTGAAAAACCAGCTCCAACCATTAAGGGGCCTCTTAGGCCTGGTCCTTTTGTATAAGCTATTGCATTAATATCTTGTAAAGAAAGATTTTTATCTAAGAGACTTTTTTTTAACAAAGGCATAAGTCTATTTATATGATCTCTTGCAGCTATTTCTGGTACCACGCCTCCGTAAAGACTATGAGTTTCTGCTTGACTATAAAGGGCTTCAAAAATAATCTTCTTTTGATCTCCATCATATAAAGCTATTCCCGTCTCATCACAAGAAGTTTCTATGCCTAGTAGTTTCATTTAATTCGATTCTTTATAATTTTTTTTGCAAATCTACATTCTTATATATAGAATTGCCACCCTAATTGTAAATATGCCTATTATAAAGTTAAAAGAGAACGAATCATTCGATTCAGGATTACGAAGATTTAAGCGCAGCTGTGATAAAGCCGGAGTTATTTCTGAAATACGAAAAAGAGAGTTCTATGAAAAACCTACTTCTGTAAGAAAAAGAAAAGCAGCAGCGGCAGTAAAAAGACAAGCTAAAAGAAGAAAGTTTGGAAAAATGCCTCCTCTAAGGGCAAGAGTTTAAATGTCTCAAGATTTAAAATCCTTGATTAAAAGTCAAGTCACTACATCTATGAAAAATGGAGATAAATTAAGAACATCTGTCTTAAGGATGACCCTTGCAGAAATACAAAAAGAGGAAATCTCAGAAAAATCTGATCTTGAAGATAATAAAGTAATTTCAATATTAGAAAAAATGATTAAACAGAGAAAAGAATCTATAGCTCAATATTTAAAAGCATCTAGAAATGAGTTGGCTGAAAAAGAAAAAGAAGAAATAACTATTATTCAGGAGTTTTTGCCTGATCAAATGACAGAAGAAGAAATTAGAGAAATAATTCAAAAAACAATAGAATCAACAGGAGCAGAGTCCATGAAAGATATGGGAAAGGTCATGGCTGCTTTAAAAGAACAAACTGCTGGAAAAGCTGACGCCGCTTTAATCAGTCAAGAAGTAAAAAAAATTCTAGCTTAACCTTTTTCGTTGAATTTCTTTACAGTATCTACTATCGCGACAGTTTGTTGATCCGCTTCAACGTTAATACTATCTCCCTTTTTAACATAAGAAAGATTAGTTGCTGAAAGTGTTTCTGGTATTAGAGAAACGCTAAAATCATCTTTTGAAATATCAGAAATTGTTAAGCTGACTCCATTCAATGCAACATAACCTTTCTTAAAAAGATAATCCCTGATTTCACTAGGTATCTTGAGTTTTAAAATTCTTTCTTTACCATCAATTAATTCAATCACTTCGGTGGATGCTTGAACATGTCCTGATACTAAATGTCCCCCTATTTCATCTCCCATTTTCAATGATCTCTCTAAATTAAATTGTGCATCATTTTTTTTACCTGAAAGATTAGTTAACCTCAGAGATTCGGGTATCACGTCAAAGGAAACTTTCTCTTCGGTAAAATGTGTGACAGTCAAACAAACGCCGTTCACAGCAATACTGGCACCTATCTCTAACCCTTTCAGGAATTTTTTGTCTACCTTCAAAGTTATCTCTGATCCGTACTCCTTTTCTTTTATTGTTTTTTCTAAAGAGATAGACTGAATTATTCCTGTAAACATATTAGTTTTTTAAATCTGAAATTTTTGCAATTGAAAATATATTTATCCCTTCATCTTTCAAAAATTGTTTATAGGTTATATCTTCTATCTTCTCTTCTCTATCAAGAGCAACAAATGCTGCCACAAAATTTCCTCTATGTTTAGTGAGCACTGAGATAGAATTTTTTATCGCTGTACCGGCTGTAAGCACATCATCAATAACTAAAACGTCTTTATTCTCCAAGTTTCCAATAATATTACCTCCTTCCCCATGATCTTTTTCTTCCTTTCGATCAAAGGCTACAGGTATTGTTTTACCAGTCTTTTCTTCATAACTTAGCGCCACTGCGGTTGCCAAAGGTATCCCTTTATAAGCAGGCCCAAAGATTAAATTGAAATCTACCTCTTGCTTTAAAATCTCATCTACATAGCAACTTGCTAGATAGGAGAGAGAGTTGCTATCAAAAAAAGCAGAAATATCAAAAAAATAATTACTTGTCTTTCCAGATTTCAATTTGAAATGCCCTTCCTTGAGGGCTTTTAATTCAATAGCTTTTTTTAGAAATGTCTGCATATAATTATTTATTAGCCCATACTTTAACAATGCATGAAAAGCACTACAAACTTTATGTAATTTCTAGTCCTTCAGGAGGAGGTAAGACAAGCCTTATTAAGGAACTATTTTTAGATAATGAATCAAAATCACTAAGTTTAGCTGTTTCTGATACCACAAGGAAAATGAGGGTAGGAGACAGAAATGGTATGGATTACAACTTTCTTTCGAGTCAAGAGTTTAATGAAAAAATAGAAGGAGATGAATACCTAGAGTTTGCAGAGGTTTTTGGTAATTTTTATGGAACCTCAAAAAAAGCAGTTAACACTCTGTTGAAAAACACAAATGTCTTGTTAGAACTTGATTGGCAAGGAGCTTACGCTGTTAAAAAAATCTACCAAGAAGCTTCTTTAATTTTTCTTGTGCCGCCATCAATTGCTGATTTAGAAGAAAGATTAAAAAAAAGAAACCTAGATTCGAATGAAGATATAGAGAAAAGAGTAAAAGAAGCAAAAAATGAAATAAAAAAATGTATTAATTTTGACTATTTGATTTTAAATGATGATTTTGAAAGAGCTCTTAATGAAATCAAATTAATAATCTTTAAAAACCTCAAACCAAAAGAATTCTCGTCAAGAGTAGAAGAAGATTTATTGAAATCTCTAGTAGATTAATTTACTTAATTTAAGTAGAATCCACCCTCTCCAGAGGTTGATATGGCTAGAATTACAGTTGAAGATTGTTTAAAAAAAATACCAAATCGTTATGAAATGGTAAGACTTGCGTCAAAGAGAGTAAGACAGCTTGCTATTGACGGCAGAGAACCTACCATTGACCCCGAAGATGATAAACCAACAGTGATTGCCCTAAGAGAAATTGCTGCAGGAACAGTCACCCTAGAAAATATAGATAGCTTCAACTTTGATGCACTAGAAGAAGAGCTTCTCGACCAATTAAACGAAGATGGTGAAGTAGACCCAGAATAGTCTTTTTTTTTGTTAAAATCCCTTTGTCATGGTTAGGGAAGCTAAAAGCATAAAAAAACTAACAAACAGTTTAAGCGGATACCTTGATTCTGATCAACTAGAGCAAGTCAAAAAAGCTTACTTTTTTGCAGAAAACGCTCATTCAGGTCAATACAGAGTCAGCGGTGATCCTTATGTATCTCATCCCCTTGCTGTAGCAGAAATACTGAGTAATTTAAAAATGGATCAAGACTGTTTAAGTGCTGCCATGCTTCATGATGTAATTGAAGATTCAGGAATTCCGAAAACCTTTCTAAAGAAAGAATTCAATAAAGAAGTTGCAAACTTAGTAGATGGAGTAAGCAAACTTGATAAAGTTGAATTAAGTTCAAAAAAAGATCTTCAAGCAGAGAGCTTCCAAAAAATGGTTCTCGCTATGTCTGAAGACATAAGAGTAATTGTTGTAAAACTAGCAGATAGATTACACAACATGCGAACCTTAAAATATCTAACAAAAGAAAAAAGAGAACGAATAGCGTCAGAAACTCTTGAAATATATGCCCCAATTGCTCACAGATTGGGCATGCATCAGATTTACCGTGAATTAGAAGACTTAGCATTTGAAGTGCTTCATCCTTTGAGATACAGAGTTATTGACCAAGCAATTAAAACTAACACTAGAGGAAGAAAGAAAATTCTTTCTAAAATTAAATCTTCGCTAAAACAAAAACTAAAACAAAATGATCTTAAAGTTAATGTCACCGGAAGAAGAAAGCATTGTTATGGAATATATAAAAAGATGAAAAGACAAAATAAAACTATGAAAGAAGTCTTAGATGTCTATGCCTTTAAAATTACCTTAAATAATGTGATTGATTGTTATAAAACTCTTGGAATAATTCATAATGCCTTCAATCCTATAGAAGGCAGATTCAAAGATTACATAGCAATTCCTAAATCTAATTCCTATCAATCTTTACACACAGGAATCATGACGTTTGAGGGGCTGCCTATTGAAATACAAATTAGAACAAGCGAAATGGATGAACTGGCAGAATATGGAATTGCTGCGCATTGGGTTTATAAATCAGGCCAAAAGGATAATCCTGCACAAGCCAGAGCAAGAAGATGGGTTAATGGATTAATGGAAATTAATGAAAGATCGGAAGATGCTTCAGATTTTGTTGAGGTTATTAAAACAGGCTTGGTTTCTAACGAGGTTTACGTTTTCACCCCGCAAGGAGATATTATAGATTTACCTAAAGATTCTACACCCGTGGACTTTGCTTTTGCGTTGCATTCAGATATTGGTCTACATTGTAAAGGATGCAGAATAAATAAAAATTTGGCTCCTCTTAGTGTTCCTTTAGAAAGTGGACAAACAATTGAAATCCTCACGGATAAATTACCTCAAGCAAATCCCACATGGTTAGAGTTTGTTAGAACTTCAAGAGCTAGGTCAGCTATAAGGCATAATTTAAAAAACCTAAAAGATTCTGAATCAAGAAAGTTTGGAAAGCTTCTTTTGGAACAAGCACTATCAACTCACACTACTAAATTAAGAGACGTTCCTAAGAATAGAATGAAAAAACTTTTAACCTCCTTAAACATTAAAAGCGTGAGGCAGCTTTTGGAGGAGATAGGTTCTGGAAGAAGATCAAGCCTAGTAGTAGCTAACCAAATTATGCAATTTCTTGATGAAACAGAAGAGGATTTAATTCAATTTTCTGATATTCAAATTTCTGGGTCGGAAGGCCTTGTCATGGTTTATTCTTCTTGCTGCAGGCCTATTCCAGGAGATCATATAATTGCACACTTCTCAAAAAATAGAGGAATAGTAATTCACCAAGAACGATGTAAAAATATTATTCCCATCAGACATGATCCCGCTTTATGCTCTCCTGTAAGATGGGAAGAAAATATTTCTGGAGATTTTTCAGTTGAAATAAAGATAGTTGCAGAAGATAAAGCTGGAATTCTGGCAGAAGTATCAGCTGTGATTGCAGAATTTTCTAAAAACATAGAAAGCATAAAAAGTGATCCTCCAGTAGGAGATAAGGTGGAGCTGTTTATGCTTTTAGGTGTTTCTGGTAGAGATGATCTAGCAAGGATATTACGCAGATTAAGAAGGATGGAATCAATTCTCTCAGCAACTAGAATCCATAGCTGGGAAGAAAGAAAAATTACTTTACCGATTATTGATGATGATGTTAAAGATGAAGATAATTTCAACTGATTTAGCTCCTAAAGCTATTGGGACATATTCCCAGGCCATTCAGGCCGGAAACTTTCTGTTTATTTCTGGCCAAATTCCTCTTTGCCCAAAAAAAATGGAGCTAGTAGAGGGAATAGATAATCAGATAAGACAAGTCTTTGAAAATATCAAAAATATTTTAGAGGCTTCTGAAATGAATTATGGGCACATTGTGAAACTAACTGTTCTTTTAGATAATTTAGATAATTTTGACAATGTTAATCAAATAATGTCAGAAATTTTTGAGGAACCCTATCCTGCAAGAGCAGCATATCAAGTTGGCAAACTTCCCAAAGGAAGCTCTGTAGAAATTGAGACAATTGCATTCAAAGAGTGATCTCAAACTCCTTAAATATTTCTATAGATAAAATAAAGGGTGTAGGACCAAAAGTAAATGCAGAATTGCAAAAATTGGGCATAAATTCCATTCAAGACGCTTTATTTCTCCTTCCTAAACGATACGAAAATAGAACAAAAATAACCCAAATCAAAGATCTGAAAGTCGGTGAAGCCTTCCAATTTGAAGGTGAGATAGTTGAGAGCAAAATATATTACCCCGGCAGAAGATCATTCTATGCAAAAATTTCTGACGGAACAGGATATCTTCAGATTCGTCTTTTTTACTTCTCTCATGCTCAAGCTTCGGCATTCAAAAAAGGATTAATTGTCAGAGGTTATGGAGTCATAAGAAGCTCTACATCAATTTTTCAATGTTTTCATCCTAGTTACAAGATATTTGAGTCTTCGAAAAGACCATTATTAGATAATACTTTAACGCCCATTTATTCTCTTGGTTCTTCTAAGCTAACACAATACAGAACAAGGAGTATTATCAAAGAGTGTCTAAAAGAATTGGATGTCATCGATCTTAATGAAAAGGCGATTGATAAACTTTTAAAAGAAAAGCGAATGAATTCATTTTCAATAAAAGAAGCACTTGAAAAAATTCATAATCCTGAGATCAAAGACGATGTACTTAAGATAAATTCTTTTAAACATGAAGCTCAAGAAAGACTAATCATTGAAGAACTTGCAACAAATTTAATTGGCGTAAAAATTGCGTCAAAAAAAATAGATAAGCTAAAAGCCAAAAAGATAAAAAATTCTAGCGCTGACTTAACATCTTTTTTAAATGATCTACCTTTCCAGTTAACTGAAGCACAGCAGAGAACAATAAGAGAAATTCTAGATGATATATCTAAAGAAAAACCTATGAGACGGCTTGTTCAAGGCGATGTAGGCTCAGGGAAGACCATTGTTGCAGCAGCTTCAATGTTTTCAGCTGCAAAATCTGGTTATCAATCTGTTTTGTTGTGTCCCACAGAAGTTCTTGCGGAACAACACTACAAAAATTTTTTAGAGTGGTTTAAAAAAACTGATATCCCTATAAAGCTATTAACCGGAAAAATGACTTCTTCCATAAAAAAAAATATTTATAAAGACTTAGAGAATGGAAGAACAAAGATCCTCATAGGCACTCATGCTGTTTTCCAGGAAAAAGTAAAAATAAAAGATTTATCCTTAGTTGTTGTAGATGAGCAACAAAGATTTGGCGTAAAGCAAAGATATGATTTAGTTCAAAAAAGCTCTATTGAGCTTATGCCTCATCAATTATTCATGACAGCTACCCCTATTCCAAGAACTTTAGCGATGACTCTTTTTGCTGATTTAAATACCTCAAAAATTGATGAAATGCCTCCAGGAAGAAAGCCAGTCAAAACCTTAGTTTACAAGAGCAACAAAAAGGAAGATTTAGTACAAAGACTTGAAGCTGTCTGTAAAAAAGGAAATCAAGTTTTTTGGTTGTGTACTATGATTGAAGAATCAGAAAATTTAGATGTTCAAGCTGCAGAGGATGCAAAAACATGGATAGAGAAAAATACAAAAAACTTAAATATTGGTCTTGTACATAGCAAGCTAAGTAAAGAATCAAGAGACAAGGCCATAAAAGAATTTAGAAGTGGTAAAACTAATGTTTTAGTTTGTACAACAGTTATAGAAGTTGGAATGGATGTTCCTAATGCAAGTCTAATGATAATCGAAAACGCTGAAAGACTTGGATTAAGTCAACTTCACCAATTGAGAGGAAGAGTTGGTAGAAAAGCTGGTCAAGACGCTTACTGTGTTTTGGTTTATCAAGGAGAATTAGGGGAAATAGCTAAAGCGCGACTGGAGGCGATGAAATCAACATCAGACGGATTCAAAATATCAGAGATAGATTTACAATTGAGAGGCTCAGGAGAAATCCTAGGAACAAGACAATCTGGAGGGATTGAACTTAAAATTTCTGATCTCTCTAGAGACGCTCATTTAATAAAAAAAGCAGAAAAACTTGCGAATCATTTGCAAGAATCAAGCCAAAATTTATCAGAAATTTTATTGAACCGCTGGATAGGCGATAAACAGAATCTGATTATCGCCCAATAACTTTATAATAACGGCGAGATTACTAGGCTCACTATAGCCATTACGTTAATAAGAATATTCATAGAAGGTCCAGAAGTATCTTTAAAAGGATCACCTACAGTATCACCAACAACTGCTGCTGAGTGAGTATCAGTTCCCTTTCCGCCTAAATTACCTTTCTCAATATATTTCTTAGCGTTATCCCATGCTCCCCCCGCATTTGCCATCATCAAAGCCATTGCCACACACCCGACCAGGCCTCCTCCCAACATTCCTCCTAAGGATTCAGCTCCTAAACCAAACCCTACTAATGCTGGAGCGCCTACAGCTATGATGCCAGGAAGAAGCATTCTTTTTAGAGCGGCTGAAGTAGCTATATCAACACACTTAGCAGTATCAGGTTCAGCATTTCCTTCTAGCAAGCCTGGGATTTCTTTAAATTGCCTTCTTATTTCATTAATCATCTCAAAAGCTGCATCCCCTACAGCTGTCATTGTTATTGAGGATATTAAAAAAGGAATTGAAATTCCTATAAACATGCCAACCAAAACTCTTGGATCTGAAAGTAGTAACTCAAACTCTCCTTTATTGTGAGCAACTGTCTCAACAAATGCTGCAATTATTGCTAAAGCAGCTAAGGCTGCTGCTCCAATCGCAAAGCCTTTTCCTATAGCGGCGGTTGAATTACCTACTTCATCTAAACCATCTGTAATTTCCCTAGTTTCTGGTCCCATTCCCGACATTTCTGCTATACCTCCTGCGTTATCTGCCACAGGACCATATGCATCAATAGCCATAGTAATTCCAACGGTTGCCAACATTCCTACAGCAGCTATCCCTACTCCATAAAGGCCAGTTAAAGAAGTAGAAATCCAAATTATTGTAGCTAGAACAAGAATAGGAAGGACTACTGATTGCATGCCAACTGCCAAACCTGTAATCATTACTGTCGCTGGCCCAGTCTCTCCTGATTTTGCTATGTCCCTTATTGGTCGACTCCCAGTATAATATTCAGTTATTAGTCCTATTAAGACTCCCCCTACAGCTCCAGTTAAAACAGCTAACCAGACATTGATAAAGCTATCCTCAATAAGTATCTGAATTAAAAAGTATGCAGCAATAATAAATAAAATAGCAGATCCTATGGTTCCAGTCCTTAAAGCAGCATCTGGAGATAAAGATGAAAATGCTTTGACTATAGCGATGCCTAATACTGATGCAATTAAGCCTATTGATGCTAATGCCAAAGGAAGAAGCATTCTTCCAGAATCGTCTAATGTAGAAGCAATTGCTATTGAGGCAATCATAGCGCCACAATATGATTCAAAAATATCTGAGCCCATTCCTGCAACATCTCCGACATTATCCCCAACATTATCTGCTATAACTCCCGGATTTCTTGGGTCATCCTCAGGAATACCTGCTTCCACCTTACCAACTAAATCTGCGCCTACATCAGCACTTTTTGTGTAAATTCCTCCTCCAACTCTTGAGAATAAGGCTACACAAGAAGCTCCCATTCCAAACCCTTCAATTGCTCTAGCTGTAGCTGGGTCTCCTCCAAAATAAAAATATAAACCTCCCAATCCTACTAATCCCAGAGATGCTACACACAAACCCATAATTGAACCGCCATAAAAAGCTATCGATAAAGCAACTTTAGCTCCTTTTTCGGATGCGGCCGTTGCCGTTCTTGAGTTTGCTTTTGTAGCAGAAAACATGCCCAACCAACCTGCTAGCGAAGATGACAAAGCCCCTGCTGTGACTGCTAATGCTGTATTTAACCCAAGAGCAAAATAAGAAATCACAATCAAGACAGCTACAAAGAAGAACAAATAAGTATACTCACGACGCATAAATACCATCGCACCTAAATGAATTTGATCTGCAATTTTCTTGACCTTTTCAGAACCTTCATCATAGCTAATTACTATCAAATAAATAACAAATGCTACTAGAAGGCCAAATAGACCAAATATTGGTGGTACAGATAAGTATGATTCCATGTGAGCTCTCCTAAAGAATATAAAAATGTAATTTATCAGATATGTAAGAGTTTTTTAACTATTTAAAATTGTTCTATCTAATTCCTTTTCCGAGTTTGCTACAACACAAGAAATCATTGCATCTCCAGAAACATTTACCGCAGTCCTTAACATATCCAGCAATCTATCTACACCAATTATTAGTGCTATCCCTTCAACTGGAAGACCCACTTGTTGTAAAACCATTGCGAGCATTATCAATCCAACTCCTGGAACTCCGGCTGTGCCTATTGAGGCCAGAGTCGCTGTTAAAATCACCATCAAATATTGAATTAAAGATAGTTCCACTTGATAAACTTGCGCTATGAAGACTGTTGCGACTCCTTGCATGATAGCTGTTCCATCCATATTTATAGTTGCGCCAAGAGGAACAGAAAAAGAGCTGATTGATTTATTAACGCCCAGTTTTTCCTCAACTGTTTTCAGTGTTATGGGCATCGTGGCACTGCTAGATGAAGTACTAAAAGCAAACAACAATGTTTCTTTCATTTTTAAGAAGAACTTTAAGGGATTAATATTTGCAAACGAAATCAAAAGAAAGCTGTAGGTAAAAACAGCATGAAAAATTAAAACCACAAAGACAACTACAAAATAGTTTATTAAAGTAAAAATTATTGAAATCCCTAATGAGTAAAAGGAACTAAATATAAGACAAAATACTCCTAAAGGAGATAGCCAAATAATGAAGTTAACTATGTTGAGAATAATGTTATTTAAGTCACTAAAAAAGTTTTTTATCTTTGAATTATCATTAGACAATTTATTTATGCCATAACCAAAAAGAAGAGCAAAAATAATTATCTGGATCATATTTCCTTCTGCCATAGCTTTTACGGGATTAGTAGGAAATAGATTTATAAAAGTATCCTTTAATGATGGGATTGCACTTGCTGCAAATGTAGAGGATGTTTCCAATGCCACGCCATTTGCCATGTTAAAAAAGGAACTTGCTGCAAGTGCTGTAATGATAGCAATGGCTGTGGTTAAAAGATAAAGCCCAACTGATTTAAAGCTTATACTTGCCAATTGATTGCTTGATCTTAGGTTAGATACCCCTACTACTAATGAGAAAAAAACTAAAGGAACTACTAAGAGCTTAAGTAAAGATAAAAAAATCTTTCCTATTGAGTCAATAAAATTAGAAAAAAAGTTGAAAGGAAAGGCTGTATTTTCAGCGATGATTAAGTTAAAAGTACTTCCAATTGCAATACCCAGTACCATCCCAATTAAAATTTTTTGTGTTAATGACATAAGTTTTAGTAACTTTTTCCGCCTTCTAATGGAACCATTTCGAAATCTTCTTTGCCTACACCACAATCAGGACAAACCCAGTCAAAGGGCACATCTTCCCATTTTGTTCCTGGTTCTATTCCGTCTTCAGGCCAGCCCTCTGCTTCATCGTAAATAAGCCCACAAACGATACACTCCCATTTAATATATTCTTCCATACTTAGTTTATTATTGTTGTTAGTAATAAAATGACTGGATTATGTTCATGATATCTTATTTTAAAAACTTTTTTTTCTTAATCCGTTTAGATAAACCCATTGGAGTTTTCTTATTATTTTGGCCAACAGCTTTTGGTTTATGGGTTGCAAGCGAAGGGAATTTGGAAGTTTCAGTATTGTTAGTTTTTACAGCAGGATGTTTTTTAATGAGATCAGCTGGGGCTGCAGTAAATGATTTTTTTGACCAAGATTATGATAGAAAAGTTTTAAGAACACACCTAAGACCTCTTGCGAAAAAGGATATCTCAAATGCAGAGGCAATCATTTCAATTATTTTCATACTTCTATTAAGTTTAAGTCTGCTTTATTTTTTAAATAATATGGCCAGGTATGCAGCATTTTTTGCCTTTATTCTTGCAACAACTTACCCACTTGCTAAAAGATTTATTAATATTCCCCAATTATATTTAGGAGCCTGTTATTCAATGGGAATAGTCATGGCTTTTGCTCATTATAGAAATGCTTTTCCAATAGAATGCTGGATTCTATTTTTAGGTAATTGTTTTTGGGTCCTTGCCTACGATACTGTTTATGCTCTCTCAGATAGAGAAGATGATGAGATTCTTGGGTTAAAAAGCTCAGCTCTTTATTTCAAGGGGTTTGAGAAACAACTTATCTGGGGTTGCTATCTATTTTTTATTACCTTGCTGTGTTTATTAGCATTTCATATGTCCTATCCTTTGTTTTTTTATTTTGGCAATATTATTTGTTTTGCCTACATTTTATTTTTAATGCTATCTACTAATTTTAAGATAAGTAGCGATTGTTCTAAGTTCTTCAAAAAAAACCACTGGTTAGGTATGCTAATTTTTTTAAACATTTCTTTGGTTTACTTATAAAAAATGCCTGAAATAAAGTTTCATAATTCAATAAATACAATTGATGATAAGTCTTGGAATTCTATGATTCCAAAAAATCAATATCCTTTTCTAAAATATGAATTCCTAGAATTACTAGAAAAAACCAAATGTGTTGGGGAAGGAACTGGTTGGTTTCCTGCTCACATCACAATAGAAGAATCTTCCAATATCTTAGGAGCAATGCCCTTATATATAAAAACTGATTCTAGTGGAGAATTCGTATTTGATTATTCTTGGGCTAATGCTTTCTACCATCATGGTCTAGATTATTATCCGAAGTTAGTTACTTCAATTCCATTTACTCCTGCAAGCGGCCCTAGAATTTTGGTTAAAAGCAAAGATGAGAAACAAGAAATTTTTCAATTAATCCTTACCGGAATTAAAAAGCTTAGCCAAGAAAATAAAATATCTTCTTGGCATATCTTATTTCCGGATGAGGAAGAATTAGATAATTATAAAGATAATTTGAGTATTAGAAAAAATGCTCAATTTATTTGGTTCAACGAAAACTATAAAAATTTTGATGACTTCCTTGAAAAATTTAGGTCTAGACACAGAAAAAATTTACTAAAAGAAAGGCAGAAAATAGAAGATCAAAAAATACAGATTCAATGTTATTCCGGCGAAGAATTAACCCATGATTTAATGAATAAGTTTTATGAATTTTATCTGTCTACGCAATATAAAAGAAGCGGCCACTCAGGATATATGACAAAGGATTTCTTTCTAAGTTGCATGGATATAATTAAGGAAAATATAGTTTTAGTAATAGCCTCAAAGGAAAATGATGAAGACTTAGTTGGAGGTTCATTCTTTTTTAAAGATAAAGAAAATCTTTATGGAAGATATTGGGGTTGCCATGAAGAATATGACTGTCTTCATTTTGAATGTTGTTATTATCAAGGTATAGAGTATGCAATAAACAATAATCTAAAAAGATTTGACCCAGGTGTTCAAGGAGAGCATAAAATCAAGAGAGGTTTCAAACCTTCCTTTACTTATTCGGCACATTGGATTTCTGATAACGAGTTTGCAAATGCTATAAAAAAATTTGTTCAAGATGAAGAAAAACATATAGAAAATTATGTCAAAGTCACCAGTAAGTATCTCCCTTTCAAGAGAGTTTAGATCTCACCACTTCGAAAAAGAAATAATTTATCTTTGCAAAAAAGATAAAGACTTAATTCCCTTATTTGTAAATTATAAGAATTTTAAGGGCTTTAGTAGGCCTAAAAACTTTCCTGGGCTTGCTCGACTTATAATAGAACAGCAACTTTCTGTTGCATCTGCAAATGCTATTTTTTTTAAACTTAAAAATACTTTAGGGAGATTCTCAGCTACTAATATTCTAAAAACAAATCGAACACAATTAAAGAAATGTGGTTTAAGTAGACAGAAAATACTATACCTTAAAACACTGGCAGAAAAGTGTACTAATGGCGATCTTAGCTTTACTTTTGTCAACAAACTTTCTGATGAAAAAATAATGGAAGAACTTATAAAGATTAAAGGCATAGGTCCTTGGACTGCACAATGTTATATGTTGGCGTGTCTTAAAAGGTCTGATATTTGGCCTGTAAAAGACTTGGGTCTCCAAGAAGCTGTTAAAAGATTAAAAAAGCTTAAAATAAGACCAAATGAAAATGAGATGGAAGAAATTTCATCTTCATGGAAACCATATAGAAGTACAGTAGCCAATGTGCTATGGGCATCTTATGACTAGTATAAAGATTCCATAAAGAGAGATAGACTTATAAATATGATTAGCACATACAGTCATTTAAAAGAATTGCATTTTTTGTGCGAGAAAAACTTCATACAATTCTTAAAATTATCATCTTTGCTAGTAAAAAAAGATGAATACTCCTTTAACTTGCCTGGAAAGGATTCTGAGACAAGCCTAGTTCAACTCCAAAAGACTAAGCTTTCTAAATTCACAGATAATTTAGTGATTAAGTATGAAGACCAAGCAAAAATTAAAAATATTATTATTATCTCCAGAATTTATTATGAAGTTAAGATGATGGAAGTTATAGAATTTCAAGGGTTTAATAAAAATCTTATTGAGATTTTTCCTTCAAAATATAATTTTGGTTTCCTTAAGGACGAAAGAATACAATGGAACCTTTTTCTTAATAACCTTCTTACAAACTCATTAAAAAATGGCAGGTCAGTTAACAATTATTTACCTTCACGGATTTAATAGCTCATCTAAATCAAAAAAAGCATTAATTTTAGAAAGTTATCTTAGTTCAAATAAAGAAATAAATTTAGTAACTCCAGACTTAAATGTCTCCCCACTAAAAGCTATCGAAGATTGTAAAGATCTCTTAATGAGTATTTCGGGTAATGTAGGTCTTATAGGTAGTTCCATGGGTGGCTTATACTCAACTTATTTAGCAGAATTGCATGAAATTAAATCTGTCTGTATAAACCCAGTTGTGGGTAATCATTTAGAAAAAATGAGAGATATTATTGGAATACATAAAAATTTTCATACAAATGAAGAATATTTATTTAGTGAAAAACTATATAAAGAACTAACCACTTTGAAATTAAATAAATTGAGTTCACCACTTAGCCATCTTTGCTTGATAAATATGGGAGATGAAGTTCTTAACCATGAAATAACAAAGGAATTTTTTCATTCCTCTTTAGTTATATCAGAAAAGCATGGTTCCCATGAATATATCAACTTTAGACAAAGAATTGGCCTTCTGCTAGACTTTTTGAACTAAAATAGTGCAAAATGTGTTCTAAATTAGAACACATAATGCACCAATTTATAGCATGCATTTTGGTACGATTATCTTCTTGACTTAATAATAAAGGAGAAAAAAATGTCAGATATGAAAACATACGAATATATATGGTTAGATGGCTATAAGCCAGAAGCTAATATGAGAAGTAAGGTAAAAGCTACTGATGAGGATACCGCGCCTGATTGGTCTTTTGATGGTTCATCAACACAACAAGCAGAAGGTGGCAGTTCAGATTGTTTGCTTCTACCTGTGCAAACCTACTCTAACCCAAATGGGCATGATCTGGTAATGACTCAAGTGCATTCCGCAGATCATACAACTCACCCATCTAATTTTAGAGCAGCTGCAGAGGAAGTTGTTACAGACGAATGGTGGTTTGGATTTGAGCAAGAGTTTTTCTTCACTGATCCAAAAACTGGAGAACCCTTAGGATGGGAAGATGGAACGCCAGAAAGAGAACAAGGTGAGTATTACTGTGGTGTTGGAGCTAGTAATGTCGTAGGCAGAGAGATATCTGATGCGCATCTTCAAGCTTGCCTGGATATTGGAATTACACTTACTGGAACGAATGCTGAAGTTGCTCTTGGACAATGGGAATACCAATGTTTTGGTAAAGGTATTAAAGCTGCTGATGACTTATGGGTCAGTAGATATCTTTTATTCAAAACAGCCGAAGAATTTGGAGTAGGAGTAAACATTCATCCTAAACCAAAATCAGGAGACTGGAATGGTTCCGGAATGCACAGTAACTTTTCAAATGAGGAAATGAGAACTAAAGGCTCTAAAGAATTGTTTGAAGGGATGTGTGAAAAGCTTGGAAAAGTTCATCAAGAGGGAATAGATTCTTATGGTTCTGATAATGATAAGAGATTAACTGGTCTTCACGAAACCCAAAAAATCACTGAGTTCTCTTACGGCGTAAGTGACAGAGGAGCAAGTATTCGTATACCTGTTTATACAGTTGAGCATGATTGGAATGGCTACTTAGAAGACAGAAGACCTGCTTCTAATGCTGATCCTTACAAAATACTTGCACACATTGTAGGAACGTTGACTAAGTAAAGTTCAAGATGTCCAAGTTCCACTGCTGTTAAATTTTTAAAAATTTTAAAGGTAGTGGAGCTGGATATTGATTAGAAAGCCTAAGTTAGATGGAGTATTTAAAAACAGTTTTAGAAGATTTATCTGGAAAGATTTTAATTACAGATGAAAAACTTAAAGTTATCTTTTTAAATAAATCTGCTGAAGATTTTTTATGTACTTCTTTAAAGGAATGCAAAGGAAAATCTGTAGACTTTGTCTTTAAAGAAAAGCCTGCTAATGATTTAGAAATGAAAGAGATACTTGAAAATAAAAAACCTCTTAAAAGGCATATAACTACGTTATTTTTAAAAGATAAATTAAGAAAAAGGTCTTCTTTTCTGGCAACTCCATTTTCTAACAAAAAAGAAAAAGGGATAGTTTTTGAATTTTTTGATCAAAACTCTAAAAATTCAATTGCTGATAGAATGAATAAAAGAGCTGCCTCATCAATTACACAGGCTTTTTCGAAAGGACTAGCTCACGAAATAAAAAATCCTTTAAGC
>CETB01032368.1_pt1 | contig 30707 bp, 33 predicted proteins | sample 356381 | NCBI WGS metagenome assembly CETB01 (sample SAMEA2622545, study PRJEB7988) | marine metagenome | biome: marine biome (ENVO:00000447); feature: deep chlorophyll maximum layer (ENVO:xxxxxxxx); material: "saline water (ENVO:00002010), including plankton (ENVO:xxxxxxxx)" | depth 155 m | reverse complement strand
TTGGCAGGTTTATTTGAGGCAATTGTAGGTAGTATTTTTCTTGATAGGGGACTATCTGAAACAGAAAAGATTGTAATTAAAATTTTTAACCCAAAATTGGCGAAAATAGGATATTCAAGATCTCAACATCCAAAAACTGAATTACAAATGTACACTCAATCTCAATTAGGCACTTTGCCTGAATACAAATTAATATCTAAGAAAGGTCCTGATCATTCTCCTATATTTGAAATCCAACTTAGTCTTTCTGATGGCAAATTAATGTTTGGTACAGGTAAGAATAAATCGTTAGCAGAAAATGATGCTGCAGAAAAAATGTTGTTATTGATTAATGACAAATCTACTGAGTGATTCCAGGTACAGGGAAAGAATTTGTAAATTCTATGATTTGATTTTTGATATTCGAAATTGTTTGCTCATTTTGTGGATTTTTGAGTACTTCTAATATAAATTTACCAATTATTTCACAATCTTTCTCTTTCATCTCTCTAGATGTAATAGAGGGAGTGCCTAATCGCATCCCACTAGCTTCTCTGGGTGGCTTTTTGTCAAAAGGGATTGCATTTCTGTTGATAACTATATTCGCCTTACCTAAAGCTTCTTCAGCTTGTTTCCCAGATAAATTTATGGGAGTAAGATCTACCAGTACTAGATGATTTTCAGTCCCGCCTGATACTATGCGTAGGCCTCCTTCTAATAATGTTTTTGCTAATGATTTAGCGTTTTTGACAATCTGCTCTTGGTATTTTTTGAAATTTATTGATTGGGCTTCTTTGAAAGCCACAGCTTTTGCAGCTATGATGTGTTCAAGTGGGCCTCCTTGCATATTGGGAAAAACAGCACTATTAAGACTTTTTGCAAATTCTTTATTTGCTAAGATCATGCCTCCTCTTGGACCTCTAAGTGTTTTATGTGTTGTAGATGTGATAATGTCGGCAATTCCAACTGGAGATGGGTGTACTTTTCCTGCTACTAAACCAGAAATATGAGCCATATCTACCATTAATTTAGCCCCAACTAAATCAGCAATTTCTTTAAATTTTTTAAAATCTATTATCTGGCTATATGCAGATGCTCCTGCTACGATCAGTTTGGGAGAATGTGCCCTTACTTTTTGTTCCAGTTCATCAAAGTCGATAGTTTCTGTGACGGGATGTAATCCATATGAGACAAAATTATAAATTTTTGCTGAGAAATTCACATTACTTCCATGAGTTAAATGTCCACCATGATCAAGGCTCATTCCCATAACAACATCTCCTGGGGATAATGTTGCAAAGTATGCAGCCATATTTGCTTGAGCACCACTATGAGGTTGGACATTCACATATTCGCATTGGTATAGATCTTTTGCCCTGTCTATTGCTGTTTGTTCAACTACGTCTACGAATTCACACCCACCGTAGTAACGTCTTCCAGGATATCCTTCAGCATATTTGTTAGTGAAAATCGAACCTTGAGCTGTTAAAACTGCCTTACTTGCATAATTTTCTGATGCTATAAGATTGATATTATTGATTTGTCGAGTAGATTCATTAGAAATTGCATCGTAAATTTCAGGATCAGTATCTTGAAGTAACATGGTTCTCCTTCTATATAGGGACTGTAATATTAGTAGGCACAATATATTGTATATTTATATATAAGGTAAATTCAAACTAGTGTTTGTTTATCTTGCCACTGAAATATATCTCAAGTAAAGTGAGATGGTTGAATTTGTAAGTGAGATGACAATATGCCGCAAGGAGTTTTAACTTCTTATAAACAGTTTTTACCAATCAATGAAAGTACCCCCATTTTTAGTTTAGGTGAGGGGCAAACTCCATTGATTAAATCAAGAAACATTGTGAAAATTATTGGTTGTCGAGAATTATATTTTAAATTTGAAGGATGTAACCCTACGGGATCGTTCAAAGATCGAGGCATGGTACTTGCAGTAGCAAAAGCAGTTGAAAAAGGTGTGACTAATATAGTTTGTGCTTCTACTGGCAATACAAGTGCATCTGCTGCCGCCTATGGGGCATATTTAGGTTTGAAAACTACCATAATTGTTCCTCAAGGTAAAGTTGCTAGTGGTAAATTGGCTCAAGCGATTGCCTATGGTGCTCATATAGCAATGATTAAAGGTAATTTTGATTCTGCATTAAGTATTGCAAGGGAATTGTCTAGTAAACATCCTATAGAATTGGTTAATTCCCTTAATCCAAATAGGATAGAGGGACAAAAAACTGCTGCGTTTGAAATTGTTGACGATATAGGGCGAGCTCCAGAATTACTTTTTATACCTGTTGGAAATGCAGGTAATATTTCAGCTTATTGGAAAGGCTTTAAAGAATATTTTGAATTAGGTTTTTCTAAAGAGCTACCTGAATTTCATGGTTATCAAGCTACTGGAGCTTCTCCCTTAGTCACTGGCAAAGTTGTTGAAAATCCAGAAACTATAGCATCTGCTATTCGTATAGGTAATCCAGCAAGTTGGGAAAATGCAATTAAAGCTAGAGATGAATCTGGTGGGCTGATTAAAAGTGTGACTGATGAAGAAATTATTAATGCATATCAATTGTTAGCATCTAATGAAGGTATTTTTTGTGAACCCGCATCAGCTGCATCTTTGGCAGGACTAATTCTAGAAAAGAAAAATGGATCTGATTTTCATGATAAGACTATTGTATGTATAGTGACTGGCAACGGCTTGAAAGATCCTGAAAATGCTATCAAAATTTCTCCTGCATCATATGGAGAATATCAAAATGACTATGAATCTGTAGAGAAAGTATTAGTAAATTAATGACAAGTAAATTTGATGATTTAGAAAAAATTGCTTCTTGGAATAGGATTTTGAAAAACTCCTCTACCGGTACGATCTTTATTACCCCAACATGGCAGGAAATATGGGTAAATAATTACAAACCACAATCAGACATTTATCTGGATATTGTTCAAAAAGAAGGGATTGACGTTGGAGTTGTTCCGTTAATGGACACAAATGGTAGATTGAGTTTTATTGGGGATTCTGATGTTTATGATTATATGGATTTTCCAGTATTGAATGGATATGAATCTCTATTTTATGAGTCAGCAGCTGAAATGATTCAGTCATTAAAATGGGAAAATATCAAATTGGAATCTATTCCTGAAGATTCACCAACCTTAAAATTACTTCCACAGTTTTTTAGCCCAAATAACTTTGAAGTTTCTATTACTGAATCTGATTGTACTCCGTTGTTACAGCTTCCTCACAATTGGGATGACTATCAATTGAACTTGCGTAAAAAAGACCGTCATGAGTTAAGGAGAAAAATCCGTAGATTGGAATCAAGTCATTCATTTAAACAATTTAGATGTGATCTGAATTCAGATTCTTTAGATATGTATATGAATACTTTTTTTAATTTGATGGCTCAAAGTAGAGAAGACAAAGGGGAATTTTTGACGGATCTCAATAAATCTTTTTTCAAAGAATTAGCAAAAATATTTTCTCATCAAGATTCTTTTAATTTGTATTTTCTAGAGCTTGATGAGCAAATAGTTGCAGCTTGTATATGTTTTGATTATGAAGATCAGGTTTTATTGTATAACAGTGGATATAATCCTGAATTTTCAAGTTTAAGTGTGGGGTTGATCAATAAAGCATTTACCATTAAAGAATCTATAGAAAATGAAATGAAAGTTTATAATTTTTTGCGAGGTACAGAACGATATAAATATCATTTGGGTGCTCAAGACAAGTTGGTAATGGATTTGTCAATTACTAGACTTTAATCTAATGAATATTGTAATTGTCAGTATGCATAGTTGCCCCATGGGTACTCCTGGATCGTCTGATGTTGGGGGTATGAATATTTATTTATATAATTTAGCTAGCAATTTTGTTCAGCTAGGTCATAATGTATGGATTTTCACGAAATCACATGAAGGATGTACATATAACATTCAAGAATACTATGACCAAATCAAACTTGTTCATTTTACAATTGGAGAATCTGAAACAGATAAATCTGACTTGTTCAATTATACTGAAGAATTTTCTAATTTAATTTTTGATTTTATAAATATTAATTCTTTAGAGATCGACTTGATTTACTCTCATTACTGGTTGTCTGGAATTATTGGGCAAAAATTAACTCAATTATTTAATATTCCACATTTTGTAACATTTCATACTATGGCTAAGACTAAATCAAAATATTCTCCAAAAAACTTAGAACATCCACAAAGAGAAGTAACTGAAAAAATGGTTATGGAGAGTGCTGATTTTATTATTGCTCTAAGCACTACTGAAAGTATAGATATACGTGATATGTACCAAATTTCGCAAAAGAAAATTATGGTATTCCCTCCCGGGGTGGATTTGGCAAGTTTTTCTCCTGTGAATAAATCTTTAGCAAAACAAAAATTGTCAATGAAAAATAAAAAAAACGTTTTATTCGTTGGAAGAATCGATCCAATTAAAGGTATTGAAATTTTATTAGAAATGGCAAAAATACTTAAGGCGAAATTTCAATATAAATTATTAATTGTGGGTGGAGGAAGTATAAATTCTAAAGAACTAATAGAATTAAAAACTAAGATAGACATAAATGGCTTATCAAATTATGTTGAATTGATTGGTTCAGTCCCTCATCAACAATTAAAATTTTTTTATAGTGCAGTAGATGTGTTTGTTTTAACTTCATTTTATGAAAGTTTAGGTTTTGTCTTACTTGAATCAATGGCGTGTGCTACTCCTGTAGTAGCATCAAACGTTGGAGGTATTCCTACTATAGTACAAGATTCTGTTAACGGGTTTTTAATCGATGGAAACAATGCAGAAAGTTTTGCTGAAAAGGTGGGTGAATTATTAGGTAATAATAATTTGAATAATAAAATGGGTCTGGAAGGTTTGAAAAAAGCTAGATCAATGAGTTGGATTAATATGAGCACTCAAATGGTTGATTTTTTTGAGGAAACCATTAAATAAACTCGAACCAAATGTTTTTTTGATCTTCTGCAAATCCTATTTTTTTATATAAATTCACTGCATTTTCGTTTTCTGAATCTACTTCTAAACTTACTATTTTTGCTCCTCGGTTATAAAGTGATTTTAATCCTGCTAATAAAATTTGCTTCCCTATACCTTTTCCTTGAAATTCGGGATGAACTCCTATCATTGAAATTAAACCGGTTTTGTTGTTTTCATTCAATAGAGTCCAGTTATAAGCAATTTTTTTGTTTTCAGATTCTATGAACACAATTCCTTGAGGAGAACAATTTTCCATTCTGATTCTATAGGAGATTTGATTTACACTATTTGGAGAGAATCCCCAATTATTTTGGAAACAGATATTTTGAAGATTAGTTAAATCTGTTTCGTCTGATTCAAATTTTAAGTTAGTAATTTTAAGTTGGGGGTCAATTTTAAAAATAGGACTAGAACTTAATGGTAATTTTAATGTGATGTATGTTTTGATTCTATTCCAATTATTTTTCACAAGTATAGATTCATAAGAATTTTCAGGGATTTGAATGTGGAAAAATTTTGAATCTGATGACCTGAACTTTAGCTCAATCTTTTTAATGATCATTGTGAAAATATGATTTTTTTCTATATTATCTGAAATCCAAAATTTCAGTACGGTTCTTGAAATAGGGGATTCATGTATTAATTGTACAAATCCGATTATGTCTTTCTCATTAGAAATTACATAACAGTCTTTTTCAGGATTTGAATAGGGAATTGAAATCATTTGAGTAAATAGGGTTTCACTAATTACATTATCTTGAGTGAAATTTGAATCTTGAGAGTTGATTAAACTCAAAATTTTTTGAGAGTATTCAGGTTTAAAGTTTGTTATATTAATATCCATAGTTATACCAAAATCAAAACGAAATTCTAACAGAAAATATGACATGAATTTACTATATTGAAAATAAAATGATAGATTTACATAACCATTTATTATCAGGCTTAGATGATGGTCCTAAGACTTTTTCTGAATCCAAAATCATTTTGGAAAAAAGCTCTAAACAAGGAATTAATAGAATATTAGCTACTCCCCACAGAAAAGATGTTCTTGAAAATCAAGCATCTCAATCATTAATCGATCAAGTGGAATTATTAAATCAATATTCAATTCAATCTGAATTGAATATTGAAGTGTATGTAGGTATGGAAAATCATCTAGATACGACTTTATGTGAGTTGGCGATGAAAGGAATTGCTTTTACTATAAATTATGGATCATATATTTTGGTTGAGCCTCCATATACGGATAATTTTGATGATGATTTTTATTTTCAATTGAAAGAATTACAAGCTAACGGATTAATTCCTTTAATTGCCCATCCTGAAAGAATGAAAGGTTTTGATAATAACCCCAATTTAATTGAGACTTTAAAAAATCACGGTAACTTAATGCAAATTACTTCAGGAAGTGTCTTAGGAAAATTTGGTGCAGAAGTAAAAACTTTTTCAAATGAGTTATTAGATTTAGATTTAGTAGACGTGATTGCTTCAGATACACATATGTCAACAGGTAAAAGAGAGCAAGATTTAATAGATGCTTATGAATGTATTTTGTTTAAATATGGAAAAGATCGGGCAGAAAAAATTTTTAAAAAATTACCTGAAATGTTGTTATTCGGAAATTAAAGATAATTTTTCGTTCAGCAAAAATATGATTTCTTCATGTACATCTATAATGTTTTTATCCCCATGAATGATTCTCCAAAGGTTTTGGTTAGAATTTGCTATAGATAGATATCCTTCTCTAACTGCGGTATGAAATTCTGAACTTTCTCTTTCAAATCTATCTTTTTTATCGTTAATTTTTCTACTAAATGATTGAGCAGGGGAAATGTCTATTAGAAATGCTATATCAGGATTAATTTGCATTGCAGCAATTTTGCTTATATCCCAAATTATCGATTGATCAATTCCTCTAGCGTGACCTTGGTAAGAAAGAGATGAAAAATAAAACCTATCACTGATTACTATTTTTCCTGATTCAAGTGCAGGCAAAACCTTTTGAGAAATTAATATTTGTCTAGCGGCAGATAATAAAAATAATTCAGATAATCCATTTAGTTCTTCTGAATGTAGCAAAATAGATCGAATTTTTTCTCCGGTTTCAGTTCCACCAGGTTCTCGGACAAGTAGATGGTCTATTTGATTGTCATAGAAATACTTGGACAAAAGCTCTGATTGAGTAGTTTTTCCGCAACCCTCTACTCCTTCAAAAACTATAAGTTTTCCCGGTAATTGATTCACTAATTATTTCCAGATATGATTACTCTTCGAGATGGTTCTTGGCCTTGACTAGAGGAGTCTAACCCATGATCATCAGCAATTTGATGTTGAATTCTTCTAAGATATGAATTTTGTGGACGAAGAGCGATTTCTGTTTCACCACTGTCAATCCGTTTTGCTGCTTGTTCAGCTTCTAAAATAGCTAAAGATCTATCAGCATGTGAAATTCCTGTATTAGATGTTTTTAACACTGCTTTGACGAAATGTTCAATTTGAAGAATAGTATTTTTTCTAAGAACAAATACAGGCTTTCCTAATTTTTCAGCATCTTTTAGGGCTTGAGTCCCACGTCTATGATAATTTTTGGTGGTTACAACTATTTCTGCTTGTTTCATGTCACTTACTAGAACAATAGGGGCTCCAAGGTTTTTGATAACCTGGTCAATTCTTCCTCTATTGACTCCATATGGTAGAACATACTTTTTTTCTAGGTGACTTTCATCTGTATAAGACACGTTTTTCGAAAAGTCTCTAATAGGAGTTGGAGGGTTTTCTGTTCCTGAATTATTTTGTTTAGATTGAGAAAATGAGATGTTTGTAGTCTCTACAATTCCATCAATGTTTAATTTTCTTAATTCAGAATTACAGTTTTTGTCTCTTAATATTTTATCTAGTGTAGTAGCTACATCTAGGTGTACATTTACTGTATTCCAGTTTTGGATTTCTATTAAAATGTCAAAAGTTGGTGATGATTTTCGTTCTAGTACAGTTTTTTGTGATTTTCTTCTTTTAGCTTCTATGTCTCCTAATGTAACTGATTCAATTCCTCCAACTAAATCTGATAAAACAGGGTTCATTACTAAATTGTCCAATGTGTTTCCATGAGCTGTTGCTACAAGTTGAACTCCTCGTTCAGCAATTGTTCTAGCAGCATTTGCTTCTAAAGCAGTGCCTATTTCGTCAATAACAATCACTTCAGGCATGTGATTTTGGACAGCTTCTATCATGATTGAATGTTGATTTTCTAAAGAATGCACTTGCATTCGTCTAGCTCTGCCAATAGCTTGATGTGGGATGTCTCCATCACCTGCGATTTCATTAGAAGTGTCTACCACAATGACTCTTTTATTTGCTTCATCTGCAAGAACTCTTGCTACTTCTCTTAGCATTGTTGTTTTACCCACCCCTGGCTTCCCGAGTAGTAGGACACTTTTTCCAGATAAAATTAGATCTTCAATTATTTTGATAGTTCCATAAACTGCTCTTCCAACTCTAAATGTTATTCCTACAATTCTTTGGTCTTTATTTCTGATTGCAGAAATCCTGTGTAATGTTCTTTCAATTCCAGCTCTATTATCAGATCCAAAATTACCGACTTTGTTGACTACAAAATCTAAATCTTTGGGTGTTATTTCATCAGATTCTAGTAAAATGTTCGAGTCTATGAATCGTGCTTCAGGTTGGCGCCCTAAATCTAAAACTACCTCTAGTAACTCATTAATATTTTCTTTTTGAATAAGTAGGTTGGAAATTTTAGGGGGCATTGACTCAAATAGTACATCAATATTTGTTTCTATATTTTCTGGCACTGATTTTATCTCCTTAAAACCATTTGCATAAACAAATTATGAATTCTGTTGTCATTGGTCAATTCTGGGTGAAATGAACTAACTAAAATATTGTCTTGTTTTAAAATTACAGGTTTAGTTTTGTTAATTGATGCTAATATTTCAACATTTTTACCTACTCTAGATACTTGAGGAGCTCTGATAAAAATAGAATGATAAGGGTCATTAAGACCTTCAACATCAATGTCATGTTCGAAACTATCTATTTGCCTGCCAAAAGCATTTCTATTTACATCTATGTCAATTAAATTTAATGGGTCGTACTTACGTACTTTATCTTGAGATTCATTGTGAATAATGTTTTGAGCAACAATTATCATTCCAGCACAAGTTCCCCAAATCGGCATTCCTTTTTTAGCACAGGAAATTATTTCGCTTTTTAAGTCAAATATTTCTATGAGACGCATAATCGAGGTACTTTCACCACCAGGAATTATAAGCCCATCAATATTTTTAAACGGATTTTTACTTCTGATTTCTTTAGAATTAACTTCTAAAGTGTCCAACATATTTATATGTTCAACAAAATCCCCTTGAAGAGCTAAAACTCCAATTACTGGCAAATTTACCAACCTCGTTTTGAAAGTTGCTCAGATTCGGGCAAGGTTCTTAAATCAATTCCTTTCATTGCTGATCCTAATCCCTTTGATATTTCAGCAAGGATTGCAGGATCTTGATAATGAGTTGTGGCTTTTACAATTGCGTCAGCCATAATTTCAGGAGTTTCAGATTTGAATATGCCTGAACCGACAAAAACTCCATCTACCCCAATTTGCATCATTAGTGCAGCGTCTGCAGGGGTTGAAATACCTCCTGCTGCAAAGTTTACTACTGGTAAAGAACCTGTTTCATGGATTTTTTTAACCAAAGCGAATGGAGCTTTCAAGTCTCTGGCTGTTGCCATCAATTCATCAGGTTCCATGCCATGAATATGTTTTATTTGTCCCAATACTTTTCTAGCATGTCTGACAGCTTCAACTATGTTTCCAGAACCAGCTTCTCCTTTGGTTCTAATCATCGCAGCGCCTTCACCGATTCTTCTTAGTGCTTCACCTAAGTCTCTTGAACCGCATACAAACGGTACTTTATAGTCATGTTTGTTAATGTGATTGTTTTCATCAGCAGGGGTTAAAACTTCTGATTCATCTATATAATCAACACCTAACGCTTCTAGAATCTGTGCTTCAGCAAAGTGTCCAATTCTTGCCTTTGCCATAACTGGTATTGATACAGATTCAATGATTTCGGCAATCATTTTAGGGTCAGACATCCGAGCTACTCCACCAGCTTTTCTGATATCTGACGGAACTCTTTCAAGTGCCATCACTGCTACAGCTCCTGCATTTTCTGCAATTACAGCTTGTTCTGGAGTGACAACATCCATAATCACTCCTCCTTTCAACATCTGAGCAAGGCCTGTTTTTACTTGCCAAGTACCCGTCATCTGGTCTGTATCTGTAGTCATATACCCTCCACAAAACTATTTATACATTAAGTATATCTTGCTGTGAGATGTCTCTCAACAGTATTATATTCCCTTTGAAGCTACAAAATTTGCTAATTCTATGGTTCTGCATGAATAACCCCATTCATTATCGTACCATCCAACTACTTTAACCATATTGTCATTAATAGTGATTGTAGATAATCCATCTATCACAGCACTTACTGAACTCCCTCGAAAATCTGAACTGACTAATGGTTCCATTGATAATTCTATAATGTTAGGCAAATAATTTTTGGAAGCATCTTTATATGCTTGATTAACTGAATCAACTGATACTTTGTTTTCTAGTGTTGCGACAAAATCTACTACTGAAACAGTAGGAGTTGGTACTCTGAATGCCATTCCGTGTACTTTGCCCGTGAGGTCAGGAATTACAATTCCAACAGATTTGGCTGCTCCAGTTGTTGTTGGGATGATGTTTGTAGCTGCTGCTCGAGCTCTACGTAAATCTTTGTGTCTTTTATCTAAAACTTGTTGATCGTTTGTGTATGAATGGATAGTAGTCATCATTCCTTGTGAAATCCCAAAATTGTCATGTAGGACTTTCATTAATGGAGCAGCACAGTTTGTAGTACATGATGCATTAGAGATGATATTGTGGTTTAAAGGATCATAATCATTATGATTGACACCCATTACTATAGTTACATCTTCTTTTTTACCAGGGGCAGAAATGATAACTTTTTTAGCACCATTTTTTAAGTGCCCGATAGCTTGATCTTTACTAGTAAATTTTCCTGTACATTCTAAAACTATATCTACATCAAAATTTCCCCAATTAATCTCTGCCGGGGATTTTTCAGAAATACATTTGATTTCTTGCCCATTAACAAAAATTGCATCATCACTCCAATCTACTTCACCCCTGAAAACACCATAAGTAGAGTCGTACTTGAACATATGTGCATTAGTCTTAGGGTCTGCGGTCCCATTAATGGCGTGCACGATAGTATTTGGATAGCTTTCTTCTATGATAGTTCTCAGGATTAATCTTCCGATCCTACCAAAGCCATTGATTCCTAATTTAGTTACTTCTGTCACTTTTGTCCTCTTAAGATCATTTGATGAATTTTTCAAAAATTGTTGTGCCTGAAAAAATGGCTTTTTGTCCTAGCTGTTGTTCTATTCTGATTAATTGGTTGTATTTTGCAGTTCTTTCACCTCTTGAAGGAGCCCCGGATTTTATTTGTCCAGCGTTTGTTGCTACTGCAAGGTCAGATATGAAAGAACTTTCAGTTTCTCCAGATCTATGGCTGATTACTGTCCCCCAATTGACAGATTTTGCTATCTTTATAGCATTTAATGTTTCTGTAAGAGTACCAATTTGGTTAGGCTTAATTAAAACTGAATTAGCGCTTTTTTCTTTTATTCCTCTTTCTATTCTATTGGGGTTAGTTGTAAATAGATCGTCTCCTACTAATTGGCAGTTTTCTCCAATTTGAGAATTCAATTTGTTCCAATCGTCCCATGAATCTTCTTCTATTCCATCTTCAATGCTTATTAATGGATAATTCTGTACCCACTTTTTGTATAGTTGAATTAAGTTTTCTGAAGATAATATTTTATTTTCATTGTCAAAATTGTACTTAAAGCTTTGGTTGTCATAAATTTCAGACGCTGCTGAATCGATTCCAATAAAAACTTGTTGACCAGGTTGGTAAGAAGCAAGTTCAATCGCTTGTAAAATCAACTCTAAAGCTTGTTCATTTGATGATAGTGAAGGAGCAAATCCTCCTTCGTCTCCTACAGATGTGTTAAGTTTTTTTTCAGATAATAATTTTGATAAATGGTGAAAAATTTCAGATCCTGATTTTAACGCATCAAAAAAAGTGTCGAAACCTGCTGGAATGATCATAAATTCTTGAATATCAGTAGAATTTTCAGCGTGTTTTCCTCCGTTAATAATATTTAACATTGGAACAGGTAAAGAATAGTTTTCGTTATGACTTATTAGTTTGAATAAGCTTGTTTTTTTTGATTTTGCATTTGCTATAGCATTTGCTAATGAAATAGCTAAAATCGAATTCGCACCTAATCTTGATTTGTTTTGAGTCCCATCTAAAGAAATTAAACATTCATCAATAGTTTGTTGATCGTCAGCGTTCATTCCTATTAGAGCAGGTGCTATTTCATTTTGAATATTAGCTATTGCTTTATTTACGCCTTTCCCGTGAAAGTGATTTTTGTCTAAGTCTCTTAACTCATGTGCTTCAGATTTACCTGTACTAGCTCCTGAAGGGGCAGAAGCAGTCCCTGATTCACCATCGTTCAAAACTATATCCACTTCTATAGTGGGATTACCTCTAGAGTCTAGTATAGTTCTAGGGTTAATTTGTTGAATTTTTGCCATTTCATCCCTTGCCTGCAATTTTTTCTAATGTTTTTTGAACTGCATCTTGTGCATTGTTGGCTCTGGTAATTTTATTATCAAATGAATTATTCTTCATTATTTCCCAAGTGTTTAGACCTATTACAGGTTTATCTTCAGCTAAAGCATATGCTATTTCTGATAAAGTCCCATAAGCTCCCCCAATAGCAATTACAACTAGGCCAGTTCTTGCAACAATAACATTTCTAGCATATCCAAGACCTGTGCATATAGGAATGTCAATCCATTGGTTAGATTCTGAAGGATTTAATCCTGGTAATATTCCTATTGTAGTACCACCCTCTTTTTTACAGCCTTCAGAAGCAGCTTCCATAACACCTCCCAGTCCTCCGCAAGCTAAAGTTAAATTGGATTTTGCCAGCAATTTTCCAACTTCATATGCGTATTTCTCATTTAAGGGAGTAGCGATACTTTCTCCAATGACTGAAACTATCATTATTTATGCTTTTTGCATGATGTCTACTAATTCTTTTACGGAATCAGCAGATTTTTGTAATGCAGACAATTCTTCGTCATTAAGTTTTAATTCAATGATTTGTTCTGCGCCTGCAGCGCCCAGTTTAACTGGCACTCCAACATAAAGTCCGTTGATTCCGTATTCTCCATTTAGGTATGCAGTGCAAGGGAGAATCTCTTTTTTATCAAAAAGTATAGCTTCTACCATTTGTACAATGGAAGCAGACGGAGCATAGTAAGCGCTACCTGTTTTTAGGAAATTGACAATTTCTGCACCACCGTCTCTAGCTCTTTGAACAATTTCTTCTAATCTTTTTGGTTCAATTAATTGAGATATTGGAGTCCCAGCTACATTTGTGCTTTCTACAACCGGAACCATGGTGTCTCCATGACCTCCAAGAACATAAGCAGCAACAGAATCGACAGAAACATTTAATTCTTCCGCAAGAAATGTACGATACCTTGAGGTATCTAAAATTCCTGCCATTCCTACGATTTTTTCAGGAGAATGTCCTGAAATTTTTAAAGCTTGTTGAGCCATTGCATCTAAGGGATTAGTCACTATGATATGGATACTGTTAGGGGAATATTTTGAAGTCTCTTCTACCACACTGGATACAATTTTCATGTTTGTTAGTAAAAGATCGTCTCTACTCATACCAGGTTTTCTGGCTATTCCGGAAGTTACAACAACCACATCTGAATTTGCAGTTTCTTCGTAAGTATTAGATCCGATAATTTTAGCGTCAGAACCTAAAATTGGACCTGATTCTAATATGTCTAAAGCCTTTCCTTGGGGTAGGCCTTCTACTATGTCTACTAATGTGACGTCTGCATACCCTTTGTCAAAAATTCTTTGAGCTGTTGTGGCGCCAACATTTCCTGCACCAACTACTGTAACTTTTTGTCTCATATTACCTTCCTGTGAATTAATTAGGTAATGTGATTATAGCTATCGATTTTCCTTTTTCAACCAAATCGCCTTGTTTGACAGAAATTGATTCAACTCTGCCAGTAAAATTTGCATGAATGGTTTGGTCGATATTCATAGAATTTAAAATTGCAATAGGATGACCTGAAATCACTTTATCTCCTACTTTGACATTTAATTTAATCAAATTACCTGATACAGGGGTGCAAATTTCTTTAGAAATATTTTCAACATGATTTGGATTGAGTTCCTGTTTCACATTGACTTGATTACATGATTTAATATTTTTCCAACCCATTTTTGCAGTTAAATCATTTTCTTCAGAATTTGAAAATTTTCGCAATTTCCAAGATTTCAAGGTTTTGTGACTTTGAATCACTTTACTTCTAGGGGAGTTCATAATGGGATACTCCCATGTTTTTTAGGAGGAAAATTTTGTCTTTTATTCTGCAACATTTGTAAAGATTTGATGATTTTGACTCTTGTTTCTGATGGTGTAATTACATCATCTATTAATCCTCTACTTGCTGCAACATATGGATTCATGAATTTTTCTTCGTATTCACTAATTAATTGGGTTTTTAAGTCTTCTGATGATTCAGATTCCGAAATAGATTTTTTATGTATTATATTTACTGCTCCTTCGGCACCCATTACTGCAATCTCTCCAGTTGGCCAAGATAAATTAATATCTCCATTGAGATTTTTACTGCTCATCACTATATATGATCCCCCATATGCCTTTCTAGTAAGAATACTGATCTTTGGAACTGTTGCTTCTGCATAAGCATAAATTAATTTTGCGCCATGTCGTATAATCCCCAATTTTTCTTGTTCAACTCCAGGGAGAAAACCAGGTACGTCAATAAATGTTATTAATGGTATGTTGAATGCATCACAAAACCTAACAAATCTTGCGGCTTTTATGGAGGCGTTTACATCTAATGAGCCAGCTAAATGTTCAGGTTGTTGAGCTACTATTCCAACAGATTGTCCTCCGATTCTAGAAAATCCTACAATAATATTTTTTGCAAAATCTTCATGAACCTGGAAAAGAGATTCTTCATCAATGATTTCATTTATTACTGTTAACATATCGTATGGTTCATTGGGATTATCAGGAATAATTTGATTTAATATTTCTGAACTTTGAATTTCTACGTTTTCACCGACTTGAGGTTCTTCCATATTGTTTTGAGGAATATATTCAAGTAACTCACGAACTTTCTGAAGAGTGATTTCTTCTTCTTCAAAACTAAAATGCGCAACTCCACTTAATTGGGTATGCATTTGGAATCCCCCCAATTCTTCGTGAGAAATTTCTTCAGAAGTTACAGCCCTAATTACATCTGGTCCCGTAATGTACATTTGTCCGGTACCTTCTACCATAAAAATAAAGTCAGTTAATGCTGGAGAATATGTTGCTCCTCCTGCAGCTGGGCCCATCATCACTGAAATTTGAGGAACAACACCTGATGCTATAACATTTCTTTGAAAGATTTTCGCATATCCTGAAAGGCTATCTATACCCTCTTGAATTCTAGCACCTCCAGAATCAATTAATCCGATTATTGGGGCGCCATTTTGAACAGCTAAATCCATGACTTTGCATATTTTTTCAGAAACAGCTTCAGATAACGATCCTCCTAGAACAGTGAAATCTTGAGCATACACAAAAACTAATCTGCCATTAATCAAACCATATCCTGTAACTACAGCGTCGCCAAAAAATTTTTGATCCTCTAATCCAAATTCATTACTTCTATGAGTAACAAGAGAGTCGGTTTCTTCAAAAGAATTTTCGTCTAAAAGGAATGAAATTCGCTCACGTGCAGTGAATTTTCCTTTTGCATGTTGAGAGTCGATTCTTTTCTGTCCACCACCTAAATTAGCGGTTTCTTTAATTTCGATTAGTTTTTTGTTTTTATCTTCTGTTGGTTGGGGGTTCATTTAGTTCCACCTAACTGTGTTGTATTTAAAAATTTGTTGTATTAAAAATCAACCTAATCATTGTATCTGAATTATATATTCTAGATAGTAGAAAATATCTAATATATTAATGTTTTAGTATTTGTTGATTTATACTTTCCTTATGGATAAAAGTACATGGTACTCAAAAACTTCTGTTATGGGGATAATCAATGTTACCCCTGATTCATTTTCGGGGGATGGTTTTGGGATAAATTTTGATTCTGCTATTTCTCAAGCCGTTCAATTTGTGAAAGATGGAGCTGACATTATTGATGTTGGAGGAGAATCAACTCGCCCTCCAAATCTTTATAAAAATGTTAAGGAAATTTCAGTTTCAGAAGAAATAGAAAGAGTTATTCCTGTTATTGAAGGTATTAGAAGTCAATCTGATGTTTGCGTTAGCATTGATACAAGTAAATCAGAGGTTGCTATAGAAGCTATTAGAGCTGGAGCAACTATTGTTAATGATATTTGGGGTTTGAAGAAAGATTCCAAATTGGTCAAAGTGATAGCTGATAATAATGTTTATGTGGTTATTATGCATAATTCTTTGTCTGACACTTATTCTGATGTTGTGACTGACACCATAAATGATTTAAAGCAAAGTATAGATTTTGCAGAAAATAATGGAGTTGAAAGATCTAAGATTATAGTAGATCCGGGTTTTGGTTTTGCAAAAAATCTTAATCATAATCTTGAAATTATTAGAAGATTGAGTGAATATAAATTTCTGGAATCTCCAATATTAATTGGTCCTTCTCGAAAATCTACTATAGGAAAAATTTTAGATTTACCAGTAGATGATCGCTTAGAAGGAACATCTGCACTTGTAGCTGTTTCAATTTATAATGGCGCCAATATAGTTAGAGTTCATGATGTCAGAAATATGGTAAGAGTTGCAAAAATGACTGATGCTTTGCTGCATGGTTTCAAAAAATCATGACTCAAGCAATATTAGGGTTAGGGTCGAATATAGGTGATAAAAAACAAAATATATTTATTGCATCTGATTTGATATCTAAATTAGGGACTAATTTCAAAATATCCCCACTTTATGAAACTTTTCCTCACGGTTTTGTAATACAACCTAACTTTGTAAATGCTGTTTGTGTTTTAGAAGTAAATTTCAGTCCATGGGAATTTTTTGATTGCACTTCTTCAATAGAAAAAAAACTTGGTAAAAACAAATCTTTTCTCAATGCTCCAAGGGCCATTGATATTGATGTTTTGATGTGGGGAAATCATGTGTTTAATACACCAAATTTAATCTTGCCCCACCCTCGAATTTCTGATAGGGAATTTGTTTTGAGACCATTAATTGATCTCCTTCCGGAATTAATACATCCAGTTACTAAAAAAACTATATATGAAATGTATAACGATATTAAATCGGTAAATGGATCGATGCGTCGGATATAGAACTTAGTATGCTTGATATTAGATAAACTATTAGTCCTATTAGTACTATCATGTTTGATTTTTTGGTCAAAATTATCAATTTATTTCTAGATGTGTTTTTTGTTCCAAAAGATTGCGATATTTTAAAATTATTTCTGCGAGACCTTAGTAAATAGAATAAATAACTTACTAATAAAATTTTTATTCCCAATATCAAAACGTATAGTGTGCCAATATGACCTGGTGTAATCTTGTTGAATGTCAGGATTGCTCCAGTAAATAGTAAAATGAACATACTCGTATCCACGACAGATTTAAATTCATTAGAAATGGATCTGAGTATTTCCGTTTTATGATTAGAAGGGGTTTTTTGTATTGAGGGGGTCAAAACGATTAGCCAAAAAATACTACCTCCCACCCATGCAGTAGCTGAAATTAAGTGAGCCCAAGCTACTGCTATGTTAAAAATATTTACAATATTCACTATTTATTTCCTGAATTGGTGTCTAAAATTTCTTGAATATTAGATTCATTGATGATGCCTTCCCAGGTTTTAACAATTTTGCCATCATTATTGATAAATATTGTTGTTGGAAACACTTTAACCAAATATTTAACAGTGAGTTTTCCTTCTAAATCTGCTACAGAAGGGTATTCAACTCCGTATTTAATTAAGAATTTTTCTCCTTCACGTTTTGAATCTAGACCAATTAATTGTATCCCTAGCATAGAAATTTTGTTTTTGTTTTTGATATAAAAATTGTTTAAATCAGGAATTTCTTCTCTGCAGGGAGAACATGATGGAAACCAAAAATTTAAAATTGTTAAGTCATTATCTTTGATTTCTTCTGAAAGCTGAAATGATTCATTTTCAGAATAAAAATTTGTGTTCATTAGAGTCGCTTTAAAGTCGAATGCCTCAGTTGTTATTTTTTTTGGGTCAGGCAATATGTGGCAAGAAAAAGATGTAGTGATGAAAATATTAATTAATATCAAAAACAAAAAATATTTTTTCATGATTCTTCATTAATTTGATTAATTAAATCATAGCCTTTATCGATTATGGCATTCTTTTTTGTATCATCTAAATCCCTATGGTTTAAATATTCTTTCAATACTTCAATCGGAGAAATATTGTCTGAGAAATTTGTGTCGAGTCTTGGTTGAGTTTCAGCGCGAATATTTCTTTTAACTGCAGCAATTAAGTATGCCCCTGATAATGCTTTTCTGATTTCATTATCAAATACGTTTTTAGATTGAGATGCAGACATTTCAATTATTAATTGAATTATGGAATCCTTGATTTCATGTCGAGTGATTTCATCCAGTATTGTTTGTGTAGGCTCTAAATCTTGATTATCTATTTCAACTTTAATAGTTTTGAATTTTCTAGAGTTGACTGGTATGAATTGGAATTCTACTTCTCTTTGTCCCGAACTTTTTTTAGGATCAATTTCTAATAAACAAAATCCTTTAGTGTCATTCTCTTCTCCAAAATCTATTCTTTCTATACTTCCTGAATATACTACTCGGGGGCTTTGGTTTAGTTGTTGATGTCTGTGTATGTGTCCTAGCGCAACATAGTCTAATTTAGGTAATGCAAGATTTTGTGTGGGAATTAAATAATCTTTGCTCAACATCATAGATTTTTCTGAACTTGTAATTGCTGATTCGGTAGAAAGATGACCCACCAAAATAGCTGGTAATTTTGGATCTAAAGAGTCGACTAGTTCTGAAATCTTATAAATAATTGTTTTTTGAATTTCTTCATTAATTTCTTCTATAGTTTGAGTTGTAGAAATCTTGCTATCACTTAAGTCTCCCTTTCTGATCCAAGGGACTGAAACTATTTGAATTGGACCTGATTTTGTACTTATATCATAATTAGATAATTGGTCGCCTATTGTGACTTTTTCTACATCAAGTGTGGGGAAAATTTCTAAAGCAGTTGCTGGACCTGGAATGTTTGGAGAATCATGATTGCCTATTAAAATAAATACTGGAATGTTATTTATAGATAATTTTGAAATCCGTTTTGCGAATTCTCTTTGATGGGTTTGAGATGGGTTTCGACTTTTGTAAGCGTCACCTGCGATAATTACTAAGTCAACTGTTTCCTGTATAGCAAAAGAAACTATTTCATCAAAACTACGTAGAAAATCAGATAGCCTAGTAGATGTTCGTGTTTCAGGATCGATTTTCCCGTAATTTTCGACTCCGATATGAATATCTGCAGTGTGAAGTATTTTCATAAATATCCAGTTTTGAGGGTTATAATTTTTGGGAAATAATCTCTGGTAATTTAGATATTTGAACTCTTGTTTGATTCATGGAATCTCTTTCTCTTATTGTCACCATATTATCTTCCAAAGAATCAAAATCAACTGTTACACATAGTGGAGTGCCTATTTCATCTTGTCGACGATATCTTCTACCTATACTTTGAGAGTCGTCAAATTGGACATGTCCAGATATTAATGAAGATTTTCTAACTTGATCGTAAATTTCATTTGCTAAAGGAGTTAATTTTTCATTTCTACTCAAAGGCAAAACTGCCACTTTTACAGGTGCTATATTCGGACTGAGTTTTAGTAGTACTCGAGTATCCGATTTTCCGTTAGGTTGAATAGTAGTTTCTTCAGAATAAGCATCTATTAATAGAGCCATTACAGTTCGATCTACTCCACAGGATGGTTCAATTACATACGGGATGATGTGTTCTTGACTCTGTTCATCAAAATAAGTTAATTTTTCCCCACTCATTTCAGAATGAGATTTTAGGTCAAAATCAGTCCTGTTAGCTATTCCTTGAATTTCGCCCCATCCCCAAGGGAATTTGTATTCAATATCAAAAGTAGATTTTGCATAGTGAGATAATTCATCTTTATCATGCTCTCTAATTCTAAGTTTTGAGGAGTTGATTCCTATGGAGTCATACCATTTCATACAATCTTCTAACCATTTTTGGTGAATTTCTTCATCTTCTCCAGGCTTAACAAAGTATTCGATTTCCATCATTTCAAATTCTCGAGTACGGAAAATGAAATTTCCTGTCGTAATTTCATTCCTAAAAGCTTTTCCGATTTGCGCTATTCCAAAAGGTAATTTTTTTCTACTAGAAGTGACTACATTATTGAAATTAACGAAAATTCCTTGAGCAGTTTCTGGTCTCAAATATACAATTGCAGCATCATCTTCCACTGGACCCATAAAAGTTTTAAACATTAGATGAAACATTCTAGCTTCCCCTAGTTCGCCACTGCAGTCAGGTTCAGGACACGATTTTTTGAGAATAATATTGGAATCTAAGTGATCTTCTCTATAACGTTTATTACAAGCTTTACATTCAATGAGAGGATCTGTAAAACTATCTAAATGTCCACTAGCTCTCCAAGTGTTTGGATGCATCAAAATAGATGAATCAAGCCCTATGATGTCATCTCTTTCCCAAACCATCTGGTTCCACCAGTTATCTTTTACATTTCTTTTAAGTTCAACACCTAATGGGCCATAATCCCATGTGCTTGCTAATCCGCCATAAATTTCACTACTTTGAAAGATGAATCCTCGTCTTTTACATAAAGATGAAATTTTTTCTATGTCTAAATTAATTTCGGAATTTTCCAATGTAATATCCTGATTTTTTATAGTTGGATTGTAACAGAATGAAAGTTTAGATTGATGAAGATTTAAGATTTTAGAGCAAATCTTGTATGTGATACTCCGTCTGAAGGGTCCATGGTGATTATGCTAACCATACCTGTTTTTTGATTAGATAATTTGGTAGGGCATCCTGAGTAATAGGCTGGGATTTTTTTTTGGCTTACATTAGTAAAACTGTCCCAATGTCCTAGAGCTACGTAATCACATCCTGATTCTGCAATGTGATTGGGGAAAATTAAAGAAGATCTTCCAGAATTTATTTTTTCATCTTCAAACTGACCATGTGCTAAAGCAACTTTCCAATAGTCATTATTTTTAAAAGAAATGTTAGTCATAGGGTGGAATTGTGGACTATGTTCTTGCATTGCCTTACCCCAAAACGAAATACCATATTCTGTGAATTGAATTTCTTCACCCTCGGGGTTTTTGAATATGTAAAGGTTTGTAGGGCTATCACTGAAAACTGATCTTTTATAAACTGAGTTCGAATGCATGAGATCGTGATTTCCAGGTAATATGATAATTGGAATGTTTGTTCGAGAAATTTGACTAATAAAAAATTGTAAGCATTCATCAGAAACTCTTTCATTATCAAACACATCGCCTACGATAAGTAGGAAATTTGATTGAGTTGAATCTACGGCATCTAAAACGTTTTTAAATGATTTTTCACTTGATGAGTGGCCATATGGGTCACCCAAATGAGTATCAGAAGTATGTAAGATTTTAAGGGGCTTCTTCAACTAATCTTACAATCCTTGAGCATTGCAGACTTCTTGGTCAAATAGTATGTGTCCTGTGTAACTTTTTGGCTGTTCACAAACCCATACTGAAGCTTTGCCCATTTCAGTAGCGGGTTCAAAGTTCAGATTAGGGTTTTCTGGATCATTTTCCATCATGATATTTCCAGGTGTTCGAATTCTTCCTTGAGGAGACAATACATTTACTTTGATGTTATCTGCTTGTACTTCTCGTGCAAGCCCTTGAGAAAATCTCTCTAATCCAGATTTAACCATTCCATAAAAACTTCCTTCTCGACCTTTTTCTAATGGTTCGTAAGGGCCCGGACCAGGGAAAACCCCAGCAATTGATGATACGTTGATAATATCCCCACCTCCAGCATTTCTAATATGCGGTAACGAGTGTTTCATCAAGATCAAAGGACCTTTTAAATCTATTTGCCAAATTAAATCTATATGTCTTTCTTGAACAGAATCTAATGATCCAGGGACTAGAATCGCAGCATTGTTGACGATTATGTCTAATCCACCTAATTCTTCTACTGTTTGATCAACTCCTGATTTGATACTTTCCGTATCTCTCATGTTCATAACAACAGGAATTGCTTTTCCGCCAGAATTGTTGATTGATTCAGAGACGCTATGAATTGTTCCAGGTAATCTTTTATCTGTAACTTCTACAGATCTAGCAGCAATAGCTACTTTAGCACCAGCTGAGGCTAAATGTTTTGCTACGTATTCTCCTATTCCTCTGCTAGATCCAGTGACTAAAGCAATTCTTCCATCTAAGCTTCCCATAGTTATCTCCAAGTTTATTTCACGATATTCTACATCAGTTTTAAAAAATCGCTATGGGATTTGCAGGTGAACCTGTTCCACCCTTAATAAGGAGAGGAGAAATAATAAAGAAAAATTCATACACCCCGCTTTCTGAACATTGTTCTGATAATTGTTCAAAATTAGCATTATCTAGTATAGGCATACCCATATGAGGAATTAATATTTCATGAATGATAATTCTTGCAGGGTAAGGGTATTTAGAATTTCCTGATTCTTGCATGTCCCATCCCATTAATGCAGCATTTGTATCATATAAATATTCAACTATGGAAGGTCCGTTTCCTGGAGTATTGGGAGGAAAAGAAAATTGAAAATTTGGTTGGCTTTTCCAAAATGGTTCATATCCAGATCGGATTAGAACCGCATCTCCTGGCAAAGGGGTAATACCTTTTTCTTTAGCCCATGCTTCTAAATCCCAACCCTCTATAGGCTCTTCAAAATTAACAAATTCTTGGTTTCTTAATTTTGGAATATCATACAAAACCCCTCTAGTGATTATTCCATCTTTCCAATTATCAATTGAATTGATTTCAGCTCCTCGAGAAGTAATGAGTTTGGGGTCATATCCATTATAAAGTTTACCTCCATTTGATACATCGTCAGTGAATACATGGCATAAGGAGTCTATGTGTGTATTTACGAATCCATGATAAGAAACTCCAATGTAATCGCCCGATCCTTTTGTTGTGACATCCATTAGATGAGTTGCAGGTTTTGAATTCCTTAAAGTGTCAGGGATGATTTGAGCAGTAGCTAGTGGATTTGAACATGAAATTGTTGTGCCTGTTTTGATTAAGTCTCTAGCTTGAGTTATTTTGTCGTTAGTTATTAGATTTAAGGTTCCTTTTTGATCTTGTTCACCCCATCTACCCCAATTATTAAATTTAACTTTATATTCTTGATATTCTTCTAGAGTTGTCGGTGTTTTTTGTTTCATTCCCATATTGAGCCCATTCCTTTTACAGTGTTTTTACCTGAAATTAGTAAGTAGAAAAACTCTGTTGGTTTGATTTGATGTTCGCTACATTCTACATAGCTTCGCAAAAAAAAATAATACTAATCTCAAATTGTGCAAATTTAGCGATGCTCAACCTGAGTAAGTTGTGAAACTACTCAATTAATAATGTTTTATTAATAATATCTAGATGTTTTTTTGCTTAAATCGTATTAAGCTATTAGTGAAAGGATTTAGGTGACAGAATATCGGAAAATTTGAATATGTTTTTTAAATTTCTTTGAGTTTACTTTAAAGAATTTATGTTTATACTCCTTTTAGATTAAAATCTTAGTTTATTACGGAGGTAAGTAATGCCGTTCACCCCATTTGATTTGACTGGAAAAGTTTCTTTAATTACTGGTGGTAATGGAGGTATAGGTTTGGGTATGGCATTAGGTATGGCTCAAGCCGGATCTGATATTTGTATTTGGGGAACAAATTTGGAAAAAAATAAATTTGCTCAAAAAACAATTCAAGATACTGGGGTCCAATGCTTAGCTATACAATGTGATGTATCTGATGAGGAGCAAGTTGAACAATCTTTTTCTCAGACAATTACTCATTTTGGTAAAGTAGACTCTTGTTTTGCTAATGCAGGAGCTGGGGGCGGTGCACCATTTCATGAATACCCCACAGAACTTTGGAAAAAAGTGATGGGTATTAATTTAGACGGTACATTTTATACTTTTCGTGCTGCTGCAAGGCATATGATAGAACGAGGTGAAGGCGGAAGATTGATAGGAACATCTAGTACTTCAGCTATTCACGGTGCTCCTAGAAGCGAAGCATATGCAGCTACAAAAGGTGCAATGTTATCTATGACTAGAGGTTTAGCAGTAGAGTTAGCTAGGTATCATATTACAGCTAACACTATTGTTCCCGGCTGGATTCAAACGGCTATGACTGAGCCCAGAGTAGGTGATGAAAAATTTGAAGATAGGGTTATGAAAAGAGTTCCAGCAAGAAGATGGGGACAACCTGAAGATTTTGCAGGCTTGGCAGTATATTTGGCTAGTGACGCATCTTCATATCAAACTGGTGAAGAATTTATTGTTGACGGGGGATACACTAGGTTTTAAATGAACAGTTTTCGTCCTTCATCACGTTTAGTTCAATTAATAGAAACTCACAATTTGCGAATAGATCATGTTGCACTTTTTAAAGTTGTTGAACGATTATTATCATTTAAACCTAAGAGGTGGATAGAAGAGAATTCAGTAGTAGGGAAGGGAACTAGATTAAAAATTGAAGCTATTTTAGATGTTGAAAAAATTAATGCAATAGAAGATTTGTACCCTCATGGCTTCCCGTGTTTGCCTGAAGAACAAATTAGTAGAGGATGGAAGTATGAGTATTCGAATTTTTTAGGGATTTCTGATGTTGATTGGTCAATAGATTTTTTGGAAAATTATGGTGTTGAATCTTCTAGAGCTTTAATTATTATTAGTGATCAAGAAGGTGTTGATAAATACTCTCCAGAATTTTTGAAATTATGTTTGGAAGTAAAGTTGTGGGGGTATGAAACAGCTTCTGAAGATGACATTTTAAATATTTGTGAAAAATATAAAAAATCGTTGTATGTCACCGGTTTTATGTCTTCAGAAGTACGGTTTGCTATCAAATATCAATCATGGAGGAGTGAAGATCATAATTCAGCATATTTAAAAGCACTTGAAAAACATACGGATACATTAAAAAACTATGAAAAGTCTTTTAATCCAATTGATGAGAGTGAGATAAAAGAAATCAGTGTTCAAAAAAAACAAACTTTACTTAGTAATTGGGATGAATCAGATTATGTAGAATGGTCTGATTTACAAAAAAGACGATATGTAGAAATACAAGAAATGGAATCTAAGTTTAATGATTCTGCGGAAATGACTTTTTGGGAAACAATTTACGAAGAAGATGAACGATATCTTGGTGTTGATGAAGAAATTTAATTAGGAGGTTATTATGGCTTATGCAATGAATCATGTACATTTGAAATCCCCTGATCCTAGAGGTACAGCAGAATGGTATGTGGAGGCTTTTGATTTTACTATCATTAGTGATATTGTCAGACCTGTTGGAGACAGATTTGTTAAATGCCAAACTAGTAATGGGATTGTGGTAAATATTTCTGGGGAAAGAACTAATGAAAAATTAGGGCAAGGTGATGCTGAGCCTCATTATGGTTTAGAGCATATTGGATTTGATGTCGTGGATATTAAAGCCGAAATTGAGAGATTGGAATCTTTAGGTGCAGAACTTTTAGAAGGTCCAATATTTGTACCCGAAGGCCCCATAGAATATTTAGGATTTATACAGGCTCCAAATAATACACGTGTAGAGATTATCCAGACTCGCTAGTTAATTTTTTCTAAGATTTCATCTGTGGTAGGTCTATCTCTGATATTTTTGGCAATGTAACTCCAATCAATTGTCATATCGGGGTTGATAATGAAAACTGAAGGTGCTGCTACTCCATCACCTAATAAATCGAATACACCGTAGTCTTTTAATACATTGGCTTCTGGGTCAGGTAAAATCATATACTCTGCTTGCGTAATTAATTTAACTAGTTGAGCTTGTTCAAAAGTATCTTTACTGATTGCTAATAAAGAAGTATTTTCTTTTTTAAATTCATCCAAGGAATATTGCAACTCCACGAGTTGTTTTTGGCAAATTCCTCAAAAATGTCCCCTGTAAAACAAAATCACTGTTTGATCAAACCTACTCACGTAGTCAGATAAAAAAACAAGTTGCCCGGAACCTTCGTCAGTGAATTTGAAATTTGGTGCTGATTTTAATGGACTTGATTCTGGTGAGGCACACGAAACTGCAAAAAGAAAAATTGAAATAAATAAAAGTAGATTGAATATTTTTAATTTCATTAAATAATGATCTCACTAACTAAATATAAGTCAATATTCATTCATCTGAAAGCATAAAAATCTACTTGTATCTATTTAGCAATACCCAAGTAGATGGCCTCCCATATGCTGTATGATCAAGGATGTTTCGTAAATTTCCCATTTGATAAAGTCAGCATGTCGTTTAAGATTGGGTGTTAAAAAGTCTGGGTCAATTTCTATCTCCCATACTCCATTACCTTTATAGGTTTCAGAATATTCATCATTAAGAAGTTTTTGATAAATCGCAAAACATAGCTCAAATTCTTCTTTACTCGGAATCATTACTCTTAGTGCTTCAGTAGTGTAGTTTGAATATTCACTCCATTCTGAACTAAGTAAATTGGATAAATCAATTTTAACTTTATCCTTGATCATACTAGAAGCTTGACCCGATTCGAAGGCTGCCTCTCTCAATTCTAATGTGTGTGTGACTGTGTTCTTTTGGGAATAGAAATTAATTGCATATATAGCTACGGATATAAAAATCGCAATGATAATTAATGTACTTGTTAAACGTAAGTAAATTTTAAAATTTTTTTTATTAGCCATGTTAGTTAGTGAGTGTGTTTAGGTGTTATAGATTACTTCAACTAATTTATAATACAAGCTTATTTGATTAGGAGTTAATTATTAGATGCAAAACAAATCATTTTTTGTTCGTGACGAATCAAATCACGAAATTATCCATCCAACCTCTTCAGCCGTAGGTCCTTGGGATCCTTCAATGATGCATGGAAGAGTTTTATGTGGACTTGTAGTTCAAGGAGCTGAAGAAAAGTTAGCTTCAATTGATGAAATAGATTTATATCAAGCTGCTAGAGTAACAGTTGATATGTTTAGATTTCCTGCAATGAAACCTTTGAAAATATTAACCGAGATCGTTAGAGACGGTAAGAGAATTAAAGTTATAGATGTACACGTTATGTCTGTGAATGATGATCAAATAATTGAAATAGTAAAAGGGTCAGTAGTTTGGTTATTAAAAACTGAAGATACTAAAGGAAAAGTTTGGATGCCTGATGAGTGGAACTTTACACCTCCCAGTAAAGATTTACCATTTTTTGATGAAGCAACTTTAGATAATCCTGGTCATCAAAACCCGATTTGGGAAACTCTTGATCCAGAAACTGGGAAACAGTTTCAATTGAACAATCAAACAGAAAAAATTGGACCTAAAACAGCATGGATAAGAGAAACTCATGATTTTATAGAGAACGAAGAAACTAGTTCGTTGCTTAGAGTGGCTCAAGTAGCTGATTATGCAAACCCTTTGGCTAACTTGAGCAACATAGGGTTGGAGTATATTAATGTCGATGTCACGCTATATCTTCAGCGAAATCCAATTGGTGAATGGATTGGCGTGGAAACACTTTATCATGGAGCCTCTATGGGAGTTTCTGTAGGTAGTATGAATATCTATGATTCAAATGGTAGGATTGGCATGTCTACAGTTGCTGGTTTAGCTCAGGCTAAATCGATGAAGTAATTATTGAGCTGTGACTCCTCCATCGATTACTAATTCAGATCCCGTGACATATCTTGATTCATCACTAGCAAGATAAAGTACTCCCATAGCAACATCCATTGCGGTTGCTATCATTTTTAGTGGAGATCGTTCAAGGGTTTTTCTTGTTGATTCTTCATCCCCAATGATTCCACCTTTATGGTTGATCATATCGGTATCAATGAAACCTGGATGAACAGAATTACATCTAATATTGTATTTTGCCATGCTTACTGCAGTAGACTTTGAAAGTAGTCTAACAGCCCCTTTACTTGCTCCATAAGCACTAAATTGAGATCCTATAATTCCCGCAGCAGAAGAAATGTTTACTATAGAGCCGCCTCCATTTTCTTTCATGTTTGGTATGACTGCTTTTGTTCCTAAAAATACTCCTTTCGAATTGACTGATTGTACTTTGTCCCATTCAGCTTCTGAGGTGTCTTCAACATTTTTTTCTATTAAAATTCCTGCATTATTTATTAGTATGTCTATTTTCCCAAAGGTATTGATACATTCTGTTACAGCATTATTCCAGCTTGATTCACTAGTGACATCTAGATGTATATATTTTGCAGAACCACCATTTTCAGTGATTTTAGATTCGATTTTTAATCCCTCAGCATCTAAAATGTCTCCAAAAATTACTTTTGCACCCTCTGATGCAAATAATTGAGCTTCTGCAGCCCCTTGACCTTTAGATCCTCCAGAAATTAAAGCTACTTTGTTTTCTAGTCTTAACATGCCAATCTCCTTCGGTTGAGATATTATCATAGTTGATATTAATTATGAGACCAGTAAATATTTGAAGGGTTATTGTGGTGGATTAATAAGCTCAAAGAAGTTTTTGAAAATTTGGTCTCTGTTCATCCATCTGATCGTTCTGATTGGATGATTTGCTGGTTTATCTACCCATGTATTATTTTCTGTAAGTTGAGGTGTTTCTCTGATTTCAGAGATGTACCATTTGGGGTCTAATAACCATGCTCCTGGAGCTAGGTCCCAAATGGGTTTGCTTCTTCCAGTAAAATCATCTACAAATTCAAGATATCTTTCATATAAAAATTTTCCAATTTTTGATGAACCTAAGTTCGCTTCTAATTCCCATCTAGTAGTTCTTAAGTGATCTGTAACTGACCAGCCGGGGAAATGAATTATCGGAGTTCCTGATGAGAAAAGTAGTTGGGCAGCTAAAACATCTTGAGCATGATTAAAATCTGAGAATCCATGCAAAGTAAAAGATGAACCACCAAGAGTGCACACTACAATTTTAGATCTAATTTCAGGACTTAGAAATATAGCGGATGTGACATTTGTTAGTGCGCCTAGAGCTACAATATAGATCTTGTCATGTTTAAGAGCTAGTTCTATGATTTTTTCTGATGCAGCACTAACAACAGGATAGCTATTATTATTCTGAATCGAAATCTTGGAGCCTTTTAGAACTTCACCGTTCCAAGATGTGTCTAAAGTATTTAAAACATTAAATATTTCCTGATAACTTAATTCCATTCCATGTTCATAACTATCAGTATTTCTTGCTGTGTTATGAAATGGTGCTGAGTTTATACATAAAATTTCTATGTCTTCTCTATATTGTTGTGCTAATAGTAAATGAACTAAAGCAAATTGATCGTCGATTTCATTGTAAGTGTCTGTATCTATAATGACTTTTTTTGAAGTCTTGGACGAAGGATTACTTAATAAATTAAAGATTGTTTCATGAGCAATTTCAGGTAAGCCACTGAAGGGTATTTCAGCAACATTTTGTCCACTAGGTTTTATTTGTGTAGCTTTAGAGTCTTGGTTCATATTTGTCTCGATTATAATTCTTAGAGTTTTCTTAAGAATCTCTCAGAGTTTTCACAAAGTCAAATACTAGTCTTGTTGTATGAGATGTTAGATAATACAAAGGAAATAAAAATGACTTACTTAAAACATATAAAAATAAATATAGCGATTGCTTCTGTTATGTTGGTATTGATCTTAATAGTTGGGTCAATGTCAGCATCTAGCGTATTAGCTCATCCTCCTAAAGATATTGAGGATGTTAAGACTAAACTTCAAATTCAAGTAGACAAAGGTGACTTAACTCAACAAGAAGCTGATGAAAGATTATCAACTTTTGAACAAAAAATAACTGAACGACAGGCAAATATAGAAGCTAAGATCGAAGAAATGAATCTTAAGATTCAAGTAGCTATTGATAATGGCGACATAACTAAACAACAGGCTGATAAAAAAATAGCACATTTTCAAGAACGTTTAGAAAAACGATCAAATCACAATTCACGACTAAAGATAGGTACTGCTCCTGTTGATTTAGAAAAATTTCAAGATAGATTATCTTCTGCTGTAGAAAATGGAGATTTAACTCCAGAAGAAGCTGAATATAAACTGGAAAAAATTCAAGGCAAAATTGATGAAAGAAAAAGACAATTTGAACTTAAATTAGATGAAATTAAATCTAGTTTATCTATAGCTGTAGAAAACGGAGATTTAACTCAGGAACAGGCTGATGAAAAGATCGCACATTTTCAAGAAAAATTTGATAATGGCCC
>CETB01149800.1_pt1 | contig 30718 bp, 38 predicted proteins | sample 356381 | NCBI WGS metagenome assembly CETB01 (sample SAMEA2622545, study PRJEB7988) | marine metagenome | biome: marine biome (ENVO:00000447); feature: deep chlorophyll maximum layer (ENVO:xxxxxxxx); material: "saline water (ENVO:00002010), including plankton (ENVO:xxxxxxxx)" | depth 155 m | reverse complement strand
GTTATTCAGGTACTCTAGCCTTCACCAATTTTGATGATAAAAATCCTATTGTTGATAATGCAGGTTTTGCTTCCTTCTCGGTTGCTATTACTGGCACCGATAATACCTACACGGGTAATTCAACGGACAGTTTAAATAATTCTTGGTTGGGTGGTGCCTCAGTGGCTGGAGCTTTATATGGCGACACATCGCCTGATGAGAGTGGCGGCAGGGTGAATGTAAACTTATATAAATCAGGCGATACTGGCACGGCTGGAGCCAATGATTTTTACATGGCTGAGGGGATTTATCTTGTTGACTAGTTTAAAAGTTGTAAAAAAGAAACATATCTTTATGATGAGGGGCAGATATGAATAGTTTTGTAGAGTTTTTTCTTACCATAAGAAACAGCAAAGTCTTCAGTACCATCGTCATTGCTGTTATTGTTGCCTCTGCCGTGTATGCAGGTGTCAGCTCTTATAACATAGCTCCCGAATATACGATTTATCTTGATCTTTTTGATTATGCGATCACCTTATTTTTTCTCATAGAGATTATCATTCGGATAATTTCAGAGCGCTCATTAAAGAAATTCTTTAGCGATGGGTGGAATGTGTTTGATTTTTTAATTGTGACCATATCCCTGGTACCGATTAATAATGTTGAAAGTGTCTTTGTTGCAAGATTGCTTAGGATTATTCGAGTGCTAAGAATTATTACTGTGGTCCCAGCTTTCAGACATATTATTGACTCATTAATTAAAACCATTCCTAGGGTTGGCTTTATTGCATTGCTCATGTTTATTTTTATGTATGTTTGGGGCGCTATTGGCACCATGTTTTTTGGGAAAGTCGATCCAGAGAATTGGGGCAACATAGGCCTAGCTTTGATTACCCTTGTCCAAGTTGCAACTTATGACGATTGGGCCGCTATCATGGGGCAAGTTACAGAAGTCTATCCTTTCGCGTGGATTTTCTTTGTATCTTTTATCATCATCAATGCAGTAATTTTATTAAACATGGTCATAGGTGTGATCGTTGATGTCATGACCGGTGGTAGTGGAATTGATGATTTAATTAAAGCAGAAGAGGATGCTAAGGATTAGCTTTAGCCAAGCACTCAGAAAAAGTTTTTTGATCAACGTTGCCACCTGAGAGCATCACTAAGGTTCTGGTGCCTTTGAATTTTTCTTTATTTTGCAACAAACAAGCCAAGGCAACAGCGCCGCTGGGCTCAAGCTTTAAATTGAGTCGATTAAAGGCAAAGCGCATGGCCTCGCAAACAGCCTGATCAGATGCAGCCAAGCCCTTGACTCCAAAATGTGTATTAATCGCAAAAGGTATTTCGCCTGGCATTGGGGTGAGCAAACCATCACAGAGTCCGCCTCGGTTGGTGTCCATAGCAACCCTTTCATTTTTTTCAAAAGACAATTGATGATCGTTCCATTCTTCTGGTTCAGCCGTAAAGACGTTGCACTCGGGGTTAATATGTTTAATGGAAATGCATGAACCTGCAGTAAGCCCGCCACCACCTGTACAAATAATCGCATTATCTAGTTTAGGATTATTGGCATCATTGATAACCTCGTATGCGGCAGTCCCTTGGCCATAAATTGTTGCCAGCGCATCGTAAGGATTAATGATCACCAGATTTCTTTCTTTCGCAATCTCCACACTTATTTTTTCTCTGCTTTCGGTGCGTCGATCATAAAATATAACTTCAGCTCCTAGTGACTGTGCATTAGCGATCTTTCTGGCTGGAGCATCCTTGGGCATAACCACAGTTGCAGGAGTCTTAAAAACTTTAGCTGCATGAGCAACGCCCTGAGCATGATTGCCTGAAGAGTAGGCTATGACTCCACGCTTAAGTTCTTCTTTAGAGAGTCTAGAGATGGCTGAAAGGGCCCCTCTAACTTTAAATGAGCCTGTAATTTGCAAGGACTCAGATTTAAATAAATACATACCGTCTAATTCTTCATTGAGATCTGGACAGGTAACCAGCGGAGTATGATGAATGTAGGGTGAAATAAGATGATAAGTTTTTACAACCTCATCAAACCAGACGCTTGGTTCAAGTTTCATGATAATTACTGTTTTTTTAATTTATCAGAAATCTGAAATGGTAAATAGGCTACATAAAACAGCATTACTGCCAAGGGAATAACACCAATTAGATGTAGAGGAGGGTCTGGAAAATAATCCATTAGAGTTCCATCAACTGGCCTTTCAACAAGGTACCAGTAATTTGCTGGAGAACCAATCAGAAGATTGGCAAGATAAACAAAAATTAATAACCCCAAAGTTACCCCAATTACTTTCAGGATATCTATCAAGTATGGTCTTTCCTTATAGACACTGACCACATACAGGACAGCTAGGAGAATGAAGCTATGACCCCAAAAAAATGGAGAATATTCGCCATGGGGAAACCCATACTCAAGATCAGGAGTTGCTAATGCCATAGTTGCGCCACAAATTCCCCAAAAATAAGCACAGTTAAATAATATCTTAGGCGCATTATCTTTGAGTAAATAAACTATCATCGCAAGCATTGAAAAATCACACATGTGTAGGGGGAACTCTCCCTGCCATGGCAAATCAAATAAAAAGACATCATAAAAAGGTTGAGTGAGCATGTGAAGAATTATTAAGCTCGCAATTAACTTCCCACCAAAAACCTTTTTAGATTCTGTTTGATTTTGAAAGTATTTGATATAGAAATATATTGCAGCTGCACAAATTCCTAACGTAATTAGATGTTGTGCTCCAAATACTTGAAATGCTGGATAACTCATTTTTATTACAAAAAGTTTTGGACCATATTATCGTTTAAGATCAAATGTCACAAGATTATGATTTAAATAGGGTTTTTATTTATACAAATTGATGTAATATTTTAAATAAATTATGTCTCAAGATTGTTTATTACTTAATGGAAATGGTAGGCCAGTTAGCTATCTACCTTTATCTGTTTTAAATTGGAAAACTGCAATTAAATTAAGCATAACTAGAGATGTGATTGTCATCAAAGAGCATGTTGACTGGATTGTGAGATCACCATCGATAGAGATGAAGGTCCCAAGCATTCTAATGCTGCAAAGCTATCACCCTTTTCATAGTTATGTGAAATTTTCTAGAACCAATGTCTTTTTAAGAGATCTCTATACTTGTCAATATTGTTTTGATATTTTCGAAAAAAAGGACTTAACAATGGATCATGTCGTACCTAAATGCAGAAACGGAGGCTCTCATTGGGAAAACGTCGTGACTGCCTGCAAAAGATGTAACTTAGATAAAAGTGATAAGGATGTACGGCCTAAAATTGACCCGATAAAACCAACACTAAAGCATTTGATCAGAGGACATCAAATCGATCAAAGTAATTTTCCTGATACAGAATGGGGTAAATATATCTTTCAATCGTAATTATATTTTACGCTGCAACCGTATGGCACGGTACTGCTTATATCTAGCTGATTAGCATTTTTTAAATCATCGATTTGTAATGCAACATAGTTCATCGCATCTTTTAGAGATGCAGAAAAAAATTTCATCCCTCTGCCGACATCATCAATTGCACCTTTATATCTCAAAATACCATCGCTATCTATCATATACATGTGAGGTGTTGTTTTGGCACCATACTGCATCCCAATTTCACCAGACTCATCAAGCAAAACATGAGAAGGATATGCATTTCTAGATTGAGTAAGTTCATTGGCTGTAACGGAATTAATATGTCCTTGATCTCCAGGCGTTGAGGATACAATGCTTAACCAAATGATGCCTTCATCTTGAGCCATTTTTTGAACAGCCTGCATATTATTTTCTGAATAATGTTTGGCGACATATGGGCACTCATGATTGGTCCACTCAAGAATGACTGGTTGCCCTTTAAAATCTGATAAGTTGATTTGCTCTCCATATGAGTCTATTCCAGAAAAAAGTGGGGCATTTTGATTAACAGCTGGATTTTGTAAGACAACGGTTGCAGCAAAAAGATTGATGTTTACAGAAAGGAACAATAGATAGTGTATAGCTTTTTTCATTTTAAATTTCTTATAAGAAGATCCTCGGTTAATACGGCTGGTAAAATTTTAGACTCATTCATCCCAGGTTTCCAATAAATATAAAGCGGAATTCCACTTCGATTATATTTAGCCAAACCCTCAGCAATTTCTTCATTTCTGTTAGTCCAATCTGCTTTAATGTATAAGATATTTTGTGCTGATAGATACTCTTGGACGCTAGGACGAGATAGAGCGGCCTTTTCATTGGTTTGACATGTTATACACCATGCTGCAGTAAAATTAATGAGGTATGCCTGATTGGTTGCTTGTAAATTCGACTCAATTGCTGGAGACCAGTTCTGCGCATTTGGATCTTCTTGGGAAGCTGAAGAGCTAGGTAAATTATTAAAAATCTGTATAGCAAGCAATATTGTTGCCGCTAGACCAATCCACTTCCAACGTTTCTGGAAAGTAGCAATCATCCAAATAGCTAATCCTAGAACAAGGCCTAAGATTAAAAGTTGAATTAATGCATTTCCAGATGTTTGTACCATAAAAACCCACATTAACCATAAAGCTGTTGCAATCATAGGAAATGCAAAAAATTGTTTTAGGGTTTCCATCCATGCTCCTGGTTTGGGTAGGGAACCTATCCAGTCAGGTTTAATGGCTAAAACTAAGTAAGGACCTGCAAAACCTAGACCCAAGGATAAGAAAATAGGCAAAGTGGCAAAGGATGGTTGCAGTAAAGCATAACCTACAGCTGCACCCATGAATGGAGCCGTGCAGGGTGAGGCAACCACCACAGCTAAAACTCCAGTGAAAAAGGATCCAGAGTAATCATTTTTTGATTGAATATTGCCACCTAGTGAGGTTAAGCCCGTGCCAATATTAATGTTAGTTAAAAGAATTAAACCAATACCAAGCATGATTAAAGTTAAAATCCCAACTACCACTGGAGATTGAAGTTGATAACCCCATCCAATCATCGATCCACTTGATCTTATAATTATTAATGCGGTAGCAATGGAAAGAAAGGTAGACATAACCCCTCCAACAAAAGCCCATGCATGATTGCGTATTTTCGAATGATCATCGCCACCCATAGAAACAAAACTTAAAACTTTTAAAGAAATCACTGGAAATACACAGGGCATTAAATTAAGAATTAGACCGCCAATGAGGGCAAATAAAATAGCTTGCCAAAGACTGATACCACTATTAGATGCTATTTGTTCCTTGACTTGAAAGCCTTTTCCATCAAGGCTTAAAATGCCTGAAAAAGAGTCTAAATCTGGATTAATTAATGGTATCGAGATTACATACCTTGAATTATCTATTTGCTTTAATAGTTGAGTTTTTGGATAGGCAAAAATATTACCTTCACGCGGAAAAAGATATGCAGTTGAAAAGATTTCATTGGTTTGGAATTCAACCAAAAGATTATTACCCTCAATTGAGCTGCTAGTTGGCAGTATTCTTGAAGGAAGATCGTCAATTTGAGAATCTAGCAGATTGCTTGGAGCAATAGATGATAAGTCTAAAGTTAAAGAGGCTGTTTCTGGAATACAGATATCCGCACAAATTAAAAAATTAAAATCTACACTTATTTTTTGTAAATTTGTTTCTTGTGATCTGAAAACTTGAAATGGAAAGACAACATCTCCTTCATAACCATATGTCATTAATGGTGGATAAGGAATAGTTACTGGAGTTGGCCATTGAACGTTTTCAACAATTACACCATCATCGGTAGTCCATTTTGCATCAAATGGACTGCCAGAGTCTCCTGGATTTTCCCAATAAGTATGCCATCCATCTTGCATTTCCAATCGCACACCAACAAAAAAAGATTCCTGCGTTGAACTTTGCAGATTGCTTATTAAACTTGCTTTTGCGTGTCCAGTCTCTACAGGATTACTAAGCAAAAATGAGCTGAGAAGTATGTAACTTGCGAGAAGGATATTTTTCATGATGCTAATGTTAAACCATTGTAATAAAAAAAGGGGAGCCAAGGCTCCCCGATCGCAATATGAATGAGTTATTTACTTCCTAAAACTTTAGGAGATTTAATGTCAATCATTCTTGGCTTTTGTGCATCTGGAATGATTTTTTCTAACTCTAAAGTCAACATTCCATTTACAAGCTCAGCACCACGCACTTCAACATTTTCAGCTAAAGTAAATTGTTGCTTAAATGCTCTTTGTGCTATGCCTTGATAGACAACCTCATTATCACCATTAAGCAATTCAGCTTTTGGGCCTTTATGCTCGATGGTTAAAACGCCTTCAGCCAACTCTATGTTTAGATCTTCTTTTGCAAGACCAGCAACAGCTACATCAATGAAGATTTTGTTGTCATCTCTTCTGATGTTATATGGTGGATAGCTTGAAGATCTTTCTGTAGTTTCAGAAAATCTTTGCAATCTATCAAAAAGGCTTTCAAACCCTAACACACGAGTTGTTAGGAACGGATCGGTAAAATTAAGTACCATAATATAGTCCTCCTATTAGCGACTAATTGTGCATATCCAAATGGCATATGCGATTAATATATGTAGACCCTAATGGCATCTACAACTACTTATGTGGGAGCTTTTAAGAAAATTTCAAGCGATAAGTACAGATTTATTTATTCCACCTTGTTACGTAATTTTCAATGTCGAGATTAGGAATTTTTTTTGTCACACCAGTGGGTGTGCCAATATAAAGATAACCGATAACTTCGTGGTCTGGAGTGAGATCAAGGTACTCAGCTATTTTTTGATTTAATGCAAATTTACCAGTTCTCCAAATTCCAGCATAGTTTTTTGCATGCAAGGCTAATAGTATATTTTCTGCAGCAGCAGCAGTTGAAAGCATTTGTTCAGTCTTTGGAACTTTTGGATGTTCTGTAATTTTTGTTACAAGAATGATAATCATGGGAGCTCTAAATGGAGCTGACTCATATTTTTCCATTTGCATTTCAGTTACATCATGCAATTCATTAGAAGCATAGGTTGTGAAAATCTTTGAGAGTTTTTTTAAGCCATCTCCGGTAACTTCAATGAAGCGAGAGGGTCTTAACCAAGCATGATCAGGAGCCCTTAAAGCAGCTTGATAAATCTCATCCATGTCTTTCTTGTTAGGAATCGGCGTAGTTAATTCTCTAGGAGAATTTCTAGTTAAAATATTTGATAGTGCGTCCATTAATATATTTTAATTGATAAAAAAATTTTTTTAAAAATTGTTTATTCTTGATTAAATCAGATTAGAATTAGCTTATATTGAATTTTAACTGATAATTAATTGTTTTATGGAAATTACTCTTTTATATGCATCTTTGTTAATAATCTTTGCAGTTTTACTTGCTCTAAAAACTGGAATGACAAGAGGGTCGACCAAAACTATGTTGGGGAATGGGGAGTCTCCTGAATTGCTTCAAGCAGTAAGAGCACATGGAAACTTAACTGAGAATGCTCCCTTTGCAATAATCCTATTGGGATTATTAGAAATGCAAAGCGTGGCAGATTGGAAATTGCACCTATTGGGATCTTTATTTTTTCTCTTTAGAATCCTGCACGCATATGGAATTTCGATATCTAGAGAAAGCACCCCTTATCGATTAGTTGGTACTCTTGGAACTTGGTTGATATTAATGGTTATGAGCGTGTATGGAATTTTTTCATATCTCATATCAATTTAATGAACTTTTTTAAAAAAATTTAGTCACTAAATATATGAAAGATTTCAAAAAATATTTTCTTATTTTCAGCTTAATTTTGCTCTCTCCTGATATTTTTACAGAGGCGAATATGGACTCAAAGACTGATTTAAATGGAACCATATGGCATTTAGTGAAAAATGGCTCTCAACATTCAAGCTATGGAAATGGACAAGTGGTTTACTTTTTATCAAGTGACGCTTATCACACTCATAGAAGCAGAAAATTTCAAACTTGGGATATTTTTTCAATGGTTGATGGAAGAAATCTTGTGCGATTGAAGAAACATGATGGAATCAAAATTATTAAATCTAAGCTTAATAATTCAATTTATGAGGTTGAGCTTTTAAATGGTTTTTATAAAGGAAAAACATATTATTTAATTGCTGATGAACTTGAAAAAAACTTTAAACAGGAGATAAAAGAAGATGAGAGTGTTTAGGAGTTTTATTAGCATAATTTTTGCAATATTTTTTATTGCCAGCTGTTCATATAGTTCATTGAGGCCAGAAATTGTTGATCGCTCTGATGCTCAAAGAATGCAAACTGTTATTTTTGCAACTGTTGTTTCAATTGATAGGGTGATTTTATCTGGTGATGGCGATACTGGCGCAGTTGCTGGAGCACTTATCGGAGGAGTCGCAGGATCCTCGATCACAGATTCTGAAAAAGAGTCTGACATTGCAGGAGTTTTGGGTGCATTGGTTGGCTCGGCTGTAGGTGCCAAGGTTGGAAATGCAGCTACTAGAAAACCAGCAATTGAATTATTGCTCGACTTAGACTCGGGTAAGACTGTTTCTATTATTCAAGAGGAGGGTGAATATAGTTTTGCAGTTGGCCAAAGAGTAAGGATTATAAAAAACATGGGTAAGTCAAGAGTATTGCCTTTGCAATGACCTCTGAAACATTTTCAATAATATATAACAAAGCTCTTGATCTAGTATCTAGGCGTGAGCACTCTCGATTTGAGCTATTACAAAAACTCAATAAACGCTTTCCTGAAACCGAAAATCTTATTGAAGAAGCCTTAGATAAATTACAAGCTAATAATATTTTAAATGATGAGCGTTTTGCAGAAATGTATTTAAATTCAAGAGCTCGAAAAGGTTTTGGCCAAAAAAAAATCGAGATGGAGCTTAGCTCTAAAAAAGTAGACTCTTCTTTGATAATTCATTTAATTGAAGCTTACAATTCTTGGAGCCAAAATGCAGAAAATGAATTGCAAAAAAAATTTAAGGGCATCAAACCGATTGATTATCAGTCGAAGATGAAACAAAAACAATTCTTGTTTAATAGAGGGTTTAGCTCACAAATAATTGAAGAAATTTTATAACCTCACATGGTATGATTGATTCCTATGTCCTATCAGGTTTTAGCAAGAAAATATCGACCGTCAAAATTTTCTGAAGTTATCGGTCAAGAGCATATCTTGCAAGCTTTAGAAAACAGCATTCAACATAATAAACTTCATCAAGCATATATATTTAGTGGAACTAGGGGAGTCGGTAAAACAACAATTGCTAGAGTTTTTGCGAAATGTCTGAATTGCTTAAATGATGAGAATCCTCAATCAGAGCCTTGTAACAACTGCTCAGCTTGCACAGAGATCGCAGCAGGTAATCACCTTGAGTTCTTGGAGGTAGATGCAGCTTCTAGAACAGGTGTTGATGATATGCGAGAGTTGCTTGAATTAGCGCAATATAAACCAGCAAATGCAAGGTTTAAAATTTACTTAATTGATGAGGTTCATATGTTGTCTAAAAGCAGCTTTAATGCCTTATTAAAGACACTAGAAGAGCCTCCAGCACATGTCATGTTTCTTATGGCAACGACTGAAGTTGAAAAAGTTCCTAAAACAGTTTTGTCACGTTGCTTGCAATTAAATTTGAAGACCATTCCTGAACATCAAATTTGTGAACACATTCAATCATTATTGGACTTAGAGAACGTTAAATACGATGATGAATCATTGGCAATCATTGCAAATTCTGCTCAAGGCTCTATCCGAGATGGATTAACTTTGTTAGATCAAGCTATAGCTCACGGAAATGGAAGTCTTACGTCAGAAGAGGTAAAAGCTTTGATAGGTACTATTGACCAGTCTTATATTATTGAACTAGTTAATCAGATTGCTCTATCAGATGGAGATAAATCATACTTAGCATTGAATAAAATTACCGAGCTTAATGTTGAATATGAACAAGTTTTAAAAATCCTGATATCTATCTTTCATAAAATATCCTTACATCAACAACTTCAAAATAGTAATGACGAAGCTATTCAAAAACTTGGAGATAGTATTGATCCTCAAATTATTCAATTGCATTACGAAATAGCACTTAATGCTTTGAGTAAGTTCCATGTTCATCCGAATCCAAAACAAGCGCTTGAATTATGTATTTTAAGAATGCTTGCTTTTCAACCAATATCTGATGAAGTTAATCCCAAATTTGAAAAAAAAAATTCTAAATTAGCAACTCAACCCAAAGAAGATACCGAAGTTAAAGACGATTTAAAAAGACCTTTAAAGGAAGAGTCGGTTGTGGAGCACTCATCTAAGATTAATATAGAAAGTGAAAAATCTAGTAATGAAAATTCCGGCATTCCTAAGGATCTAGATGTTAAAAGCTGGAGCAATATTTTTGCTTCACTTGAATTGTCAATGTTTGTAAACCAAGTTTTTTCAGAATTCGAGTTTGTTAGCTTTGCCGATAAAACTCTTACCTTAAAAAAATCTGATGATTTAATAAATCCTACTGAAGCATTGAAGACTGAGTTTTTAGAGGCTTTAGTTGCAAAGTTTGGCCAAAATTTTTCATTAGTCATTGAAAGCGGAGACGTTGTTAATTCGCCCGCATCTATTCAACAGGAAAATGAACGCAATCAATTAGATCATAATAAGAATGCCTTGCTAGAAAATGAAGTAGTAAGAGATATTTTGGATTCATTTGAAGGAAAAATTCTTGATGAATCTATAAAAAAGGTAAGCCGATGAATAAAGACTTGTTATATGAATTAATTGAAGCTCTTACAATTCTTCCTGGTGTAGGAAGGAAATCTGCACAACGTATGGCTTTATATTTACTGGATAAAAATAAGGATGGCGCTTTGCATTTAGCTAAAACTTTGGAGGAATGTTTAGCATCTATTCAGCGATGTGAAATTTGTCGTCAATTAACATCTAAGCCAATTTGTAATATATGTAGCGATGATTCAAGGGATAGCTATAGTATTTGTGTTGTTGAGAATCCATCAGATGTTTTAGCAATTGAATCAACAGGAGGCTTTAAGGGCAGATACTTCGTATTGATGGGACGGTTATCTCCAATTGATGGAGTATCACCCAAAGATTTAGGTATTCCTGAACTATTACATCATATTCAACAAACAAAGATTGAGGAAGTTATTATTGCAACTAGTTCAACTGTTGAAGGTGATGCAACCGCATCATTCATAAATGATCATCTAGATAGTGTAAAAGTTTCAAGAATTTCTTATGGAATTCCCATTGGAGGAGAGTTAGAGTATGTTGATGGAAATACTATTGCACGAGCAATTCAAGGTAGGGTTATAATCTAATGTCTATCAAACCAGATGCATGGATTAAACGTATGGCAGAGACTAAGTCCATGATTGAACCTTTTTCTGAAAATCAAGTTCGAGTTGATAATGAAGGCAAGAAATTAATTTCATATGGAGTTTCAAGCTTTGGTTATGATGTGAGATGCGCTAACGAATTTAAAGTATTTACAAACATTCATTCAGCAACTGTCGACCCAAAAGTTTTTGATGACAATAGTTTTGTCGACATAACCTCCGATGTATGTGTTATCCCACCTAACTCATTTGCTCTTGCAAGAACTGTAGAATATTTTCGAATTCCAAGAAATGTATTAACTATATGTCTTGGTAAATCAACGTATGCAAGGTGTGGAATTATTGTAAATGTAACCCCCCTAGAACCTGAATGGGAGGGGCATGTAACTTTGGAATTTTCAAATACAACAAATTTACCTGCAAAAATATATGCTGGAGAGGGAGTCGCGCAAATGATTTTCTTTGAATCAGATGAAGACTGTGAAGTAAGTTATAAAGATAGGGGCGGTAAATATCAAGGTCAGACAGGAGTGACTCTCCCAAAAACCTAGAAGAGTTTTTTTAGCTCTAGAGATGTGTCACCATCCTTATCTTGATCCTCAACTTTGATAATTAAATGATTAAGATCTGGTGCTAGAAAGTATTTAGTGGTTCTATTGTCTTGAAGCCTAATTCTCTGAACAATAATGCATGGATAAACATACCCATCAACCTCGAACTGGCCATCACCAATAACTTGATAATTATTACTCTCTATTGCTCCCGTTTTAAGATCTGGCAACATCAATGAAAACTTCTTTAGACCCGATATTACATTCTTTCTGATTTGAATTTGAACATTCAATGGATCAAATATATTTTCATTTTTTAAAAATTTTTGTTTCCATTTATATTTTCCAGTTGCAGTTAATATTCCATTGACAACATCAAAATCTATAGTTCTTTTATCAGATATCAATGTCCATTTCACATCAACAAAATATTGTGATGACTTCATTTGATTATTTTTTTCAGTGAAATCTGAAACAATATTTATTCTTCCCAAGGGAAATTTACCTTTAAACTGAATAGTTCTTTTTCCATTTTCATCATGAGTAATAAGCTCTCTAATTCCTTTCATTGATATTTTTGAATTAGTAAAAGTATATTCACCTCTGTAGTCAGGAATATCTTGAGCCAACAGACTTAATGATAGAAACGAAAAAATTACTCCATAATATTTACACATTAAAGAACTCCATGTGGTTTGGTCTAAAATTACTTTTAGCATCAAATTTAACTTGGCCATCTTGCATAGAAATATAGCCTTTTGCAATATCTGCTATGACTTTTGGAAATATTGCATGCTCAATTTTATGAATTCGACTAATCAATTTTTTCTCAGTCTCATTTGGATCAATTTTTAGTGCTCCTTGCGTAATTATTGGACCTCCATCAAGCTCATTGCTTACATAATGAATTGATATACCATGAATCAAATCACCGTTTTCAATAGCTTGTTTGTGAGTATTTAGTCCTGGATACTCAGGCAACAGAGATGGATGAATATTAATTAATTTTCCATCAAAGCTCTCAGTAAAAACATTTGAAAGAATTCTCATGAAGCCAGCAAGAACGACCAAATCGGGTTCTATAGGAAGAATATTTTCAAGGAGAGTTTGATCAAATTCTTCTCTTGATTGAAACTCTTTATGTTCGATAATTTTAGTCATTAAATGAAATTTTTTAGCTCTCTCAATTCCTTTTACATTCGGCATATTTGAAATTACTAGCTCAATGGAAGCCGGAATTACTCCAGATTGACAGGATTTAGCAATAGCCTCTAAATTAGAGCCACTTCCAGAAATGAGAACAACTATCTTTTTCATGTTTATGTGTATTTGATTTGTCCCTTTATATCTCCCTTGGATATAAAGCCAATTTCAAAAGAGCGAAGTTTATGAATTGACAAAAGCTTTTGAGCTTTATGAAGTTCTTTTTTTTCTAAAATACAAACCATTCCAATTCCACAGTTAAATATTTTCAACATATCTAATTGAGAAATATTTCCCTTTTCTTGAAGCCAATGAAAAGCTCTTGGGAATTGCCATGATTCAAGATTAACTTCTGCGATAAGCTCCTTTTGAAGAATTCTAGGTATATTTTCTGTCAAACCACCTCCTGTTATGTGTGCAATACCTTTGACATTAACTTTCTTTATAAGTTCAAGGATAGGAATAGGATAAAGGTGAGTAGGTTTAAGCAAGACTTTCATTATTGAATCCGGAGCCTTATGTTTTTTTAGTATAGCGCGTATCAAGGAATATCCATTTGAGTGAGGCCCACTTGATTCTATTCCAAGCAATATGTTTCCAGATTGAATTTTTTTCCCATCTATTAGCTCAGATTTGTCAACCACTCCGACTGAAAATCCAGCTAAATCAAAATTATCTTTTAAATAATGACCGGGCATCTCTGCAGTTTCTCCGCCCAGAAGAACACAGTTGCTTTTTTTACAGGCTTGAGCAATTCCTTTAATAATTTTTGCTGCTGATCTTGGATCAAGTTTTGAAGCAGCAAAATAATCTAAAAAGAACAATGGTTCTGCACCACATGTGATCATGTCATTAACACACATAGCTACCAAATCTTGACCCGTAAGATGAGTCTTATTGTATTTTTGACTCAATGCAACCTTTGTTCCAACTCCATCAGTGCAGCCAACCAATACTGGATTTTTATATTTTGATCCGAGTTGAAAAAGCCCTGCAAATCCTCCTATTCCACCAAGAACTCTTTTATCATGAGTTTTATTAACACTAGATTTTATGTACTGGACTAATTGATTACCTTTTTGAATGCTTACTCCTGCCTTTGCATATGGGTCTGTATGTTTTGTTTTATTAGTCATTTACAATAAAAAATATGATTTTTAAAAATAAAGCTCTTCTTTTAACCATTTTTCTTATGGCAACCTCTTTGTTTGCCAAAGAATTACCAACTTTATTTGAAGTTAAGATCTCTAATGATCAGTATACCAATACTAATGAGGGATTAAATAAAGCATTTAATAGATTAATCCAAAAGTTAACTGGTTCTAGGAATAAGAAATTTCTTTGGAGGTTTGGAGATTCTAATATTAAAAAAATTGACTTTGTTGCATCCTACTCTACAGAAATAACAGATGATCAAGAATATCTTTCCGTAAGATTTAATAGTGATATTTTAATTCCTGAACTAAGAAAGCTTGAAATACCGATTATAGGATTTAATCGTCCTGTAGTACTTCTACTGTTAAAGGTTGATAATGGTGAGTCGTCACCGATCTACTTAGACAATAGCACCTCAAATTATCTGTTTAATGAAAATATTAAGAAGATTATTAAAAAAATTGCCCTTGAGAGAGGTGTTTATATTGAATTGCCTGAATTCGATTTGGAGGATAGGAACTTACTAAATCAAGTTGATATACTTTTTTCACCCTCAAATTATATTCAAGAAAAGTTTTACCATGATGCATTTTTATCTATTGAATTTGTAAGAATTGGAGTCAATAAGTGGTCAATTAACGGAGATGTTAGATCTTCTTCTACTTTAGAAGATGAACAAGTTATTGAATTTTTTCAAAATAACATTCATAACTTTTTAGATAAATTTTTAGAAGTAAAACCACTCGAAGAAGGATCAAAAGGAGAACAGGCATTAATTTCAATTTATGGCTTAAAAGGTTTTCAAGATTTTGAAAGTGTTGAATCTGAGCTAGATAAAATTTTTGCTATTAAATCTAGGGCTTATAAGTCTTTTGAACGTTCAAGCATAGATTACACAATTCAATTATTCCAAACCAAAGATTCTCTTATCAAAGAGCTTAGAGGGAGCTCAAAATTCCTCATCAAAGAATATAATGAAAAAGCCAATATGTTAGAGCTAGAGTATTTAAATTAAAAATGAGTAAATATTTTATTTTTCTTCCTAACCTTTTATCAATTATAAGAATTTATCTAATGTATCCATTGCTTACATTTATATTTGAAGAAAATTATCTTTTTGCCTTGTATATTTTTGTGATTGCTGCCGCCACTGATGGTTTAGATGGCTATTTAGCAAGAATAATGCATTGGCAAACAGAGCTAGGAAAAATCCTTGATCCAATTGCAGATAAAATTATGTTGATAGGAACGATTTTGATCTTGTGGATGAATAATTACATCCCAATGTTTGTTTTGGCTGTATTAGTTATGAGAGATCTAATAATTATCCTGGGAGCTTCTTTTCATATGACGGTTTACGAAACTCCAGTACCTAATCCAAATACATTTGGAAAAATTACAACTTTTGTTCATATCGGTTATTTAGCAGGTGTTTTTATTGATATCATATTTAGTTTAAATTTAACCAATTTTTTTATTGATACATTAGTGGTGTTTATAACATTGGTAAGTCTTTTCTTATACGGGTTTAATTGGTTTAAATTAACTGCTCAATTACATCGTGAATAATCCTACTCAACTAATTTTTCCATTCCAAGTAAATCAAAGGGCAAATTTTAAAAGTTTTTTTTGGTCCCCAGATAATATTAATTTAAAAAATAGACTTGATGATTTGGTTAAAGGAGATGATTTCAGTGAATTAATGATCCATGGGAAAAAGGCTTCTGGAAAGTCATTTTTAATGCAGGCTATTTGCAATGAGTTCAGCTTGAGAAAAATACAGTTTGCTTTTATACCAATGAAAAAAGCTATCAACATGGGACCTGAGTTATTTCAAAATTTATCATCACTTGACGCAGTTTGCATTGATGATATTCAACTTCTTCTATCAAATGCAGATTGGGAGAGGGCCATGTTTAATTTAATAAATGAGTGTCAGCAATCTAGCTGTAGTCTTATCTTTACTCTTGGGGATAATAAATCTCTTGAGGAAAGCATAGAGCTCCCTGATTTAGTATCTAGAATTAAGCGTATGGAGTTTATGACTTTAAAAAAGATTGAAGATGATCTTCATTATGAAGCATTAGATTTTATTTCCAAGCAATTAGAAATTAATTTAAAAAAAACAGAGCTTGAGTTTCTTTTAAATCATCAAATTCGGGAATTTTCTATATTAGTTGAAAACCTTGTTACTTTAGATAAGCAAGCGGGAACTTTAAAACGAAAGATTACCATACCCTTAATTAAAGAGACCTTAAGCCTTTAATCAAGATCAATCAAACAATTTTTACAAGCAAGCAATGCTTTTGGTTGTTGTATTCCAATCAAAGTTTCGTATAGGTTTGATAGACCATTTATAGATGTTAATACTTTAGATTGGTTGAATGATACATCTAGGTTTTCAAGAAGTTCTCTGAGAATTAATTCCTCTGGAGAGAGTTTTTTGCCATAATATTTTACTTGATAATCCTCTAATTCTGCCAAATTAGCAGCATAATTAATTGCATCATTAACACCTCCAATCTTATCAACTAAACCTAGATCCTTAGCGCTTGTTGCAATCCAAACTCTACCACCTGCTATTTTTTTAATCTCTTCGTAAGATTTGGCTCTAGAATCAGCTACAAAGTTAATAAATCGATCGTATGTATTGGCGCCCCAGCTATCAAATATTTTGTCTAAGTCTTCATCTATTGCCTGCGTTGGATCCCACCCACCATACTTAGAGGTAACAACTCCATCAAAATTTACACCAATGTATTCCATTGCATTTTCTAATGTAGGTATTGCGATTGCAACTCCTATAGAACCTGTAATTGTTGTGGATTCAGCAAAAATATAATCAGCTGGAGTTGAAATATATACTCCTCCTGATGTTGCATAGTCACCCATAGATACTATTACATCAATGTCCTTCTTTTTTGCTGCAAAGAGCTCATCACGCATCATTTCACTGGCTATAACAGATCCTCCTGGACTATTAACTCTTAATACAATAGCTTTTGTTTTTTTATTCTCATGAGCTGATCGAATTTGTTTTACAATTCCATTTGCACCGGCAACACCCTGAGAAATTTCTCCTTCCATAATTGTACCTTCGACAGTAATAATCGCTATTTGATTATTGCTATTTGAGTAATCATTGTTTAATTGTTTTGCATATTCTTTAAATGAAATAGTTTTATATGTTTCGGTTTCAGCTTCATCATCTAATCCAAACTCTTCAATCATATATTGTCGAAATTCTGGAAAAGATTTGGTTCCATTGATGATATTGTTTTCCATTGCATAGGCAATGTTACTTATAGTAGCTTCACCCAAGAACCCAACATAATTATCAGCAAAATCCTGTATTTCTTTGCTTGAAATCCCTCTACTTTCAGCCATAAGAGATTTCATCTCATCCCATATAGGAGTTAGTAACTCTTCTCGTTGCAACCTATCATTTTCTGACATATTTGTTCTTGTATTCCCCTCGATAGCAGATTTAAAATCACCTTGAGAGTAATTATGAAAATTTATTTTTAGATTTTCATATAGCTCTTTTTGGTAGGCGCGCATTCCACCTAAACCTCTAATGCTGATACTACCTACAGGATGCAGCCAAACCTCAGATGCTTGAGAGGCCATGAGATATGAGGTAGTAGACAGACGATCACTAAAAGCAATAATTCTTTTACCAGAATCACGAAGTGCTTTCAGCTCTTTTGCAATATTAATTGCAGTAGTTGGACCTGCATAATTTGCAGAGGAGAAATCAATAAATACCGCAGGAATATTATCATCTTCTCCAACAGCTTTTATTAAATCTATGAGATCTCTTGTTTGAATTTGATCTTCAGACGATCCAAATAGAAAATCTGAATTAAAAACCTCTTGTTCAACTATTATCCCTTGCGGATCTATGAACAGAACCCTTCCTGTTGAATCTTTTATTTCTGGTCCAGAGGATGTTAGAGCTCCGATGATTAAAATTGTAAAAAAGATCAATACAAATGCTGTACCAAGGTTAAGCATTATCATCCTTGCTTTTTCTAAAAATCTGCCTAACCAAGAAAATATAGATCTAAGTACATTCATGAAAATCTCCAATATTGTTAAAAAACTAAAAATTTAAGCAAAAATAATCCCAATTAACGCTGTTAAAATCATAATCGTGATAAAAGAAAATGTTATTAAAGCAATCACTAATGAAAAAATAAAAGCTAACAGACTTGCAAGTAAGGCAAAAGTTTTAGTAATTAGCGATGTTCCAAAAATAGCTAGCGTTACACCAACTATAATTAACATGATTATAATTATCATTTTTCTTCCTCGTAAATAAATATTTTATCTAAAGCAATATTAAAATGTCTTGTCATTTTCATTACTAATTTCAGCGATGGATCGAACTTGCCAGTTTCAATTGAATTAATAGTTTGTCTACTTACATTAAGAATTGAAGCTAATTCATCTTGACTTATATTTTCTTTTTGTCGTAATTCTTTAAGGTGATTTTTCATTCTATGCAGATTAGGCAATATATTTTTTATAAAAATAATAACCACCAAAACCTGTGCCGGTAGCAAATGTTAGAAAGAATTCATAAAAGGTTGGCTGATATTCAAAGTAGGGAGAAACAATTGTTAATATTGATCCAAATACAAGAAATCCATAAGCGCCACCTGCAAATGTGAAGTTATGATAACTTTTATAAAAATCGTCTTGAGCGCTATAAAATTTTTTATAAAAATAAGATCCAATTAAAAAAAATATAATCATTAGAACTCTGATAATGATTAATCCAGATTCAGATATCCATGAGTCAGTGACTGGTTCTTGTCCCAGAAACCCAATATGTGCAAGGTGAATACCAAAAAATATTGAAGCTATAAAACCAAAAACCAATGAAGTGATGAAACTTCTCCTGTCCTCTGCTTTTAATGAAGAAAGATCAATCCACATTCCTTTATGAATAATTTTTGCCATGTTATTGCTAGATTTCCTCTGTTTAATTAATTTTAAAATTAAATCTCTACGTATGGCCGCTTCTGGGAGACGAATTTATAAATTCATATCATTTTAATTTGGAAGCTAATGACACGTAAGTTATCTGAATAATAGGTAAAGCTTTCTTTAGTGTCAAGTTTACTTTACATTAAGCTGCTCTCGAGCAGCATAAACACCCACAAAAAAAACTGCGACTATTTCTATTAATTCTAGCCAAGTTAAAAAGTTTGTTTTTGGCAATCCAAAAACAATCAAACTAGTAGTCATAAAATATATCAAAATTATGAATCCAAAAATTTGATAAAGTCTCGCTGTAGGATTTTTGAAGGCTAAGTATCCAAAGAGAATAAGTGGGGCTGACCAAATAACAATTCCTATCCAAGGCGTTCCTATATAGATGCTTTTAATTAAATGAGTTATTAAAAGAGCTGACAGTAGAATAATGAATATTTTTCTAAGATTCATTTAGATTCATCGCAAGGATAAGTTCTGCCATTCTGGAGCCAGTAGCCATTGCTATTTTTCTTTCATCAGACGAAAGACCTCCAGATTGATTTCCATTTGAAACGTGTGAGGGACCATATGGTGTCCCACCGCTTTTAGTGCTATTTAATTCAGTTATTGAGTATGGTGTACCAATAAAAATCATCCCTTGATGTAACATAAATGTCATTAGGTTGAATAATGTTATTTCCTGACCCCCATGCTGTGATCCAGTCGATGTAAAAGCGCAACCCAATTTGTTTTCCAGCTCATTGTTAGACCATATATCTCCAGTTGAGTCTAAAAAATATTTCAATGGAGCAGCCATTGATCCAAATCTTGTAGGTGATCCAATAGCAAGTCCTGAGCAGTTTACAAGATCATCTTTTGTGCAATAAATTTCCCCCTTATCAGGAATTTTTGGTTCGGATACTTCGGTAACAGTGGAGACTTTTGGTACTGTTCTAATTTTTACTTCTATTCCTTTTTTTTCAGCTCCATCAGCAATTGCATGAGCTAGGCTTTTTACTGCTCCAGTTGCAGAATAAAACAAGATAAGAAGATATTTTTGATGCATAATAGTTTCCTTTTGGAATACTATAAAACATGAAATTTAAATTACCATTAACTTTGTTTTGTCTTTTTCTAATTTCTTGTGAAAAAGGCGACATAGAGATTTTTGATTCTAGGCCGATCTTTTCCTCTAGCCTTAATGGTCATTGGGTGCTGGTAAATTACTGGGCAGATTGGTGCCCTCCATGCATAAAAGAAATTCCCGAGATAGTTTCATTCTCTAAAAATTATCCAGAGGTAAAAGTTTTTGCATTTAATTTCGATCGTCTTGATGTAGATGATTTGAGACCACAGATTAAAAAATTTGGCATAACTTATCCATCAATTATTACGCATCCTAGAAGTTTGTGGGGAATAGAAACGCCTAAAACTCTTCCTGCAACATATTTTATTTCTCCTGATGGACAAATATTATTTAAAAGCTTGAAACCTCAAGATGAAGCAAGCTTATCTAGGATCTATAAAGATTTAAAGAACAGTATTTAAATAGTTTTTTTGAATCAATGACTCTGGATTGACCTTGTTACCATCAAAGTATACAGTCCAATGAAGATGAGGTCCTGTAACTCTTCCAGTTGAACCGACTGAGCCAATTTGCTGAGATTGCTCCAAAAGGTCTCCCAATTCAGCTTTGATTTCGCTCATGTGAGCATATGAAGAAAACAATCCATGTCCATGATCAAGAATCAAGGTTAAACCCGTATAGAAATAGTTACCAACCAGAACAACTTTACCTTTCAGTGGAGCAATAATTGGAGTTCCAATTGCACCACTCAGATCTAATGCTAGATGAGCTGATCTGGGCGAGCCATTTATAAATCTTTGCTTTCCGAATGGAGACGTTACATTTCCAGGAACCGGAGGTATGAAGTTAAAAGAGGGAGTAATCTCAGTTGTTGATTTGCTCAATGCTGCCTTAATTTCTAAAGCTTCTCTATTTGCTCTAGTCTGATTTTCTTTACTTAAATTAACTTTGCTAAGATCATTGATGGTTATTCTTGATTCTCCAAAGTTTACATAGTTAACTTTTACATCTACGTGATGTCTTGTAATTATAAGATCTTGTTTAACAAATGGAAGACTAACAAGTTGCTTGCTTCCCGAAGACGTTTTAAAAGTTAGCAAGTTATTTTTTGTGTTTATTGAAGCAGGGATGGCAATAATTTCTCCACTAATCCCTTCAATTAAATCATCTTCGTTTGCATGCAAGGTAAAGCAAATAATTAAAAATAAAAAATTTGCAGGATTAAATTTTCTTTGAAACATTTGAATCGAAGCCTCCATCTGAAAGACGGGTCTTAATAGTATCTCCAATTTGAATTTCCTTGGAGGATTTTAATGCTTTTCCTTTATCATCCATTACAATTGCATAGCCTCTTTCGAGCACTGCAAGAGGACTGACAGCATTAATATTAGAAGAAATGCTATTTAAGATTAATTTCTTTTTATCAAATAGATTTTTCATATTTAATCCTAGAGTTTTATTTGCATTATTTAGCTGATCCATATATTTAACTAACTTTTGTAAGGCACTGGATTGGTAAATTTGAGCAGTTAATATTTGAAAGTTTTGCTTTGTATGTATTAGGCTATTTTGCATTGCTGTTTGAAGGCGCAGTTCATAATTATCAAGAGATTGTGATTGCTCTTTCAGCATTGTTATTGGACTTTTAAGCTGTTGAGAAGTAATTAGGATTTCTTGAGCTTTATCAGATAGCTTATCGTGAATTAAATAATCTAGATGTCTTTTAAATTCATTGAGTCTATCGGTTAATTGGAAATAGTTTTCTGTTACTAATTCAGCTGCAGCAGTCGGAGTAGGTGCCCTAAGATCTGAAACAAAATCAGTTATAGTAAAATCTATTTCATGACCCACACCAGAAATAATTGGTATCGGAAAATCATATATTTCTCTCGCTAAACTTTCGTTATTAAAAGCCCATAGATCTTCAATTGATCCACCGCCTCTGCAAATAATAATTACATCAAAGGAATTGTGTGGATTTGTGTCATTAAACTCTAAAGTCTTTCTTAAAGCTGATATCAATGTATTCGGAGCGGTATCACCTTGAACAACTGCAGGTATTAAAGATACTTGACTAATCGGTGCCCGTCTTTTAATTGTTGTTAACACATCTTGAAAAGCAGCAGTTGACTCAGAAGTTATTATGCCAATATGCTTAGGTTGTTCTGGAAGGTCTTTCTTAAGTGTTTGTTCGAATAATCCTTCAGCTTCAAGTTTTTTCTTTAACTTCTCAAATTGATGCATAAGGTTTCCCGAACCAGCTGGCTGCATTGAGCTAACAATTAATTGATAATCGCCCCGAGGAGCATAAAGACTTACTTGTCCTTTAAGGACGCATTGATCACCGTCTTCTGGCTTAAAATTCAATCTTAAATTTTGATTCCTAAACATAGCGCACCGGATGGCACCGCTTTCATCTTTTAAGGTAAAGTAGATATGTCCTGACGAGGGACGAGCTAGATTCGAAATTTCCCCTAATACGGAAACCCCATTAAATTGATTTTCAAGGATTTTTTTTGCTTGTTGGTTAAGCTCTCCAACAGAGATAATTTCCTCTCCTTGTTCTACAATGTCAGCACACATAAAAGAAGTATATAACTATGTCATCACAATTAAAGTCGGCACAGAATTTTTTTATTCTTTGCTTAGGAGCTGGATTAATTGGTCTGGCACCTTTGTTTGTCAGATGGAGTGAATTATCTCCTTCTTGGAATCTTTTTTATCGCATGTTTCTGGCACTTCCTTTTCTAGCTCTTATAAATATTTACTTTAATCGAGGCGAGGCATTTAAATTAAAGAGCAAAAACAATCTAATGTTGGTATTTACTGCTTCATTTGCATTTGCAGCCGACATGAGTCTTTGGCACTGGAGCATAGAATTTACTTCAATTGCGAATGCTACGATATTTGTTAATACAGCCTCTATATATTTAGTTCTCTTTGGAGTATTTATCTTCAAAGAGTCTATTTCTAAAAATTTTCTTTTATCCTTTATCCTTACTTATGTTGGCGTGATTGGATTAGTTTATTTTTCAAACTCAAAAGCTGAAGGCGCTTTATTAGGCGACGCTATGGCATTGATAGCAGCATTTTTATATGCGACTTATTTATTAATAATTTCTCGCCTAGGAAAAGAAAGCGCTATCAACATAATTTTTTATACAACTTTTTTTACATGTTTTTTTGGATTAATTTTTGCTTTGTTTGAGTCGAGAGTGTTCATGCCTAGTTCGTCAACCCAATTTTATAATTTATTAGCTATGGCAATTTTGTGCCAGGTAGGAGGCCAATTCTTCATAACATTTAGTTTGCCAAAAATAAAAGCTTCTTTTGGTTCTGTTGGTTTATTAATGCAGCCAATTGTTGCAACAATTTTTGGAGCATTAATGTTTTATGAGTATTTGAACTTTATACAATTGAGCTTTGTTATAATTGCTCTTATAGGTATATATTTCGCTAGATTAGAAATAAACCCATCCAAGGAGATTTAAGATGAAGCCGAAAACTAAAGCTCAGGAACTAGGATTTCTTTCAAGAGATTATGCTGTAGCGAAAGATAAACAAAACTGGTTAAACTTGTTTGCTGATGACGCTGTTGTTCAAGATCCAATAGGGAAGAGCCCCCTAGATCCTGTTGGAGATGGTCATAAAGGTAAAGAAGCTATTGAAAAATTTTACGATACTGTAATTGCAAATGGAAATATTGAGTTTAATATTTTGGAATCCATTGCATGTGCAGATGAGTGTGCTAATTTTGCACAGATCGTCAATGTTGTAGATGATGTGAAAATTGAAACAAAAATGATTGTAATTTACCGTGTAAATTCTAATGATAAAATAGTATCATTACGGGCTTTTTGGGATTACCAACAAATGGAAGATCAGCTTAAAGCGATGTTTTAAATATTGGGTGATTAGCTCAGTTGGGAGAGCATCTCGTTTACACCGAGAGGGTCGGCAGTTCGAGCCTGTCATCACCCACCAAACAAACAAAAAAAAGCCCGGAAATATCCGGGCTTTTTTTATTGAATAAATAATTATTCTTTGTCGCTAACTGCAGCAGCCCAAATAGCTAAACCAAATGCAATTTTGTTAATAAAATCAGCAAGGTTATAGATTAGGTTAGCATTAGCCATATCAGGATTTGCACCCATGCCTAGGAAATATCCTATTGGATAGATCGCCCAGCCAACGGTTACGATTAATCTGATTGTGCTAAATGCTTGTTGAGCAGCGGCATTTCCACTAGAAGCATTTAATTTTCCTGCTTCTCCTGTGAAAACTTCATAAATGATGTATAACCAAGCCGCCATTCCTACAACGAAGCAAATCATTGCATTTGAGCCTGTTTCACCCATGAAACCAGCAACTAGCATAACTACAGAAGCACCTAATAGTTTCCAGAATAAACCTGAGGAAACATTAGTGCACACTCTCAAAATCAAATAAAATTCAATTACTTGAAGTGGAACTGTGATTAACCAGTCAATATATCTGTAAACAGTAGGAGATGTTCCAGTGTCCACCCAAACACCTCTCATATAGAGATAGTGCCAAAATGCCACACCAGTAACAAGACCAGCTACTGATAAAGATGTTTTCCATTTACCTTCGACATTATCTCTTTCTGCGAAAAAGAATACAGTAGCTGCAAGCATAGCTGCGGTTACAAGCCAAAAGGAAATACCTGTCAAATCACTGGTTTGAAGATCACCTGTTGAAGCAAATGATGGCATGCTTATCAAACCAATGAGAGCTAATAAATATTTCATTAGAACTCCTTTTTATATTTAAATATAACTTCCCCCCATGGAAAGCTTTCATAAGCATATCAAATTTTAAAGACTTGAGTAAAATATTTACATACATTTAATTCATTAAATTTGACAAAATTATCCCTAAAAGGTACGAGAAAAACAGTTACAGAATAGTTAAAAAAAGCTATCATGCAAATGCGAACGTGGTCCGGTAGTTCAATTTGGTTAGAACGCCGCCCTGTCACGGCGGAGGTTGCGAGTTCGAGTCTCGTCCGGATCGCCATGAGAATAAATTATGACCAGTCAAATAATACTTTTACTTTTGAATCTTTTGATTGCAGGAGTAATATTTAGTCATCTTATCCTTACAACACCAGTAATTTTTAAAGTATTAGATGAAGAAACATCTTCTAAATTTTTAAGAGCAATTTTCCCAAGATATTATTTACTACTTTTTTTACTATCCATACCATGTTTATTCATTCTTTACTTTCAGGTTTCTTCATTTAATTGGTGGTTAGGAATTAATATCTCAGTTCATGCTTTAATTGGATTGCTAGCAATACCAATTACTAATGCTGCAAGAGACAGAGGATGGGATAGTTTATTCTCTTTTTTACACGGATTTAGCGTCTATTGCACTATTGTTATTTTTGCACTTAGCATTATTCAATTTTTTACGATTTTTGGTTAACTTCATATTTTGCATAAAAAATTAAATCTTCCTTCAAAACAATGCAAGTATTGCAATCGCACTTTTTCTTGGAGAAAAAAATGGAAAAGAGCCTGGGAAGAAGTTCATTTTTGCAGTAAACGTTGCAAAGCTAGTGCAAAAAAAATATGACCAGTCCTTGAACTTGGGACTTTCAACACCATATTGTTTTGATAGGGGATAAATTATTATGGCAAGATCAAAGACAAAATCATTTCAAACAGAAACAAAACAACTCTTAAATCTCATGATTCACTCCTTGTATTCAAACAAGGAAATTTTTTTGAGAGAATTAGTATCTAATTCCTCAGATGCTTTAGATAAAATTAGATTTAATGCAATAGAAAATTCTAAATTATTGGATAAGGATACTGAGCTCAAAATTAATATTAGCCTAAATGCCAAAAATAATACGATTTGCATTTCAGATAATGGTATAGGCATGAATGAGGATGAAATCATTGAGAATATTGGAACAATTGCTAAATCCGGAACAGCTCAATTCTTGTCAGAAATGACAGGTGATAAGAAAAAAGATTCTAATTTAATTGGTCAATTTGGAGTAGGTTTCTATTCGGTCTTTATGGTTGCAGAAAAAGTCTCTGTTCATTCAAGGTCTGCATATTCTAAAGCTGAAGAAGCAGTGATGTGGGAGAGCACAGGTGAAGATACATATCGATTATCTTCAGTTCCAAAAGAGGACAGAGGCACAAAAATAACCATTTACCTTAATGATGAAAACAAAGAATTTTCTGAGCTAATGCGCGTTAAGTTCTTGCTGCAAAAATACTCTCAATATATTAATTTCCCCTTAATTCTTAATCCTGAAGATGGAGATCCAGAAACTATTAATGACTCTGAAGCAATTTGGTTGAAGTCTAAGAGATCGGTAAAGGATGACGAATATAAGGATTTTTATAAGTTTATATCATACGACACCAATGATCCGCTAATGTGGATGCATAACAAAGTTGAGGGCAAGCAAGAATATTCCAGTTTGTTATTTATTCCAGAAAAATCTCCATATGATCTTTGGAACAGAGATACACCAAGAGGGATAAAGCTTTTTATCCAAAGAGTCTTCATAATGGATGATGCGGCTCATTTTTTGCCATTGTATTTAAGATTTGTAAAAGGGGTTGTTGATTCAAGTGATTTGCCTCTTAATGTTTCAAGAGAAATACTTCAAGACCATCCCTTAGTTGACTCTATCAAAAAGGGTTTAACTAAAAGAGTTCTTGATGCCTTAAAGAAAATGCAGAAAGACAAGCCTGAGGAATATCAAAAATTTTGGGAGGAGTTTGGTTTAGTTATAAAAGAGGGGCCAGCCGAAGATTATGAAAATTCAGAATCAATTGCTGAGCTTTTTTTATTTGTAAGCTCAGCTTCAAATGAAAATTCTGCAGATACGACTTTAGATCAATACATTGACAGAATGAAAGGTAATGATGAAAAAATATATTATTCCATTGCTGACACATATGAGGCTGCAGTAAATTCTCCTCACATTGAGCATCTTAAAGCAAATGGCACAGAGGTCTTGTTATTGACTGACAGAATTGATGAATGGCTAATGACAACTTTAATGCAATACAAGGGTAAAGAATTAATTAATGTTGCTAAAGAAGAATTTGCAGAAGATAAGAAAAAACCAAAAGTTACTAAAGAAAAACAAGAAATTATTGATAAAATGAAAAAATCACTAGATGCCCAAGTTTCAGATGTAATAGCAAGTTCACGTTTAGTCGATTCTGCAGTATGCTTGGTTCTATCCAAAGATGAGCCCGGAGCTCAGTTGAAAAGAATTTTGGAGGCTGCTGGTCAAACCTTCACAGATTCAAAACCAGTTTTTGAAGTAAATCTAAAGCATAAACTCATTAAAAAATTAGGTTCAATGTCTGGAAAAGACTTTTCTAATTTTGCTCAATTTTTATTTGACTATGCAGTGATAGCAGAGGGTGGTTCACCTAAAGATCCAGCCAAATATCTCAGACAGCTTGATAAATATCTTGGGTAGGTAAATGACAGCTAATAAATGCGTCGCAGTTCTAGGAGGCGGAAGCTTTGGAACAGTGTTAGCTAATATTGCTGCATCAAATGGCTTTGAAGTTCGTTTATGGGTTAGAGATGCTGAGCAAGCATTAAGAATAAATTCTGAAGGTGCTAATTCCGTCTATCATCCTGAGTTAAAGCTTTCAGAAAATATAACTGCATCAAAAGATTTGGCATCTGTTGTCTCTCATGCTAAATATGTTTTGGTTGCTACTCCCAGTGTAATTTTTGAGGAAATAATTCGTAGGATTGAGCCGCTCGTTAGTTCATCATCTGCAATCATCTCATGCACAAAAGGAATCAAATCAAATCCTTTTAGAACAATGACAGATGTTATTAGTCAACATTTAGATCATATTGTAGAAGATAAAGTTGGAGTATTAAGCGGACCAAACTTAGCTAAAGAAATTGCTGAAGATAAATTAGCTGGCACAGTAATTGCATCAAAAAGTGAACAGATAGTTCATGAGATAAAATCAATGTTTTCCTCTTCAACATTTAAAGTTTTTTCTAGTAATGATATTCAGGGTGTTGAATTAGCAGGAGCATTAAAAAATATTTATGCAATATGCTGCGGCATAGCTCATGCTAAATTAGTTGGTGAAAATGCCTTAGGATTAATTCTTACAAGAAGCATGGCAGAAATGAGTAGATTCGCTGTTGCAAAAGGTGCGAATCCAATTACTTTTCTAGGCTTAGCTGGCATGGGAGATTTGATGGCAACTTGCACTTCTAAGCTTTCAAGAAACTTTCAACTAGGTGAACTTCTTGCCCAGGATAATTCGCTAAAAGATGCTAAAAATAAAGTTGGACAAGTCGCTGAAGGAGCTCGCACCCTTGAAGTTGTTTATCATGAGGCAAATAAGATGAATGTCAGCATGCCATTGGTTAATTCTTTATATGAAATACTTTATGCAGATGCATTATCAGATCAATTAATCAAAGATTTACTCGATCACCCTAATGAAGTTGATGTAGAATTTACTTACAAGGAAAAACTATGAGTGAAATTAATAAAGACGAATTATTAGATTTAAAAAAATGGCAAAGACTATTTTTTATGGTTATCTACGGCATGGCTATAAATTTTATTGTCAGCATCCTAATTTTTCTTGTAGCAATTCAATTTATTTTTTATTTGTTTACATCCAAAACAAATAATCAATTGCAAGCTGCTAATAATTGGCTCCAAGGATTCTTCAATGACTCGTTAAACTTTTTAAGTTTCAACTCAGATTCTAAACCATGGCCTTTTAATGATAAGTTTGAATCAGAGTCAAACAATGATGATGAAGTTGTCGATGTTGAGTCAGATGACATAGAGTTAGGTGATGATCAACCTGAGCAAACTACTTAAGCAAAGCTAAAAATTCTGCTCTGACTTCAGGATGCGCTTTGAAGTTTCCTCCTAATCTACTTGTAACTGTTGAGCATTCAGTATCTTCGACACCCCTTGACTTTACACAAAAATGTTTTGCATCAATTGTTAATGCTACATTTTCTGTTTCTAAGATAAAGGATAATGCGTGATATATTTGTTCGGTCAAGCGTTCTTGTATTTGCGGTCTTCTGGAAAAATATTCAACAACACGATTCATCTTTGATAATCCAAGTACTTTATTGTTTGGAATATATGCAACTGTTGCTAACCCATCAATATTAACAAAATGATGCTCACAATAAGATTGAACTGAAATACCTTTTTCTACAACCATCTCATTATATTGCATTTTGTTATCTACCACGGTGACCTTAGGAAAAGTGGTGTAATCTAGACCCCAAAAAATTTCATTGACATACATTTTTGCAACTCGCTTTGGCGTATCTGCAAGACTATCATCTTTTAAATCAAGCCCTAATGTTGAAACTATTTCATCAAAATTATTCTGGATCTTGTCAATTCTTTCTTTACGTGACAAGCCGTTATCAATAACTGGAGTTTCAACACCCACAGAGACCAAGTGTTCATGGACTTTTTTTCCAAGAATAGGATCAGTTTTTGTTTTATCAAAAGACATATAATTTTCTCCTTCCTTACGCGGATATAATTACGTAGATTTTTGTATTGTTTTGCCCTTTATTTTAAGAGTTTTTTTAATAATTTAAACCCTACAGATAATCTTTGTAAGGTAAAGTTGAATTTAAATCAAATATTTCCTTGTTTAGCTTATTGGTAATTTTATCTGGCTCTATTTCAAAATCATTCATTCCATCTATTACATCCTCTCCAAAAATATATCGAGATTTTATATCGCCTAGAAGAATATCTTGTTTACACTGATTTAGCTGATCATCAATTTTCTGTTTTTTTGAAAGATATTCCTGAATATCTTTTTTTGGATATTTCGATTTAAGCATTTTCATAGTTTTAGAGGGAGAGGCAACGAGACAAGTTCCATTATTACCACCAAAACCCTTTGCATTCAAGACAGCGAAATCAAATCTACCATTTTCAAACTTTTTATTCTGTAATAAAAAATCTACATTTTCTTTATGAACGTTTTCTGCAAGTTTTGGTGTAGATGTAATTCCGGGAATCAAATTATTTTTCCAGCTCCCTAAAGCACTTATCATCTGATCACCTCCCGCTGCTGCTAATGAATGACCAAGGTAAGACTTAACAGCTGTCACAGGTAATGCATTAATTCCAAAAGTCTTAGATATGCTGGAAATTATATGAGACTCGCTTTCTCTGTTTTGAGGTGTACCGGTTCCGTGAGCATGAAAAAAAGTCTTATTTAAACCTTCGGAGGAAAAATATTTTTTAATTTCATTGAATGTTTTACCAACCGTTAAATAATTACCAGCTCCCGGGCCTGAAATTGATTTTTTATATCCATCAGAATGAATATGACTGGATAATGCGGCACCATGGATGTTTAAACCTAGCTTAAGAGCAAGACTATCTTCCATTAAAACTATGAATTGCGC
>CETB01167291.1_pt1 | contig 31524 bp, 26 predicted proteins | sample 356381 | NCBI WGS metagenome assembly CETB01 (sample SAMEA2622545, study PRJEB7988) | marine metagenome | biome: marine biome (ENVO:00000447); feature: deep chlorophyll maximum layer (ENVO:xxxxxxxx); material: "saline water (ENVO:00002010), including plankton (ENVO:xxxxxxxx)" | depth 155 m | reverse complement strand
AACTGAGACTGATGGTCGGTCTTCCAAACAGGTTTTGCTTTCATTCCCTGAAATTAAAAAATATTCCAGAATAGATCCATGAAAAAAGGCTGCCTTTTTAGACAGCCTCGTTTTTATTTTATAAAGAAGCAGGATTTATCCGTTCATAGAAATTAAGAATTCCTCGTTATTACGGGTTCGCTTAATCTTTTCGTTCATAAACTCCATAGCTTCCACAGGATTCATATCTGCTAGGTATTTACGCATTACCCACATTCTTTGTATGGTGTTTTCATCCAATAAAATATCATCACGTCTCGTGCTAGAAGAAGTAAGGTCGATGGCTGGGAATATTCTTCGGTTAGCAATTTTTCTATCCAATTGCAGTTCCATGTTACCAGTTCCTTTAAATTCTTCAAAAATAACCTCGTCCATTTTAGAACCTGTATCGGTTAGCGCGGTAGCAATGATGGATAAAGATCCACCGCCTTCAATATTTCTAGCGGCACCAAAGAAACGTTTCGGTTTATGTAAGGCGTTAGCATCCACCCCACCACTTAAAACTTTACCACTGGCAGGCTGAACTGTATTGTACGCTCTTGCTAAACGGGTAATAGAGTCTAAAAGAATGACTACATCGTGACCGCATTCAACTAAACGTTTTGCTTTTTCTAAAACAATATTGGCTACGCGTACGTGCTCGTGTGCTTCCTTGTCAAAAGTGGAAGCGACCACTTCTCCGTGGACATTACGTTGCATATCGGTAACCTCTTCAGGGCGTTCATCAATTAATAATACAATTTGATAAACTTCAGGATGGTTAGCTGCAATAGCATTGGCTACATCCTTTAATAACATCGTTTTTCCGGTTTTAGGCTGAGAAACGATCATTCCACGTTGTCCTTTTCCAATAGGAGAGAATAAATCAATTATTCTGGTAGAAAGTGTGCTTTGCTTTTCAGCAATATTGAATTTCTCCTCAGGAAAAAGCGGAGTAAGGTGTTCAAAAGAAACGCGGTCTCTTACTACTTGTGGGTCTAAACCATTAATCTTATTAATTTTAATTAATGGAAAATATTTTTCTCCTTCTTTTGGAGGTCTTACTTGTCCTAAAACTGTGTCTCCGGTTTTTAAACCAAATAGCCTAATTTGTGATTGAGATAAGTAAATATCGTCAGGAGACGAAAGGTAATTATAGTCAGATGATCTTAAGAAGCCATAACCGTCTTGCATAATATCTAATACACCTTCGCTTTCTATAATTGCGTCAAATTCATAATCCGGTTCACGATAACGGTTACGGTTATCACGGTTTCCGTTGTTTTTTTGATGATTATTGTTTTGCTGACTATTATTCTGGTTATTGTTGTTGCTACTGTTTCTTCCTTTATTAGAAGGTTTGGGTTTTTCCTTTTTATTGTCAGAAGAGCTTGTTTTTCTTTCCTTATTTACTTTTGCAGTAGGTTGGGAAGATTCAGTCTTGGAAGGTTTAGTTTCCTCTCTTTTTTCTGTAGGCTTACTAGGTTCCTTAACTTTCTTTACTTCAGGTTTTTTTGGGGCAGTTGAAGATTTTTTTTCAACATCAGATTTGCTTACTGCATTAGGAATGCTTCTGGTTCTTCTGGTGCGTGGCCTTTTCTCTTTGTTGTCTTGAGAATCGCTTTTGCTGTCTTCTGTTAATGCTTCTTGGACTTTTTTAGGGTTAGCCGCTTGGTAGTCAAGAATTTGATATACTAAATCAAGTTTCTTTAAAGTTCTGTACTTAGGTACATTTAGTGATTTCGCAATTTCCTGAAGTTCTGGAAGTTTTTTTGCTTTTAATTCTGAAATTTCTAACATTTAATTAAAAATATAAATTGTTTGTTTTTTTTGAATTTTTATTTTTCAAATCTGAGGAATAAAAAATTGAAGTTGTAAGTAACCTTGTTTTGAACTGGTTACGAATTGTATATGCAATTATACAACTTTATTTTAATTTTTAAAGTGCTATTTTAAAAGAAAATTTTATTTTTGCTGAAGAATTTTTGAAAAAGCTATGATTCAAAGAATACAGAGCGTTTATTTATTAATCGTTGTTTTGTTAGGGGCAGTTTTGCCATTCTTTTTACCAGTTTGGTCCACAGAAGAAGGAACTTCTGTTTTTGCCACCGATCAATTTATGATTATGACGGTGTTTGGTGCCTCTGCAATTTTGGCTTTAATTACAATTTTTCTTTATAAAAAAAGAAAGCTTCAAATAAGTTTGGGGCGTTTAAATATAATATTAAACTTTATTTTACTAGGATTTTTTGTTTACTGGTCGCTAACATTACCCGGAGAAATGCAAATTTCACAGAAGGGTATTGGGATGTTTCTTCCTATCCTTTCTATCGTTTTTTTAGCAATGGCCAATAAAGCCATTAAAAAGGATGAAGCGCTCGTAAAATCTGCAGACCGTATTCGATAAACCTAACATCTTAGTAGTATTAGTGCGTGAAAACCCAAAAGTTTCGACTTTTGGGTTTTTTTGATTAAAATTTTTATCATTTTATTTTTTGGGAATGTTTTTTGTAAGTAGGTGATGGTTTAATACATAATAATTGTAATCTTATGAAATATCTATTACTTATCACACTTGTTTCTATTTGTATTTCTTGTGGCACAACCAATCCCAATGTGACAGGTATGGGAAAAAGCCAAATTCCCTATAATAGTGACCCTAAGCTTACGAAATCTCTTTTTGAAGATAAAAGTTCAACTATTTCTGAAGAAAATATTCAGAAGATTTTAGAGGGTAATTATCAATTGCCTGATAGTTTAAGAGTTTCTTTTGTGCAAATAGAGGACTCAGCTGAGCAGAGCTATTTGTGGAATAATGAAGATTATATTAAATCCAAACAGTCTTATTTAGATTTATTGTCAGCTAAATTTCAGCAATCTGCTAGAGTTCAAAAAGTTTTAGTAATCCCAGATATGCTCGTTTCTCAAACCCCGACTTTCACTAATATTCGTGAGGCAGCGGTAAGAACACAAGCAGATATTGTGGCTATTTACAGTATTGATAGTGATTTATATGCTAATTATAAGTTTTTTTCAAAAACTGAAATGAAAGCATTCGCTACCACCCAATTTCTCATTTTAGATGTTCGCACTGGATTAATTCCATTTTCAAAAATTGTGACGAAAGAATACCAATCTCAAAAAGAAAAAAAGGACTTTAAATAGTGAGGAGGCTTTAAATAGAATTAAAAATGAGGCTGTTTTACTTACCTTAGAATCGATAGGAGATGAACTAGAAAAGTTTCTGGCTAACTAAAAATCGAGGTGTTATCTTTTCCCCAATTCAATAACTTCTAGGTTTTCAATTTTTTTTCCATCAATTGTAAAACGCAACATAGTTCTTACTTGGTGAAACCCATGTTTCCCGCAAGCGCCTGGGTTCATATGTAATAAGCCTAACTTTTTATCATTCATCACTTTTAGAATATGTGAATGTCCGCTAATAAAAAGTTGCGGAGGTTGTTGTTGGATTTCTTCTCGAATTGCAGGAGAATATTTTCCCGGATAACCACCAATATGTGTGATTAATACTTCCACATCTTCACAATAAAACCGGTTCACTAATGGGAACTCTTTTCGGGCTTTATGGTTGTCTATGTTTCCAAAAACGGCTCTAAGTGGAGCTTTTTGTGCAAGGGCGTCGGTTACTTTTAAATCACCAATATCACCGGCATGCCAAATCTCATCAGCTTTTTCAGCATAACTTAAAATTCGGTCATCTATGTAACTGTGGTTGTCGCTTAAGAGCAGTATCTTTTTCAAAATGTATAAAAGCTTTTTGTACTTAAAAAAATTGGATTAAGTATCTTTGCCGAGCAAAAATAAGAAAAACATTGAGGTATTTCATAGATTTAGCGTACGATGGTAGTGCATTTCATGGTTGGCAAATACAACCTAATGCTACTTCGGTACAAGAAACTATAGAAAATGCTTTAGCGGTAATTTTTCAGCAAGAAATGCCAATTGTAGGAGCCGGAAGAACTGATGCCGGGGTACACGCCCAACAATTAATAGCGCATTGGGATTGTAAGGGAAAAATAGATGTCGCTCAATTACAATTTAAATTGAATAATATGTTACCTGCAGAAATAGCTATTAATTCAATCTATCAGGTAAAAGAAGATGCTCATGCGAGGTTTCATGCCATTGCAAGAGAATATAAATATTATGTAAGTTCGAAAAAAAATCCTTTTCAGCATCAATATTCATACTATCTTAAACGAGAATTGAATATGGCTAAAATGAATGAAGCGGCCGATATCTTAAAAAAATACACAGATTTCAAGTGTTTTTCAAAGTCTAGAACAGATGTGCATACTTATAATTGCAAAATAGAATTTGCTCATTGGGAAGTTGAAAAAGAATTGTTGGTTTTTACCATTAAAGCCGACAGATTTTTAAGAAATATGGTGCGGGCTATCGTTGGAACTTTAATTGAAATAGGATTAGAGAAGATGGAAGTAGAAGAGATGCACCAAATTATAAAAAGTAGAAACCGAAGCAATGCCGGAAAATCGGTAGATGCCAAAGGTTTATTTTTAACAAAAGTAGAATATCCGGAAACGATATTAATATAAATTTATGGCTGGTAAAAGCGGTAATGCATTCGATTTAAATTTGTTTAAGAGGTTGCTAAGGTATACGCGCCCTTACCGATTAACCTTTTATTTTGTTGGTTTTGCTGCGATTGTACTTTCCTTTTTTAGTGTAGTTAGACCTTATCTAACCCGATTAACTATCGATAATAGCATTGTCCCCAAAGATGGAGATAACCTTATCTATTACATTTCATTGATGATCGGTGCTTTGGTGCTTGAAGTAGTTTCTCAATTTAGTTTTATCTTTTTTGCCAACTGGCTAGGACAGCAAGTTATTCGGGATATTCGGGTAAACTTATTTGAGCATATGCTCAGTTTTAAAAAACAATATTACGATAAATCGGCAGTAGGAAGATTAGTAACGCGTGCCGTAAGTGATATAGAAACCATTGCCAGTATTTTTAGCCAGGGTTTGTTTATGATTATAAGTGATTTGCTAAAAATGTTGGTAGTGCTTGGTTTTATGTTCTTCCAGAGTTGGCGATTAACTTTATTCGTGTTAGCGGTACTCCCGTTTATTCTGTACGCCACAAGGGTTTTTCAAAAGAAAATGAAAGTCGCTTTTGAAGAAGTGCGAACACAAGTTTCTAATTTAAATTCTTATGTACAGGAACGTATTACCGGAATGAAAATCGTTCAGATTTTTGGAAGGGAACAAATGGAATACGATCGGTTTAAAGAGATCAATGATAAACATAGAAAAGCTTGGGTAAGAACCGTTTGGTACAATTCTATTTTCTTTCCCATCGCAGAGATCGCTTCTTCTATTACTATTGGTTTAGTCGTTTGGTTTGGAGGATTGCGGGTAGTAGAAAGTGAAGCTTTATCGTTGGGTATAATTGTGATGTTTATTGAATTGGCTCAAATGCTCTTTAGACCTTTGCGCCAGATTGCAGATAAGTTCAATACCTTACAAATGGGAATGGTGGCTGCCAATAGGGTTTTTGGTATTTTAGATACCGAATCTACTATTCAGGATGAAGGTGAAATTGAAGCGAAAAATCTAGTGGGAGAAATCCAGTTTAAAGATGTTCGCTTTAGCTATATTGAAGAGGAAGAAGTTTTGAAAGGAATTTCTTTTGAAGTAAGAGCTGGGGAAACTATTGCAATTGTTGGAGCTACGGGGGCCGGAAAAAGTACCATTATTAACTTGTTAAGCAGGTTTTACGAAATTGATAGCGGAAGCATTTCTATTGATAATAAAAACATCCAAGATTTTACCTTAAAATCACTTCGGAATGAAATTGCGGTGGTATTGCAAGATGTATTTTTATTTGCTGATACCATTATGAGTAATATAACGCTCAACCACGAAGATATTTCTGAAGAAAAAGTCATTGAAGCTGCGAAGCAAATAGGAGTTCATAAATTTATAGAAACCTTGCCTAATGGTTATTATTATAACGTAAAAGAAAGAGGAGTGATGCTTTCTTCTGGGCAGCGACAATTAATAGCTTTCTTAAGGGCTTATGTGAGCAATCCGAGTATTTTGGTATTGGATGAAGCAACATCTTCCGTAGATAGTTATAGTGAGCAACTTATCCAAGAAGCCACCGATAAAATTACCCAAGGAAGGACTTCCATCGTCATTGCGCATCGATTGGCAACCGTTAAAAAAGCAGATAGAATTATCGTGATGGATGCCGGTGAAATAGTTGAAATTGGAAACCATCAACAATTACTTCAGCAAGAAAATGGTTACTACCGAAATTTATATGAAGTGCAATTTATGGAGGAAGAGCAAGTTTAATGTGACGCTCTGCTCGCTTCTATTAGCTCTTGCATATCACCTGTAAACAATAAATAGGCTATAAAGACGGCTTCAAAAATTATAAATATTATTGAAGTAAATACAAAAAACAAAAATACAGAAAACAGGAGTTGCTTAATTGAAAGAGGGTATATTTTTTTATAAGTATAGCACGTGTGAAAAAATAAAAGTAAATTTAAAAGCATCCCCACTTCCATGTAATTTCCACCAAAAATACTCATTGGCAAAATAATCAATACACTTACAATAGTGAAATGCGCCATTAAATAAGTCATGATCACTAAATGTTCGGTATAATTAAATTTTTTGTATTTAATAAAAGTTAACCTTGCTATTAATGCATAAATAGGTAAGTAAATAAGCATAAGCATAGAGTAGTAATCAAATAGCCAGTTAAGATCGATAACATTTTTTGCATTTCCATAAAAATCGGGAATTGCTAAAGCTTCAGGATAAAACTTCCTAAGTATAAAGAGCTGCAACCCTGCTAATGTTAATGCAATGGTAAAGTAGCTAATTACATTTAAGTATCTCTTTCTTACTCCCGAAATATAATCTAAGATAACTCGGTCAGGGTGAATGAACATCTGGAAAATTGTTCTTAAAAAGGTATTATCTATATTTAAAAATACTTGCGAAAACTCTTCACCAACATTTCTCAACGTAAGCCTATTCTTTATGACTTTAGCTCCACAATGATTGCAGTAGTTATTTTCTTGCTGTAAAGGCTGTTCACAATTTTTACATTTCATTCTATAAAAAATTACTCTAAGTCTTTTTTCAATTTAGAGGCAAGTTCATCATATGTGTCAAAAATTTCAAAAGAACCATTTTTAATATAAGAAGTTTGTCCGCTTTCTTCACTTACAACCAACGCTAAAGCATCGGTTTTCTCGGTGATACCAACGGCAGCACGGTGACGCAACCCAAAACGTAAGGGGATGCTTCTATCGTTAGAAACCGGTAAAATTACCCGAGTGGCTGTAATTTTATTGTCTTCTATCACCATAGCACCATCGTGAAGCGTACTGTTTTTGTAGAAAACAGATTCAATAATAGGTTGGTTCAGTTCAATATTCATGGAGTCACCAGAATTTTTCACAAAATCTAAGCTTGTATTTCTTCTAATCACAATAAGAGCTCCGGTGTTGGTTTTTCCCATACTTTCACAAGCTTTTATAATAGAAGAAATATCGGTTAATACTTCATTTTCACTATCCCGCATAAATTTTAACTGCCGTAAAAAATTTCTCTTATTGCCAAAGTTGGTAGAACCTACCATTAATAGGAATTTTCTTATTTCCTGCTGAAAAACCACAATTAAAGCAAACATTCCGGCACCGATAAACTGGCCGAGAATACTACTCAACATTTCCATCTTTAAAAGCTGAGTAAGTTTCCAAGCTAGGTAAACAATGACAATCCCGATAAAAATATTAATCGCAGCACTGCCTTTTACCAAATTGTAAATGTAATATAGTAAAATGGCCACCAAGACAATATCAATGATATCGAGAATGCGTAAATCTAAAAAATCAAGTGAATTCAAAATCTCTTTTTTGTAAATGTAATAAAATTACTGTTTAAGTTGTTGGTAGAGTTTTACACATTCAACCGCTTCTTTTACATCATGAACTCTCAAAATAGAAGCTCCTTTCATTAAGCTTACCGTATGGAGCATGGTAGTGCCGTTAAGTGCACCTTGTGGAGTAGTTTGAAGGCTTTTGTAGATGAAAGATTTTCTGGAAATTCCTACTAAAAAAGGATGATCCAAATTTTTGAATAATTCCAACTGGTTCATCAATTCAAAATTCTGTGGAATATTTTTAGCAAAACCAAAACCGGGATCCAAAATTAAATCATTAATACCCAAGTTCCGGGCAGTTTTTATTTTTTCAGAAAAATAGAACAAGATTTCCTGTAGCATATTTTTGTACTTGTTTTCATTTTTCATGCTTTGTGGAGTTCCCTTCATGTGCATTAAAATATACGGTACTTGAAGTTCTGCTACGCATTTCATCATGTGTTCATCTAAATTTCCACCGGAAATATCATTAATCATCGCAGCACCTGCGTTAACAGTTTCTTTTGCGACCTTACTTCTAAATGTATCGATAGAGAGAATGATATTTGGAAATTCTTTTACCAATAATTCAATGATAGGTGTAATTCTGCAGAGCTCTTCTTCTTCAGAAATATGTTGTGCATCGGGACGTGAGCTGTAAGCGCCAACATCTATAAAAGTAGCTCCTTCCGTTAACATCTGCTCCGTTTTGGTTAAAACGTCAGCTTCATTTTTATAATTTCCACCGTCATAAAAAGAATCGGGGGTGAGGTTTAAAATTCCCATCACACGTGGTGTAGAGAGCTCTATTAAGGTGCCTTTGCAATTAATGCTCATCGATAAATCTAAATTTAATTGGTAAAACTTAAAATTTTCCCCGAAATTTACGCAAAATACAGCGTTTATATGCAAAATACCTCTTCTCAATACGATGCCGTGATTAAAAAGTGTCGTGATTTATTTCTGAAAAAAATGCAGGATTATGGATGTGCTTGGCGAATTTTAAGACTTCCTTCATTAACCGATCAGATTTTTATAAAAGCCCAACGCATTCGAAGCATTCAGGAGAATGAAGTAAGAAAAGTAGATGAAGGCGAAGAACCGGAATTTATCGGGATCATTAATTATTCGGTAATGGCGCTGATTCAGTTAGAAAAAGGCGTGGTAGAGCAGCCTGATCTCTCAGTAGAAGAGGTGACTAGATTGTATGATGAAAAAATTGCTGAAACCAAGCAATTGATGGAAAATAAAAATCATGATTATGGTGAAGCTTGGCGAGATATGCGCGTAAGTTCATTAACCGATTTGATATTACAGAAGTTACTTCGGGTAAAACAAATTGAAGACAATAAGGGTAAAACCTTGGTAAGCGAAGGCATAGACGCCAATTATCAAGACATGATTAATTATTCAGTATTTGCACTTATTTTATTGGAGAGTAAGTAACAAAACTGAAAAGCTTATTTTAACCAAAGCGTCATCCTGAATTTATTTCAGGATCACATCAAGATAGTTTAGAGGTCATCATTTTGCCAGGTTGAATCTTGATCACATATAGGCAGGCGGAATCAAAAGCTTTTTGACTATAAATAGTTATCGATTGTTAGTTTTGAGCGAAGCTGAAGGGAGTAAATTGAAAAAATAGATTTCACTCTATAGAATTAAAAATTGAATAGTTAATATATTATATATTTATGAAAGCATTAGTAGGAATAGCCAGAATATTTGTCGGAGTATTTTTTATCATCAGTGGATTTGTGAAAATGAACGATCCGCTGGGTTTTTCTTATAAACTTCAAGAATATTTTGGAGCCGATGTATTAAACCTTCCCTTTTTACAACCTTTCGCTCTCGGTATTGCCGTTTTTGTAGTGATTTTTGAATTTTTATTGGGAGTAATGCTTATTCTGGGGTATGGTAAGAAATTTACCCTATGGAGTTTATTGCTCATGATTGTCTTTTTTACTTTCCTTACGTTTTATTCAGCCTATTTTAATAAAGTGACTGATTGTGGTTGTTTTGGTGATGCCTTACCATTAACGCCTTGGCAATCCTTCTGGAAAGATGTAGTACTACTTATATTGATACTTCTTATTTTTGTAAAGCATAAATATTTTCAACCTTTATTTGAACCGGCCTCTGCCAATAAATGGATCGTTTTTCTAGTGTTTATAGGGTGTTTAGGTTTTACTTATCATGTGTTAATGCACTTACCTTTAATTGATTTTAGAGCCTACAAAGTTGGGACTAATATTGAAGAAGGAATGATTCCGAAAGAAGGAGAACTTATTCCGCCTATTCATGATTTTGGTTTTTATAATCAGGAAGGCGATGACACCGAGAAAATTTTAAATGAGGAAAAGGTCTTGCTGGTAGTGGCTTACAACCTTTCCAAATCAGAAAATCAAGGGTGGTCGTCCATCAAATCGGCTATTGAAAAAGCCAAGGTCAACGGATATCAAGTTATTGGTTTTTCAGCTTCCGGTCCTAATGAAATTAATTCCCTAAAAGAAACTTACGGCATTGATATTCCCTTTTATTTTACGGATGAAACAGCTATTAAAACCATTGTACGTTCCAATCCTGGTTTAGTTACTTTAGAAAACGGAACCATTACCCAAAAACTGCATTGGAATGATGCAGGGGAATTAGAAGTTAAATAGAATAATTTGCTAAGTTATATTCTTCAAAAAATAGGTTATGCCATCCTTACGTTGTTTGGAGTGACTACGGTGATCTTTTTATTGTTCAATATTTTACCTGGAGATCCGGCTCAAATGATGTTAGGGCAAAATGAAAGTGAAGAACAATTAAAAGCTGTTCGAGCCAAATACGGTTTCGATCAATCTTTGACTAGGCAGTATTTTTATTACTTAAACGATCTTTCGCCTGTTTCGTTTCATTCAGAAAACCCGAAAGATTACACCTATTTAACAGAAGAAAAATACAATGCAGTTCCGCTTTTTTCTATAGGAAATACAGAAGTAGCTTTTAAAACTCCGTATTTACGGGAATCTTTTCAGAAAAGTGGTAAAAAAGTTTCCAGTGTAATTGCAGAAACACTTCCCAATACATTTGTGCTTGCTGTTTCAGCAATTGTCATTGCCTTGCTTATTGGTATTTTCTTGGGGATTATTTCAGCATTAAATAAAGATTCTGCCTTAGATAAAGCCATTCAAGTATTAAGTACTTTGGGGATGAGTGTTCCCTCTTTTTTTAGTGCCATCTTATTTGCTTGGTTTTTTGGCTATGTGTTGCATGAATACACCCAATTGGAAATGACCGGAAGCTTGTATGAATTGGATGATTTTGGAGAAGAAAATACCCTTCAGCTTAAAAATTTAATCCTTCCGGCATTAGTGTTAGGGATACGCCCGTTGGCTGTCGTTATTCAGTTAATGCGAAATTCCCTTTTAGAAGTAATGCAGCAAGATTATATAAGAACTGCAAGGGCCAAAGGACTTTCTACGAGACAAATTGTAGTTAAACACGCTTTAAAAAATGCCTTGAATCCTGTAATAACAGCAATTTCCGGTTGGTTCGCCTCTATGCTGGCGGGAGCCGTTTTTGTAGAATATATTTTTGGGTGGAATGGCTTAGGAAAAGAAATTGTAGATGCACTAAACACCTTAGATTTACCAATAATTATGGGTGCCGTGTTAATTATCGCCCTTATGTTTATAATAATCAATATTTTTGTAGATATTATCTACGGGTGGTTAGACCCTAGAATTGCAAACACATAGAAATTACTAAAATTGACAACCATGAGACAAAAAATTGTAGCCGGAAACTGGAAAATGAATTGCGACCTTGCAGAAATGGAAGAACTTCTGGCCGGTATTAAAAATAATATAGGGAGCGTTCCTAACGATGTTCAATTAATGGTCGCACCTTCATTTACCAATTTACATCCTGCTTTTGAATCATTGAGGGAAACCAACGTGAAAGTGGTGGCGCAAAATATGCATCAGAGTGAAAGCGGTGCTTTTACCGGAGAAGTTTCGCCAAGTATGCTAAAAAGTATAGGGATAGAAACCGTAATTATAGGTCATAGTGAGCGACGCTCTATTTTTAATGAAACTGATGCGGTCTTAGCTGAAAAAGTTTCTACTGCTTTAAAACACGGAATGACCGTTGTTTTCTGTTTTGGAGAAGAACTGAAAGATAGAAAGGCAGATCAACATTTTGAGGTAGTTAAGCAACAATTAAAAGAAGGCTTATTTCATATTAATGATGCCGATTGGGATAAAATTATCCTAGCTTATGAGCCCGTTTGGGCGATAGGTACTGGAGAAACTGCCTCTCCTGAACAAGCACAAGAAATGCATGCAGAAATCAGAAAAATGATTACTGAAGAATTTTCAAAAGAAATCGCCGATAAGGTAGCTATTCTTTACGGTGGAAGTGTTAAACCAGCCAATGCACAAGAAATTTTCGCCAAAGAAGACGTAGATGGTGGATTAATTGGCGGAGCTTCTTTAAAAGCAGACGACTTTTTAGCGATTGCAAAATCTTATTAAGATAATTTGGGCGCAAGCCTAACGGGTCGGACTGTTCGTTTTTCCTGGATGTCGGCAGATAGTTTTTTTGCTTGTCACTTTGAGCCTTTCGACTATTGCTCAAGATTAACTAAAGTCGAGAAGTCTTAGGATAAAGCAAAAAAAGATACTGCTTTCATTCCTTGCGCAAAGAAAATCAAAAGCCTTGTTTAAATTTAAGCAAGGTTTTTTTTGTGAAGAATATTATTCATCGTAATATTGCAATAAATAGATTTACTAATGGGCTTAACCAAGTCAGATATATTTACAAAAGAACAAAACCATTTGGCACAAATGGCAAAGGTCTTGGCACATCCGGCACGTATAGCTATTCTTCAACATATCATAAAAGTGAATCAATGTATTTGTGGAGATTTAGTCAATGAAATTGGATTGGCTCAGGCGACCATTAGTCAGCATTTACGTGAATTAAAATCGGCAGGAATCATCAAAGGAAACATTGAAGGAACCAGTGTTTGTTATTGTATTGATGCTAAGGTTTGGAAGGATGTTCAGCAATTGTTTGATGGTTTTTTCAATGCAAATCCACAGTGTCGGGACGAAGATTGTTGTTAAAAAAATTTGAATCTATATATCGTAATATTGCAATAAAACAATTATGAAAACAAAAGAATTTTTAAAAGTACTCAAAACAAATAGTGATTTGCCGGTGTATTTTGAATATCAACCGGGGAATTTTGTAAGACCAGATTATCATGTCACTGAAATTAAGAATCTAGATTTCGATACCGTAGATTGTGGAGGGGTACAGAATAAATGGCAGGAAGTGCATATACAGCTTTGGGAAAATAAAGTGCCTGAGCCTAATCATCAACTAAACGGAGCTAAAATCTTATCTATTTTCGAGCTAGTCAATAAAGTAAGAACAACTTTAGAAGAAGTAGAGGTTTTATTTGAATACCAAAACCAAAACTTTCATAAAGCCACACTTCCTGTTGCTGCTTACGAAGTAAAGAATGATGTATTGATTTTTCGATTAGGAGAAGGTTTTACCACCTGTAAAGCAAAAGATAGAGCAACTACCAAAGAAGAAAAGGCTCAAGCTTGTTGCGGTTCTCCTGTTGAGGTAGAGGTTAAAAAAGAAGTAAATAAATGCGCACCAGATAGCGGTTGTTGCTAAAGAGTTTCGACATGAAAAAGCTAAGTTTTCTAGACCGCTACCTTACTTTATGGATTTTTCTAGCCATGCTCCTCGGTGTTGCTATTGGTTATTTTTATCCAAAAAGTTCAGTACTTATAAATACTTTTCAAGTAGGTTCCACGAATGTTTTGATTGCCGTCGGACTCGTTTTAATGATGTTTCCTCCCTTGGCAAAAGTGAATTATAAACTATTGCCGAAAATCTTTAAAAACACCAAAATACTTACGCTTTCTTTGGTGCTAAATTGGGTTGTCGGTCCGTTATTGATGTTTTTCTTAGCCATTACTTTTCTTAGGGATTATCCCGAATATATGATTGGATTAATTCTTATTGGTTTGGCGCGTTGTATTGCTATGGTATTGGTGTGGAACGACCTAGCGGAAGGAAGTCCGGAATACGGAGCTGGTTTAGTGGCGTTGAATAGTATTTTTCAAGTATTTGCCTATAGCTTTTACGCTTGGTTATTCATTACAAAACTTCCGCCATTATTCGGTTTTGAAGGAGCCTTGGTTGATATCTCAATTGCAAGCATTGCCGAAAGCGTAGCCATTTATTTAGGAATTCCGTTTTTACTCGGAATTGTTACTAGGTATATAGGAGTGAAAACCAAAGGAGAAAAGTGGTATAACGAAAAGTTCATTCCGAAGATTTCACCACTTACTTTAATTTCACTCTTGTTCACTATTGTTGTAATGTTTAGTTTAAAAGGAGAATTGATAGTGCAGATTCCGCAAGATGTATTGATCATCGCCATTCCTTTGCTTATTTATTTTGTAGCAATGTTCTTGGTGGGCTTTTTTACAAGTAAAGGCTTAGGTGCTTCTTATAAAGTAAATACATCAGTAGCTTTTACCGCCAGTGGTAATAATTTTGAATTAGCCATTGCGGTGGCTATTGCTGTTTTTGGCTTAAATAGCGGACAAGCTTTTGCGGGAGTTATCGGCCCATTGGTGGAAGTTCCTGCTCTTATATTATTGGTGAAAGTAGCTTTTTGGCTACGAAAAAAATATTATTCAACTCAACCTGCTTCCTAATGAAATTATATCCTTCTCTTCAAACTTTAGTTCAGGAATTAGAAAATGATTTTCATTTAATTACTGAGGAAAGAAAAACTGCTTTAAAATTATTTGCTGAAGAAATTAGAACTGGGATTCAGCAATTTGAAAAAGCAAAAGTAATTGTGATCTGTACTCATAATTCCAGAAGAAGTCACTTAGGGCAAATTTGGTTGCGATTGGCTGCTGAAAAATATAGCCTACCCATAGAAACCTTTTCGGGAGGTACAGAAGCTACCGCTTTTCATCCAAATATGATCAGTGCTTTACAGGCAGCTGGATTTAATGTGAAAGAAATTTCTTTAGGAGAAAATCCGCATTACCACGTGAAAATTTCAGCGGAAGATGAAAATAATGAACAATTGTTTTCTAAAGTATATTCAGCTAAATACAATCCACAAGAAAATTTTATTGCAGTAATGGTTTGTACAGAAGCCGATGGCGGTTGCCCATTCGTAGCTGGAAGTACAGCAAGAATTTCCTTACCTTATCAAGATCCAAAATATGCCGATGGCACTTCAGCAGAAAAGGAAGCCTATCTAAAAACAGTTAATGAAATAGGTCGGGAAATGTTGTTTGCCGTTTCTCAGCTTAAATAAAGACTTTTTAAAATGTTTCAATTCATAGTTCTAAATATATTCATTTAAAAAAAACAAGCCCGCTTATAGGGCGGGCTTATTCAAGTAAATGTTTTAAAATCTTTATTAGAAAATTATTCCTCACTATTTTTTAGAGGCACTTCTACAAATGTATTTTCCCATCCCATTAATAAGTTCGTCCCGTTATCTATGGGTTGAAAAGCAATAGAGAAATCCTCTATGGGCGCAGCTGCTTTTCTGGCCGGTGCATTTATCCTAAGTAGGTCTTTTTTTGGGTCATAATTATCGGCTCCCCATTGGTTTCTGGCCTTGTTTAAAATAATGGTCCATTGGGTTTTGCTAGGAATTGTGTATAACGTATAAGTTCCTGCCGGTACGTTTTGTCCGCCAATCATCATGTCATTGTATAGTCTTAATTCGGTAGCTTCATTGGCACCGGTTCTCCAAATCTCATCATAAGGTACTAATCCTCCAAAAATTTCCCTTCCTCGCATTTTGGGACGGCTATAAATGACCCTAGCCATGGGAGAGTTATCTTCATTTCTAATGATGGCAACATCCATAGGGCTTTTGTCTAAATCTGAAAAGTCTTGAGCGTTTCCGGATATAGATAACAAGCTCACAAAAAATACTAAACTTAAAATCGATTTCATAATGTTATTTTTATTCATCAAAAGTATAACTTTTAATTAGAAGTAATATTATTAATGTTTTATATATCTTCTGTTAAATTTAAGGGTGTTGTATGTTTCTAGGAAAATAGTTGCTTAGAAAGCCTATTTTTAATTAATTGTTAATAACTTCAAACTTTGCAAGCCTTTCAACCTTCAATAACAAGCCTGCTTTTTCTATATTTGTTTCCTAAGTATGTTAAAATTTGAATATGAGCGAAGAAGTTAAAAAAGATTATTCTGCAGATAGTATACAGGCCTTAGAAGGGATGGAGCATGTAAGAATGCGTCCATCAATGTATATTGGTGATGTTGGTGTGAGAGGTCTTCACCATTTAGTTTATGAGGTAGTCGATAACTCGATAGATGAAGCAATGGCTGGCTATTGTGATGCTATTGATGTTGTTATCAATGAAGATGATTCTGTCTCGGTTAAAGATAATGGTCGTGGTATTCCTATCGATATTCATAAAAAAGAAGGCGTTTCTGCTCTTGAAGTGGTCATGACCAAAATTGGAGCCGGAGGTAAGTTCGATAAAGATTCTTATAAGGTTTCCGGTGGTCTGCACGGGGTAGGGGTGAGTTGTGTGAATGCACTTTCTGTTCATTTACATGCCAAGGTTTATAAAAAAGGACAGGTTTGGGAACAGGAATATGAAAAAGGGAAACCGCTTTACCCGGTAAAAAGTACTGGTGAGACCGATGATAATGGTACGGTAGTTACGTTTAAGCCAGACCCTGAAATATTTAAAGAAGTTACTGTATTTAGCTACGATACCTTAGCAAAGCGTTTACGAGAACTTGCTTTCTTGAATAAAGGAATCAAGATTTCTTTAATCGATAAGCGAAATAAAGATGAAAAAGGAGAATTTATCTCAGATAATTTTCATTCAGAAGAAGGCTTAAAAGAATTTATCCGATTTTTAGATGAAACGCGGGTACCAATTATTGGGGATGTGATCTCGATGGAAGGAGAAAAGAATGAGATACCGGTAGAGGTAGCCATGATTTACAACGATTCTTATAATGAAAACCTTCATTCTTACGTAAATAATATTAATACCCACGAAGGAGGTACGCATCTTTCCGGATTTAGAAGAGGTTTAACGACAACCTTAAAAAAATATGCGGATGCTTCCGGAATGTTGGACAAGTTGAAGTTTGAGATTTCTGGAGATGATTTTAGGGAAGGATTAACGGCTATTGTTTCCGTAAAAGTAGCAGAACCTCAATTTGAAGGACAGACCAAAACAAAGTTAGGGAACCGTGAGGTGACCTCTGCGGTTTCACAAGCAGTATCAGAAATGCTGGAGGCCTATTTGGAAGAAAATCCTAACGATGCAAAAACCATTGTGCAAAAAGTGATCCTTGCAGCTCAAGCACGTCATGCAGCAAAAAAAGCGCGTGAAATGGTGCAGCGTAAAACCGTGATGAGTGGTGGAGGACTTCCCGGTAAACTTTCAGATTGCTCAGAACAAGACCCGGAACAATGTGAAGTATTCTTGGTAGAGGGTGACTCGGCAGGTGGAACTGCAAAACAAGGACGTGATCGTAATTTTCAAGCTATTTTGCCCTTACGTGGTAAAATTCTGAATGTTGAAAAAGCGATGCAGCACAAAGTTTTCGAAAATGAAGAGATTAGAAATATTTATACTGCTTTAGGAGTTACCATAGGTACCGAAGAAGATAGTAAAGCTTTGAACCTTTCTAAATTAAGATACCATAAAATAGTGATTATGTGTGATGCGGATGTAGATGGTAGTCACATTGCAACACTAATTTTAACCTTCTTTTTTAGGTATATGCGTGAACTTATTGAGGCAGGTCATATTTACATCGCCACTCCACCACTTTATTTAATTAAGAAAGGGAGTAAAAAGCGATATGCTTGGAATGAAAAAGAGCGTGATGAAATTACTAATGAATACGCTGGTGGAGTTGCAGTACAACGTTATAAAGGTCTTGGTGAGATGAATGCCGAGCAACTTTGGGATACAACCATGAACCCTGAATTTAGAACATTACGAAAAGTAACTATTGATAACGGTGGTGAAGCTGATAGGATTTTCTCTATGCTTATGGGTGATGAGGTGCCGCCTCGTCGTGAATTTATCGAGAAAAATGCAGCTTATGCTAATATCGATGCTTAATATTTTTTAGTAAAAATTTATTTATTTTAATTAAAACCTGTAATTTAATAAACAATTACAGGTTTTTTAAATTTATAGATAATATGAGGAAAATTTTATTAGGAGTTAGCTTACTCATAGGAGGTAGCCTTTTTGCACAAGATCAAATTCAGGATATTTTAAGGGCTGGTTTTGAAGATGCGACACGTTTTAGTAAAGATTACATTGCACCAGTCTCCGATGCAGCTATATACAGTATGGCCAATGGTTGGTATAATTCAGGAAAAGCAAAAGATTTATTTCATTTTGAAATTTCTATTGTTTCTAATCTTTCGGTGGTTCCTGACGATAAGCAGAATTTTACTTTAAATACTAACGATTATAATTATATTCAATTTCCAGATGGCTCGACAAGTAAACAAGTTGCTTCCATATTGGGGCATAACAATGCTGAGCAAGTAGTCCAGGTAGAATATGAAACCGAGAACGGTACAGAGACGGCTTCCATTGTCTTGCCGCAAGGTTTGGGTGACGATAATATTAATTTTGTTCCTACTGCCTATTTACAGGGGAGTCTAGGCTTAATAAAAGGCTTTGAAGTGAAATTAAGATATTTCCCGGAAATAGATTATGATGGTGCTAAAACAAAATTTTATGGAGCGGCTTTGCAACATGAATTTACCTCTTGGTTAGCGGGTGAAGATGTTTTTCCTGTCGGTATTTCTGCATTAATCGGTTATAATCGGTTAGAGGGTTCTTACGATTTGGAGGATACCCAAATGTCAGCCACAGGACAGCAGATTGATACCGAAATGAACAGTTGGATATTTACCGCTATTGTATCTACCAATTTGCCGGTCATTAATTTTTACGGAGGTTTAGGTTACGTAAATGGAGACTCTACAACTCGTCTTAAAGGAACGTATACCATAGATGAAGGTCCGTTAGCCGGCCAAACCATTTCAAACCCTTACACGGTAAATTCTGATGTAGGAGGTGTGAATGCTACGTTGGGAACAAAATTGAAATTAGGATTTTTTAGAATAAATGCTTCGTATAGCTTTCAAGAATATCAAAATATTAATCTAGGGATCAATTTTGGGTATTAATTCATTTTTAAGCCTTTAAATATTCCGCTAAGCGAAATCATTTTCGTATTTTAGCAAGCGTTTAAAAAATTAATATAAACTATCTCTAAAAATTCAAAATAATGAAAGTTACAGTAGTAGGAGCAGGCGCCGTTGGGGCGAGTTGCGCAGAGTATATCGCTATTAAAAATTTTGCTTCAGAAGTAGTCATTTTAGACATTAAAGAAAACTTTGCAGAAGGGAAAGCAATGGATTTAATGCAAACCGCTTCTTTAAACGGTTTTGATACCAAAATTACAGGAAGCACTAACGATTATTCTAAAACTGCAGGTAGTGATGTCGCTGTAATCACCAGTGGTATTCCACGTAAACCGGGAATGACAAGAGAAGAGCTTATTGGTATTAATGCCGGGATTGTAAAAGAAGTTTCTTCTAACTTAATTAAGCATTCTCCAGATGTAACTATTATCGTGGTAAGTAACCCGATGGATACCATGACCTATCTTGTACATAAAACTACCGGATTGCCAAAAAATAAAATTATAGGAATGGGAGGAGCTTTAGATAGTGCCCGTTTTAAATATAGATTAGCAGAAGCCTTAGAAGCACCAGCATCAGATATCGATGGAATGGTAATTGGCGGTCATAGCGATACCGGAATGGTTCCGTTAACAAGATTGGCCACTAGAAATAGCGTTCCTGTAGCTAAATTTATTTCAGAAGATAGATTAAATCAAGTTTCTGAAGATACAAAAGTTGGTGGGGCAACACTAACCAAAATGTTAGGGACAAGCGCTTGGTATGCACCGGGAGCAGCAGTTTCTGGATTGGTGCAAGCAATTGCTTGTGATCAGAAAAAAATGTTCCCTTGCTCAGCTTTATTAGAAGGAGAATACGGTCTTGACGATCTTTGTATTGGGGTTCCTGTGATCTTAGGAAAAGATGGAATTGAAAAAATAGTGGAGTTGGATTTAGATGAAGCTGAAAAAGCAAAACTAAAAGAAAGCTCTGAAGGAGTTAAGAAAACTAACGGTTTGTTGGAATTGTAAGCCGAAAATTTCTAAAAATACCGAAGCCTGTTGATAATCAAAAATCAGCAGGCTTTTTTTGTGAAATTTATCTTAAAAAAAATATTGGCATTTCATATTTGAAACCCTATATTTGTCCGTTTTTAAAAATAGATTAATCAATAACTTAAAGGAATAATGCAGAATAAGGGCATAATTAGACTATTTGCAATTTTATTCGGATTGGTAAGTATCTACCAACTTTCGTTTACTTTTATTGCCAATAGTGTTGAGGACGACGCAGAGGCTTTTGCAAAACAACATGTTAGTGAAGATCAGGAAGACTACGCTTCTTTGAGAGATTTAGAAGAAGCCAAGTATTTAGATTCTATCGGTAACGAAGAAGTTTTTGCAGGAATAACCTATAACACTGCTAAAGCAAAAGAACTTAACAAAGGTCTTGACTTAAAAGGGGGAATTAACGTAATCCTTCAAATTTCAGTAAAAGACATTCTACGGGAATTAGCTAATAATTCTCAAAACCCTGCCTTCAATGAAGCTTTAGCAAAAGCAGATAACTTACAAGCAGAAAGTCAAGATGATTATTTAGATCTTTTCTTTCAAGCTTTTGAAGAAAACAGCGATGCGAAGTTAGCTTCTCCAGATATTTTTGCAACCAAAGAACTTTACGAAGACGGGATCAACTTTGATTCTTCTAACCAAGAAGTAAAAAGTGTATTAAGAAGAAAAGTAGATGAAAGTATTACTTCTGCCTTCGAAGTACTTCGTAAGCGTATCGATAAATTTGGAGTTACCCAACCTAATATTCAGCGTTTAGGGGATTCTGGTAGAATTTTAGTAGAACTTCCGGGAGCAAGAGATATTGAGCGTGTAAAAAATCTTTTACAAAGTACAGCTCAATTAGAGTTTTGGCACGTATACAGAGCTGAAGAAATTTTTCCTTTCTTAGGGCAAGCTAATGAAAAACTGAAGCTGATTTTAAAACCTGAAACTGAAGAAGTAATTACAGAAACAGATTCAACAGAAACTTCAGAAGGGGATGATTTTGAACAGTTATTGGAAAATGCAGAAGAAGATGAAACTGCCGACCAGGGAGAAAATCCATTGTTGGATTTAATTCAAGCGCCGGGTAGCCAAAGAGGTCCAATCATTGCAAGTTTTAAAATAAAAGATACCGCTACTGTAGGTGAATATTTAAGAATGCCACAAGTGAAGTCATTGTTAAGTGGTGATCAACGCTATGCGAAATTTGTATGGGGTAAGCCTGTTAAAGACAGTGAGTTAGTAGATCTTTATGCATTAAAAGGGAATAAAACAGGAAAGCCTGATTTAAGTGGAAGTGTGATTACAGATGCACGTCAAACATATGATCAATTAGGTAGAGTTGTGGTTTCCATGAATATGAATGGTAAAGGAGCTAAGCAGTGGGAAGAAATGACTACAAAAGCTTACCAACAAGGAACTCAAATTGCTATTGTTTTAGATAATGTAGTTTACTCAGCTCCTGGTTTAAGTAATGGACCAATTTCAGGAGGAAGAAGTCAGATTTCAGGAGATTTCACCGTTGCTGAAGGAAAAGATTTAGCAAACGTATTAAGAGCTGGTAAATTACCGGCTTCAGCAGATATTGTACAAAGTGAAGTAGTAGGACCATCATTAGGTCAAGAAGCAATTGACTCAGGTATTATGTCTTTTGTGATAGCTTTAGCTTTCGTGCTTCTATGGATGCTTTTCTATTACGGAAAAGCAGGAGCTTTTGCCGATGTGGCTTTAGCGGTAAACATTTTATTTATTTTCGGAATTCTAGCCGGTCTTGGAGCCGTACTCACCTTACCTGGTATTGCCGGTATTGTATTGACCATTGGTATGTCGGTAGATGCGAACGTACTTATATTTGAAAGGATACGGGAAGAGTTAGATAAAGGTAAAGCTCAATACGAAGCCATTAAAGATGGGTTTAGTAACGCGTTATCTTCCATTTTAGATGCGAATATTACAACAGGTCTTACAGGTGTAATTCTATTAGTATTCGGTACCGGACCAATTAAAGGTTTTGCCACTACCTTGTTAATAGGTATTTGTACTTCTTTATTTACGGCAATTTTTATTACCCGTTTATTTATTGATGGTTATGGTAAAAATGGTAAGTCGCTTGCATTTGCAACAGCAGCTACTAAAAACTTATTTAAAAACGTAGATATCAAGTTTATCGCCAAAAGAAAGATCGCCTATGTGGTTTCTGGAATTGCTATTGTAGCGAGTTTAATTTCTTTAGCAACGGTAGGCTTGAACCAAGGCGTTGACTTTTTAGGAGGTAGAACATATACGGTAAGATTTGATCAAGCTGTTAATCCAACTGAAATTGAAGCAGATTTAATTGAAACTTTTGGAAGTGCCGAAGCGAAAACTTATGGTGCAGACAATCAGTTAAAAATTACCACTAAATATAAAGTAGAGCAAGAAGGAACTGAAGTTGATAATGAAATCTCAGAAAAGCTTTACCAAACCTTAAAGCCTTATTTGCCTAGCGGAACTACTTATGATGATTTTAATGTGACCAATACCGAAAGTACTTACGGAGTGATGTCTGCCATTAAAGTAGGTCCTACCATTGCAGATGACATTAAGAGTGCTTCTTATTTTGCTGTAATCGGTTCGCTAATCGTGGTGTTCCTTTACATCTTATTTAGGTTTAAAAAATGGCAATTTAGTTTAGGTGCCGTAGTTGCGGTATTCCATGATGTGTTAATCATTTTAGGGGTGTTCTCTGCAACCTACAGCTTTATGCCGTTCAACATGGAAATCAATCAAGCCTTTATTGCAGCCATCTTGACGGTCGTTGGTTACTCACTGAATGATACGGTGGTAGTCTTCGATAGGATTAGGGAGTATTTTAATGAATACCATTCTTGGCCGTTTAGTAAGACTATTAATTCTGCATTAAATAGTACCATAAGTCGTACTGTAAATACCTCTTTGACAACCTTAATTGTATTGTTGGCTATCTTCATCTTTGGAGGGGAAAGCATTAGAGGATTTATGTTTGCCTTAATTATTGGTGTAGTGGTAGGTACGTATTCTTCTCTATTTATTGCTACTCCGATTATGTATGATACAGCGAAAAGTAAGAGTGCAGATCTTTTAAAAAGGAAAGAGGAAGAAGAAAATGAGGAAGAGTTAATGTAATAAGAACTTTTTCTTTAAGTAATAGAAAAGGCTATCAATTTTGTTGATAGCCTTTTTGTTTTTTGCATTAGATTACCTTATCGAATGAATTTCGCTATCAAAAAAGAAAGCTCTTTCCTTAGAATGTACCTTCTGCTATGTAAGTTACCCTAACTATAGCGTAATGATGATAGTTGTGTAAAGGTGGAGTAGGATGTGAAGGTTGTAAAAATGGAAATGCTTTTGAGAAGGGAATGTCACGGAATATTAAAAGTGAATTCATTCGGAGAAGGCGGGGTAAGGAAATGTAAGTGGTAAGTTTCGTAGCCTGAAGAAAGGACAAGATGTGAGGGGGAAATTATATAAAACTAAGTTCTTTCTAAGAAAATTGCAGAGACTGAGTGAAATCCTTGCAAAGGATTTCGTACCGAAGTTTCCATGGTTGGTAATATTTCAATACAATCTTTTCCTGAAAAAACATGGATAACGAACTCAGTTTAAAACTTCAGGTTGGGTGGGAAAATCCTTTAGTGCGTGGTTGTCTATGAGATATTATAAAATTAGCCTCAGCTGAACCTTTTCTTCAGATGCTTGGGCTTGATTTAGATGTTTATTAGTATCAAGATCAATTCCAGTAGTAAGTAAGGTTTAATTTTTACTAGCAGTGGTGCGATGATTCGGCCTGAAAATAAAATACAAACCAAGCAATATAAATGGAATACTTAACCACTGGCCTGTATTTAAAGACCAAGCAGCGCGATTCTCTACTTGTGCTTCCTTTACAAATTCTATAAAGAACCTTACGCTCCAAAGCAAGACTAAAAATAAACCAAAAAGAAAGCCGGTTTTGTCCTTTTTATCCGTTTTCCAGTACGTAAACCATAGAATAATAAAAACGATGATATAGCATCCTGCTTCATATAATTGGGCCGGGTGTCTCGGGAAAGTTTCTCCAAGTTGGGTGAAAATAACCCCGTAATCACTATGGGTTGGTTTTCCTATAATTTCAGAATTAATAAAATTTCCCAATCGAATAAAAACACCGCCAATGGCTACCGGGATCACAATCCTGTCTAAAATAAAAAGGGTATTTTTTTTCAGGTGCTTTTTACTGTATAAATACATCGCAATGATGATACCAATAGCAGCTCCATGACTAGCTAAGCCTCTAAATCCGGTAAATTCAAATTTTGGAGAAAATTGAAAAGGTAAAATAACCGATAAAGGATCTTCCCATAATAATTCTGTTTGATAAAATAGAACGTGACCTAAGCGGGCTCCGATAAGCGTTCCTAAAACCGCATAAATAAATAGAGGGTCTAATTTTTCTTCAGCAATGTTTTCATTTTTATAGAATTTTTTCATAATGTACCAACCTAGTACAAAAGCCACCAAATACATTAAGCTGTAGTAGCGAATCATAAAAAAACCTAAATCTATTCCTTTTGAAGGATCCCAAACGATAGCTGAAAAAAGCATAGTTGAATTTTAATTATTTTGAAGTGTAAATATAGGTATTTGAAGTTTTTTATACACCGACTTCTCAAAAACTTCTAATCTTCTTTTGGAGGAACAGGATCGTAACCGGAGCCGCCCCAAGGATGGCATCGTCTAATTCTGTGGAAGGCGAGTTTGCTTCCTTTCCATAATCCGTGAATTTTTAAAGCTTCGGCAGTATAATGCGAGCAAGTGGGCTGAAACCTACATGTTGCCGGAGTGAGTGGGGAAATAAGATATTGATAGCCCTTAATGAGAAATAAAAAAGGAGCTATCAATATCTTTTTAAACATTATTTTATAAGCTGAAGGTGGTACCTTCTTTACTGTCTTTTAATAGAATTCCATTAGCGGCGAGCTCATCCCTAATCTTATCACCGGTTTCAAAATCACGATTGGCACGTGCTTTAGCACGAAGTTCAATTAATAATTCTACCACATTAGCTAAACGTTCACTATCCTGATTGTTTTCTAAAGCAGTTACGGCTTCTAGGCCTAATACGTCAAAAATAAAGCTGTGTATGCTTTCTTTTAGTTCTTTTAAATCTTCAGCAGTAAGCGTTGCTTTTTTAGCTTCAACAGCATTGATTATTTTAACCGCTTCAAAAAGGTTGGCAATTAAAACCGGACTGTTGAAATCGTCATTCATCGCATCATAACACTTCTGTTTCCATTCAGCAATAGCTACAGAAGAGTTTTTTGAAGTAGGCAAGTTTGGTATTAAAGCTACGGCATCCATTAATTTATGAAATCCTTTTTCTGCTGCTCCAAGCGCTTCATCAGAAAAATCTAAAATACTTCTGTAATTAGCCTGCAACATAAAAAAACGGGCAATGCTTGGTGAGTAAGATTTGCTTAACACATCGTTATCTCCTGAAAAAAGTTCCTTTGGTAAAATATTGTTACCGGTACTTTTCGCCATTTTCTTCCCGTTAAGGGTAAGCATGTTAGCATGCATCCAATAATTTACGGGATTTTTACCGGTAGCGGCTTGCCCTTGAGCGATTTCACATTCGTGATGAGGGAATTTTAAATCCATTCCACCCCCATGAATATCAAATTCATCCCCTAAATATTTAGAGCTCATAACCGTACATTCCAAATGCCATCCCGGAAAACCAACGCTCCAAGGAGAGGGCCAACGCATAATGTGTTGTGGTTCGGCTTTTTTCCAAAGCGCAAAATCTTGCGGGTTCTTTTTGTCGTCTTGCGCGGCAAGTTCCCGCGTGTTAGCGATCATATCTTCCAGCTTTCTTCCGCTTAGAATTCCGTAATGATTAGATTCGTTGTATTTTAAAACATCAAAATAAACCGATCCGTTTGCTTCGTAAGCAAAACCCTTGTCAATGATTTCTTTAATGATTTCAATCTGTTCAACAATATGCCCGGTTGCCGTTGGTTCAATGCTGGGGGGTAAATTGTTGAATTTATATAAGATGTTGTGAAAATCTACCGTGTATTTCTGAACCACTTCCATGGGTTCAATTTCCTCTAAACGTGCTTTTTTAGCAATACGGTCTTCACCGGTTTCCGCATCATTTTCTAAATGCCCTGCATCGGTAATGTTTCTAACGTACCTTACTTTATAACCCAAATGCTTTAAATAACGAAAAACCAAGTCGAAAGAAATAAACGTACGACAATTTCCTAAGTGAACGTTGCTGTAAACTGTAGGGCCGCAAACATACATGCCTACGTAGCCGTCGGTTAAAGGTTTAAAAACTTCTTTCTCTCCACTAAGTGAATTGTAGATTTTTAATTCTTGATTTTCGTATAAAGGCATTTTTTGCTTTTTAAAATCTTAGGATAAAGTTGAAACAACTTTAATTTAAAATTCGGTATCTAATTTAATATAGTCTAGAAATTCCCTACGGACAGCAGCCTCTTTAAATTTTCCGCCAAACTCACTGGTAACGGTACTGCTTTCAATATCTCTAATTCCACGACTGTTGACGCATAAATGTTTAGCATCTACCACACAAGCCACATCATCGGTATTCAGCGCCTTTTGAAGCTCTTTTACAATTTGCATCGTCATACGCTCTTGCACCTGTGGCCGTTTAGCATAATAATCGACAATTCTATTCATTTTAGAAAGACCCACTACCGTCCCGTTAGAAATATAAGCTACGTGAGCGCGTCCTACGATGGGAAGTAAGTGATGTTCACAAGTAGAATAAACCGTAATGTTTTTTTCTACTAACATCTCTCCGTATTTGTATTTATTTTCAAAAACGGAAGCTTTTGGTTTTTTATCAGGATGCAAGCCACCAAAAATTTCATTTACATACATTTTAGCAACCCGAAGAGGCGTTCCTTTAAGACTGTCATCGGTAAGATCCATCCCTAAAGTTTCTAAAATGTGCTTTACATCTTTTTGAATAAGCTCTATTTTTTCTAAATCACTCAACTCAAAAGCGTTTTCACGCATAGGGTTGTCGGTGCTGGAACCAATATGATTGTTTCCTACTTCTTCTATATCGTCCAATAGTTTATCAATTTTCATAACTCTTCTCTAAAGAGTGCAAAGATACAGAATTTAGAGATTATAGAAATAGTTTGAGTTGAAATACTAAAATCGTATTTGTGTTTAACATATTTTTTGGAAAAAATTCTTACTTTTCAGCCTTCAATTTGAATCCATACACCTTACGTTCTTAAACTATTGAAATATTCCTTAAAAATACCCTAAAATCAATAGGGGGATTTTTCGTATTTGTTTGTTCTATAAGGTGAAGGCTTTTATGCCCTGCTAAATTTAGTGATAGGTATGGAGGGAGTCATTCAAAAAATGTTATAACAACTCGATTTTCTTATGAAAAAAGAATTACAATTACTTTTCGTTTTTTGGTTACTGTTTGTAACCGCTTCTTTGCAAGCACAAGATATTATTATAGAAGATGGAAGCATACAGCAATGTTCAGGAATTTTTTATGATTCAGGAGGATTGGATGAAGATTACAACGATGATGATAATTATACGTTTACTATTTGCCCAGAGGAAGATGGTGACTTTATCGCTTTAGATTTTACAGCATTTGAACTGGGAGAAAATAGTACCTTAACTATTTATAATAGTAACAACACAGATGGAGAGGTTTTTGCGGAATTTACAGGAACAACTTCTCCGGGAGAAATTAAAGCAACTACGGAAGCACTTACAGAAACCACTTCTGCTACAGGCTGTCTAACGATTGTTTTTGAGGCGAATGGAGACGTAGGGCCGGGATGGGAAGCAGAAGTGTCTTGTATTTCCAATGATGTTTTTTACGATCAGCCTCAAAGTACGGGAGTTTATACGCAGTGTACAGGAATGTTTTATGATAATGGAGGACCTAATAATGGTTATATAGATAGTGGAGTGCAGGTGTTTACTTTTTGTTCAGATGATCCGGATTTAGTAACACAGTTGGTTTTTACTCAGTTTTTAACCAGTGCAAACGATGTGATGAGTATTTATGATGGTTCTTCAACAAGTGCCCCTTTAATTGGCGAGTATAATGCAGGAATAAGCCCTGGAACAGTAATGGCCAGTGCGTTAAATGAGAGTGGATGTTTAACGATAGAATTTGCTCCCGATGGGATTCCTTCTCCCGTATTTGGTTGGCAAGCTCAGATTAATTGTGTGGAACCTTGTCAGTTAATTGAGTTGGAAGAGCTTACCGTAGAACCATCTTTGCCGGGGACCAATGGTGCAAACTATGATGTGGCGGTAAATGAAGCCATAGATTTTGTGGCAGATGTAAGTTTTGAGGAATCTGGAGAAGATGCTACTTATGAATGGAATTTTGATGATGGTACTACTGCTGATGGGCTAGAAGTAACTCATACTTTTAATAGTGAAGGTTCGTATTCTGTGGAGCTAACTATAACAGATTCGGAAGGATGCCCCCTTGTAATTGAGTTTGAAGTTCAGGTACAATTCTATGCTGTAGAAGTAGATCAAAATACTTATACCGTTCCAGAATTAGTGGAAAATGTACTTATTAATAATGATTGTGCGCAAATTTCTAATATTACTTGGAGATCTGGAAATGCTCAAGGCACCAATAATGGGATAGGTTATTTTAATTATAATAATTCTTCTTTTCCAATGGAGGAAGGGGTGGTATTATACTCAGGGAATGTAAATGAAGTTCCGGGGCCAGAAACAGGTACTCAAAGTTCAGGGGGATGGAACGGGGACTCTGACTTAGATGATTTAATTGATGAAATAGAAGGTAATGGCCCTGCATCTAATGACGCCACTCTTATTGAATTTGATTTTTTAACATTTGCTGATGAAATAAGTTTTAATTTTCTATTCTCATCTGATGAATATGGTGGTTTTCAATGTCAATATTCCGATCCTTTTGGCTTCTTTTTAACCGATGAAGATGGAAATACCCAGAATATAGCCTTGGTGCCAGGGACAACAACTCCTGTTGCGGTAACAACTGTAAGAAATCCTGATTTTGATTGTTTAAGCGGTGGTCCTTGTGGGAGTATACCGCCAAACCCACAATTCTTTGATACTTATTTTGGGAATGGATGTGGAAATGTAGGAGCCGATCCTAATACCGCACCTATTAATTCTAGGGGTTATACTAAAATAATGACCGCTAACTCTGCTGTGATTCCTGGAGAAACTTACCATATTAAATTGGTTATTGGTGATAGAGGGGATAGCTCTTATAATTCTGCCGTATTTTTAGAAGCGGGTAGTTTTAATATTGGTGAAATAGATTTAGGTGGGGATATTGCCGAAACTTCCCCCAGGGCAGAATGCTTAGGAGATGTAGTGATCTTAGATTTAGATTTAACCATTATAGAGGGAGTAGAAATCACTTGGTATAAAGACGGGGTGTTAATCCCTGGCGAAAATGGAACAACTTTACAAGTAACTGAACCTGGAGATTATACCGCAGAATTTGTTTATGATCCTGATGGAGATGGGGTAAGTGACTGTGCAAACGAAGATACAGTAACCGTAGAGTTTTTACCCACCCCTATCGTAGATGGGCAAGCCCCTAACGACTTATTCGCTTGTACCTCTGGTGGGGAATCCCAGAACTTTGATTTATTAGAACTAAATGAACAAGTACTTAATGGGCAAGATCCAGAGGATTTTGAAATCACTTATTATGAGTCTTCTGAAGCGGCAGAGGATAGAGTGAATCCAATTACCAATCCAGAAGAATATGAAGTGAGTCCAGATTGTATGGATTTGTTTGTAAGAATTGAAGGGGTAGTTGAAGGTAATTTTACAGAGTGTTATAGTGTTTATCAATTTGAAGTCTGCGTAGGCGATTTAAATGTAGGGACTACCGAAGATTTATATGCTTGCGATCTAGATGATGATGGAATAGGGGAGTTCGATTTAACAGAAAACGATGAGGCAGCCTTGGAAGGCTTGTCAAATCCAGACTTATTTCAGGTAACCTATTATGAATCTCAAGAAAATGCAGAGGAGGGTATTGATCCTATTACTGAGCCTACCACCTACGAAAATGTGAATAATAATCCTCAAGAAATTTTTGTAAGAATTGAAAATACAGAAGATGAAGATTGTGTTGCCACTAACGGAAGCTTTTTTGTAGAAGCACTTACGAGTAACGCATACGAGGTAGAGGATATGGAAGATTGTGGTAATGGTGTCGATGCAGTGTTTTTTGACCTTTCTCAAAATACCCCGCAAGCCCTAGGGGAGCAAACTACCGATAATTATATAATAAATTATTTTGAATCTGAAGAGGATGCAGAAAATAATGAAGATGAAATAACCAATACGAGTAACTACCCATTAGTGGATAATGGAGAATATGAAATTTATATTCGGGTAGATAATAATTTACTAGAAGAATGTTATAATATAACCAGTTTCACGGTAACTCTTAATACAGTTACCATCGGTGATTTATCAAATAGTAATTTGGAGTCGTGCGATGGCGATAATGATGGGGACGGTGAGTTTGACCTGACACAGAACAATGCAGTGGTGCTTGACGGCCAGGAAGCCTCGGACTATACGGTGACCTATTACGATAGCCAGGCCTCTGCAGATGCCGGCCAGTCGGAGGCAATCCCCAACCCGACGAACTACTCCAATGTACTTTCGAACCCTCAGGAGGTCTTTGTGCGTGTGGAGAGCAACAACAACAGCAACTGCTACGAGACGGGCAGCTTTTTTATCGAGAGCTTCGAGAGCGGTGCTGCCAATGAACCCAATGACCTATACCTTTGTGATAATGGCGTTTCGGGGAACACGGTAGACCTAACGGTGAACACCCCCGTTGTGCTTGGGGACCAGTCCCTGGATGATTTCAACATCCGTTACTACGAGACATTGGCCTCAGCAGATTTGGGTGGTGCCGGCATCACCAATACAACATCCTATGAACCTTTGGAGGACGGCCAGGAGATCTTTGTACGCATAGAGAACGCCGATCGCCCCAACTGTTACAATACCACTGTTTTCGAGATCGAAGTGGCCACGGTAGTGATCGGTGAGGTAAGCGACAAGGAGGAATGCGACAACGGTAACACCGGAGAGGCTACCTTCGATCTGACGCAGAGCAATATAGAGGCTTTAGCAGGCCAGAGTGCAGGTTCTTATACGGTATCGTATTATGCGGGAGAGTCCTCCCTTGACAATGACAG
>CETB01045843.1_pt1 | contig 31719 bp, 27 predicted proteins | sample 356381 | NCBI WGS metagenome assembly CETB01 (sample SAMEA2622545, study PRJEB7988) | marine metagenome | biome: marine biome (ENVO:00000447); feature: deep chlorophyll maximum layer (ENVO:xxxxxxxx); material: "saline water (ENVO:00002010), including plankton (ENVO:xxxxxxxx)" | depth 155 m | reverse complement strand
TTTATGTGGCTGACTGGAGAAATGATCGTGTTCAGAAATTTGATAATTCGGGTAATTATTTAATGAGTATCGGTTTATCTGTACCACACGATTCAAAACTGCTCCGACCTTCTTCTGTTGCAGTAGATTCTTTAGGGAATGTTTATGTGGCTGATTGGGGAAATGAACGAGTCCAAGTTTATGATTATAACGGTGTTTTTGTTAACACTTTACGCGGTGAAGCTACTCTTTCTAAATGGGCTAAGGAATACTTTGAGGCAAATCCTGAAGAAAAAGAGACTCGTGAAATATCTGACTTAACTCCTGATTTACCTGAACACTTAAATTCTCCATATCATGTTTCTTCGCAGACTGAATCTTATTTCTGGGGCCCGGTATCTTTACATATAGATACCTATGACAAGTTATATGTAGTGGAAACAAATCGACATAGAGTTCAGATTTTTCAGGGAGCCAAATAATGCCAGAATACATACCAAGTCCTATTAAGTGGGTTGCTGACCAAGTGGAGCTTTATGAAGGTAGTGGTGGCATAGATGGTATTACTTTACGTGATACTGGTATGCCTGTAATTATAGTAACTAACATTGGATGGAAGACTGGTGCCATTAGAAAAACACCACTGATGCGAGTTGTTGATGGCGAAAATTACATACTAATTGCTTCTCAGGGAGGCAGGCCTAAGCATCCTCTTTGGTATCACAATCTCAAAGCGAATCCTAAAGTTGAAATACGAGATGAAACAAATGTATTTGAGATGATAACAGAGGAGATTCATCAGTCTTCAGAAAGAAGTCGGTTATGGGATTTAGCTGTGGCAGCATATCCCCCCTACCATGATTACCAAAATAAAACTGATAGGCTAATACCATTATTTTTGGCTAAGCCTATCTCTTAAATATTTGTTAAATTTTAAACCCTTCACTTTATGCAGAATATTGATATTCTTCTTTTAAATTAAAAAGGAGAGAATTATGTCAAAATATTTGTTAATGGGATCTTACACTTCAGACGCATGGGCAGCCCAAGTAAAAAATCCCCAAAACCGATTAGAAACTGTTACTCCCGTTTTTGAAAAAATGGGTGGATCCGTAGAAGCTGCTTACATGGCATTTGGTGATGATGACTTAGTTATCATTGCAGAATTTCCTGACAATGTGAGTGCAGCTGCTTTATCAATAGCTGTAGCAGCTGGTGGAGGAGTGTCAGGTTTAAAGACAATTCCTTTAATATCATTTGAAGATGGAGTAAATGCAATTAAGAAAGCCTCTCAGGCCACATATAAGGCTCCAGGAGAATAAATTATGTATGGAACAATTTTTGAGATTAAAGTTAAAGAAGGTCACGAACAAGCATTAATTGAATTAATGAATGAATCAGATGAAACTCCTGAAGGCATGGTTGCGTGGTTTTTGATGAGACCTGATGATGGATCTAACTTAGTAGGTGTAGCTGTTTTTGAAAGTAAGGAAGCTCATGTAAAGAACGCCAATGACCCTGCAACAAATGAATCATTCATGAAAATGATGGAGCATTGTGAATCTGAACCCACATGGAAAGATGGAAGTTATATTGCAGGTGAAGTTGCTTAATTAGATGAAGTTTATTGACGTTAAAGGGTAGCTATTACCAATCTATATGGCAGGTAGCTGAGTATTACTTTTCTAGAATTTCTAATGAAATCACATGTTTTTCATACATGGTAGCTATTTCTTCATCAGAGTAGCCCAAATCTTTTAACACTTCTTCATTATGTTGACCAAAACAAGGGCCTGAATTTTGGGGTAAATCTGTTCTTCTTTGCATCCTCCAAGAAGGTCTTGTAGTGCGATGGTATTTTTTTAGTTTATGGAATACTTCAACAAATAATTTACGATCTTGAATATGTGGATCGTTTACTAATAACAAAGGTGAAAATACTGGAGATGCAGGTATGTCTTTAGATTGGAGGAGTTCAGAAATTTCTTCTGCAGTTCTTTTACTGCACCAATCGTCTAGCTTTTTATCTATAAGTTCAATATTTGATTTTCTTCCCTGGTATGAATTTAACTCAGGATTGTTAAAGTCTGATATTTGAACGATTTTTTTTAGTTGTTCCCATTCATTATCGTTTCTACATTCTAACGCTACCCATCTTTCGTCGATTTCTTCTAATAGTTGGCCATCATAGGAATATATAGGGCGAGGGATTTCATCTGGAATTGTTGCATAAACGTTATGGGGTATAGATGTTGGGTGTTTAAATCCTACTCTGTATTCCATCGGTTGTTTCAAATACTCAGAAATGATATATTCAGCAATTAACCCAGTTACTCCATCTCTTTGAGGGATTACTATATAGGTTCCTTCACCAGTTTTTTTTCGATTAATCAACCCACAAGTTATGGCAGATGCACAAGTTGATCCTGCAATGGGGTCTCCATATGAAATACCTGATTTATGAGGAGGGCCATTTTCGTATCCTTGAAGTGCAACAATTCCTCCCATTTGTTCTATAGTGGGGCCGTATCCTATTCTGGAACTGTCTGGGCCAATATGGCCAAATCCGGGCATGGATAAATATATTATGGAAGGGTTAATTTTTTTAACTTTTTCATAGCCAATTCCGTTACGGTCTGCGACTCCAGAAGACCAGTTTTCTAAAAACACATCAGCTGTTTTTAACAGCCTTAATAATGCTTCATGTCCTTCAGGAGTTTTGAAATCAATTGTAAGACTTTTTTTACCACGATTATATTCATTGTAGTAAGGAGACAAATTGATTGTTGGTAAAGCTCCACCTGAAATTCCTGTTCTTACTGGATCTGGAAATTTTGGACCTTCAATTTTAATTACTTCGGCACCCATGTCAGCTAAAAATCTCGCTCCATATGGGCCAGACCACACTTGTGTCATATCTACGACTCTAATGCCTTTGAGAGGAAGATTTAAAGGTTGTTTTTTTTCAGGTACAGAATTTAAAGATAACTTCCTAGAGCGAATTTCGTGGTTATGTTCTCCAATACTGGGTGATGGGAAATACTCACCTCTGTTTCCGTCAAAAATTATTGGGCCAGATGGTGACGGGTGAGTTCCAATTTTAGGATTATCGACAAATTTCCAGAAATCTATTGCTTCGTAATGTTCGTTTTGAAGTAATTCTGATGGAGTAGGAATTTTTGCAAAAGGAGCTCTGAATTGATCTGATTTTTTAAAAATTTCATCTGAAGCATGTTGCTTTGTATATTCCGGGATTAACTCCATGATTAATTCAGCTGCTTCTTGAGATAATGGGGTAGATGAAAACATGTCGCTGTTTTTTAATTCGCTCATGTCAATTACATCTAATATTGAGTCTATTTGTCTCCTCATGGCAGCTATCCCAATCCATCCGTCAGAAGATTCTTGAACACCCCAATGTCCATTTGCGTTATTACCTCTACGTGGAGTGTCTGAATCAAACCATAGCGACATAGGGCCACCCATTTCCAATGTTACTGCCTGCACTTCTTGAATTGAAAGATCTATAATATCGCCTACTCCTGAATCTATAGCGGAATAAATGTTGGTTAATAATCCCCCAAAGGCTTGTATCCCTGATTGTAAATAAGCTTGGTGACCTACTGGAAGTAATGGTGGCTTGTCTTGATCTCCAGTCATGTGTAATTGACCACCTGACGCAGAGGAAGTTAAAGAAGTAGCTATCCAATCTTTTTTCGGTCCAGTTTGGCCGTATGGAGATACCTGTATGACTGACAGTGAAGGGGCATCTTTGACAATAGAGCTTAAATTAATTCCTACGTCATTTAAAAATTTTCTAGGATAGCCCTCGATATAACCGTCAGTGCTTTTAATTAGGTTTTGAATTAATTTGATGTCATCTTTGTTATTGAAATCTACAGACAATGACTTTTTACCCATTCCTAAATATGCAAATAATATGCTGTCTTCCGGATCATGGCTATTATTTTTCCATGGGGATAAATGTCTTATCGGGTGCCCATTGACTGGTTCTATCGTGATCACTTCAGCACCATATAGGGAAAATAGTTTTCCACAAAAAGCAGATGCTATATCTGTGGAAAGTTCAATAATTTTTAATCCATCTAAAATTTGTTGTTGAGTCATTTTTTCTTATGTATTATAGATTTATTGCGGGATTATAAAGTAAATTGCGCAAAATAGATCAATTATTTTTAAATTGCTATAATGCCGAAACGCCAGTAATCAAGGAAGAGGTCAAATATGGTAGCTGAAAAAAAATTTGATGTTGTGGTAGTAGGTGCAGGTTTTGGTGGGATGTATATGTTACACAAATTGTTGGGTTTAGGCTTTAACGCAACTATAGTTGAGGCAGCTTCAGGTGTCGGAGGTACGTGGTGGTGGAATAGGTATCCGGGGGCTCGTTGTGATGTGGAAAGCTTGGAGTATTCTTATTCATTTTCTGATGATTTACAACAAGAATGGGAATGGTCTCAAAAATTTTCTGAAGGACCTGAAATTTTAGAATATGCAAATCATGTTGCTGATCGTTTTGGCCTTAGACAGCATATTAACTTCAACACGAAAATTAATTCAGTAACTTACGATGAGTCTAATCATATTTGGACTTTAAAATCTTTGAATGGTGACGTATATAAATCTAACTATTGTGTCATGGCTACGGGTACTTTGTCAGATCCTAACGAACCTAAATTTAATGGGTTAAATGATTATCAAGGCGATTGGTATCTAACTGGCAAATGGCCCCATGAAGGAGTCGACTTTCAAGGGAAAACAGTTGGGATTATTGGCACAGGTTCTTCGGCTGTTCAGGCTATACCTGTAATTGCAAAAGACGCTAAACATTTGACTGTTTTTCAGAGAACAGCAAACTATTCTATTCCAGCGAACCAGCAAGTTTTGCCTCCTGAAGAAGTTGCTGAAGTAAAAGCAAACTACTCACAAATCCGACAAGAAGCTCGACAAGATCAGGCAGGTATTGGTAGAAGATCTCGTGCTGAAGTGAAAATTTTTGAAGTTTCTCCTGAAGAACGGGAAGTAGAATTTCAAAAAAGATGGGATAAAGGGGGAACTGGTTTTACGGCAGCATATAAAGATATATTAGAAACTGATGAGGCTAATTCTATAGCTGCAGAATTTGTGAAGCGCCAAATAAAAAAAATTGTTAAAGATCCCAAAGTAGCAGAATTATTGTGCCCAACCAATACTATTGGATGCAAAAGATTATGTGCTGATACCGAATATTTTGAAACATACAACAGAGATAATGTGAACTTAATAGATATTAACTCAAACCCAATCGAAGGATTGTATGAAAAAGGTGTAAAAACTCAAGATCAAAACTTTGAGTTTGATATTGTTATTTTTGCAATTGGGTTTGATGCAATGACTGGAGCCCTCAAAGCTATGAATATTGTAGGTAAAAACGGAGTTGAATTAAACAAAAAATGGGAAGAAGGTCCAATTACTTACTTGGGTCTTTCAGTAAGTGGATTCCCTAATTTGTTTACAATTACTGGCCCTGGTAGTCCTTCAGTGTTGAGTAATATGATGACTTCAATCGAGCAACATGTAGAATGGATTGCAGAGTGTATTAACTATATGCACGAACAGCAAAAAGTGGAGATTGATGCTGATATTCAATCTGAAGAAGATTGGGGTGAACATGTTGAAGATGTTGCCTCTGCAACTTTAAGGTATGGATGTAACTCTTGGTATGTTGGAGCAAATGTTCCTGGTAAACGCAGGATTTTTATGCCTTATGCTGGAGGCATTCCAAAATATAATGAGAAATGTGAAGAAGTTTCTAGTAATGGGTATAAGGGGTATACGTTAGTTTAAGATTCCATTAACGCTCTTTGTGTAGAGTATGCGCAATTTTCACACGATGGATTGGTTTTTGGCAGATCCTGTGTAGTCAAGACTTTTAACATTTCATCTAGCTTTGAGTCTATCCAAGAAGTATCCCATGTGTATGGAATTAATTTTTCCTGAAATAACATTTTGCCATAAAACCCTTCAGTTTCTTTTATTCCATTACATACATAAAAGAATGCTGTCGAGGAGACGCTGAAGTTGTTTTTTTGGAATAAATAAACATAAAAGTCTATTTGCTTTTTGTATCCTTCATGATAGTAGTTTGAAAGGTAATATGAAGGTGTTAGGGGTTGATTATTTGATTGAGATTTATAGTCAACTACAATTAATTCTTGATTAGATAAATCAATCCAGACATCATCAACTCCTCCTGTAAGTAGTATGTTGGAATTTGGTAATTGGTATTGGACTCCGTGATGTAAAGAGTCTCTCCACTTGTCCATGTCAGGATGCTTAAACGGGACAATATTAGTCAGTCCGGATTCTTCAAAAATTCTATGAGGTGTTTGGGTTTCTCGACAAACATCAAATTCTTTTTTTAGTAGATCGTCAGTTAGTGAGTTTAGAGACCATCCTGGCATAGATGGTGATGCTAATCCTTTTACTCTGTCTAAATAAAAGCATCTTTGGCAAGTCAGGAAGTCGGAAAATTTCCCCCTACTTAATTTAAAAGGTTTGTCTGAATTTGGAGAATATATGTTTCGGGATCGTTTTCCTGGAGCTTCGACAAATTCCCCTTTACCGTTTCTTTTTAAGCTTAGCAATAATATCCTCCTAACTTAAAAATTGATCATACATAAAAAAAGCTAGTATTTTAAGTATAAACAGGATTGTTTTAGGCTCAAATTAGATCACCATATTCAAATTTATATAGTTGGGATCGAAATAAATGAAATATGCTGATGTATATATCCGGCATTTTTTGTATGAATATATATAATTATTAGTGGTATTGCCTAGAATATATTTAAAGAATTAATCAGATAAATCATATGTTTGGGTGTGCTATAATTTCCGAATCTACCAAATTACTAACGCTTATACGTATGCCAAACTACGAAGATCTAAAGGTATTTACAGGAAATTCTCATCCACAACTTGCAAAGAATATTTGCAAGTACTTAGATATTCCTTTGGGAGAGTGTGAAGTTTTCAAGTTCAGCAACGATAATACTTTTGTGAAATTCAAAGAAAATATTCGTGAACGAGATGTGTTTTTAGTACAAACTTTTTCTGATCCAGTAAATGATCATATTATGGAATTGTTGATAATGATTGATGCTGCTAAACGTGCATCTGCCGGTAGGATTACAGCAGTAATTCCTCATTATTCTTATGGTAGGAGCGATAAAAAAGATCAGCCTAGAATTCCTATTACTGCTAGATTAGTAGCTAACCTGCTAACAGTAGCTGGTGCTGATCGTGTTTTGACTGTGGATTTACATGCAGGTCAAATTCAAGGGTTTTTTAATATTCCTGTAGATGAACTGACTGCTGTTCCAATGTTAGCAGGATATTTTAAAGATAATCATGTAGATATTGAGGTTGCTTCTGCTACTGATGCTGGAGATGTTAAAAGAACAAGAGATACTGGTAGATACTTAAATGTTCCTATTTCTTTGGTTGAAAAACATCGTATAGGCAATGAAGATAAAGTAGAGTCAATGAGTTTAGTTGGAGATGTAACTAACAAATCTACATTGATAGTTGATGATGAAGTAGGAACAGGTGGCACGGTTATAGCCACAGCTGAAGCTTTGACAAACCATGGTGCTAGAGAAATTTATTGTGCTGCTACCCATGGAGTTATGTCCGGTGATGCGAGAGAAATATTAGAATCTAGTAGTATCAAAGAAATAGTAGTTACTGATACATTACCTGTGAATAATCTTCAAAGAGATTCAAAAATCACAGTTCTGTCTACCGCTCCTATGTTAGGAGAGGCGATTAAAAGAATTCATCATGGACAATCTGTAGGTGCAATGTTTGGTTCCTCACTGAGCGCAACATTTGTAGCAACTCACAGAATGAATATCTAAGATTTCGGAATATTATTATGGGATTTTTAGATAAAGTAAATTCTTTAGTAGGTAACTCCAACGAGAAAGTTATAAAAAAACTTGAAGCGATCGTCAGTCAAATCAATTCTCTTGAGAATGAATATCAAAAGTTTTCTCATGATCAAATTAAAGACCAATCATTAAAACTGAAAAAATCTGTTCAAGCTGGGATTTCTTTAGATGAAATTTTGCCCCAGGCGTTTGCATTAGTTAGAGAAGCTAGTGTTCGGACGCTAGGTCAACGTCATTTTGATGTTCAATTACTCGGTGGAATAGTTTTACATCAGGGTAAAATATCAGAAATGAGAACAGGAGAAGGTAAAACATTGGTGTCTACCCTTCCTGCATATTTAAACTCCCTAAGTGGTCAAGGGGTTCATTTAGTTACAGTAAATGATTATTTGGCAAAAAGAGATGCTTTATGGATGGGTCAAATTTATGATTATTTAGGAGTTTCTGTATCTGCGTTACAGCATGATTCAGCAATAGCATATGATGCATCAAATATTAAAAATCAACATGATGAACCAATCAGAAAGATTAGCAGAGATGAAGCATACTTAGCTGATATCACATATGGTACTAATAATGAATTTGGGTTTGATTATTTGAGAGACAATATGGTTGATTCAATTAATCAAAGAGTCCAAAGAAATAGAGCATTTGCTATTGTTGATGAAGTAGATAATATTTTGATTGATGAAGCAAGAACTCCATTGATAATAAGTGGTCCTTCTCAACAAAATCCAAATGAGTATCTTCAATTTTCTAGAATTGCACCTATGCTGGAGATTGGTACAGATTTTTCTATTGAAGAAAAACATAAATCTATAGCGTTTTCAGATAAAGGAATTTCAAAAATTGAAAACATCTTAAAATTGGATAATCTATATGACCCACAAAATTATTCCAAAGTTCATTTTGTTGAAAATGCAGTAAGAGCTCAATATGTTTATTCAAAAAATGTGGAGTATGTTGTAAAAAATGGTGAAGTTATCATAGTAGATGAGTTTACGGGTAGATTAATGGAAGGTCGGCGTTATTCAGATGGATTACATCAAGCTATTGAAGCAAAAGAGAAAGTACAAGTTCAAAGAGAGTCTATAACTTACGCTACCATTACCTTGCAAAATTATTTTAGGTTGTATGAAAAATTGGCAGGTATGACAGGAACTGCAGCTACCGAAGCTGAAGAATTTTGGAAAATATACAAATTAGAAGTTGTATCTATACCCACAAATAATCCTATCAAAAGATTAGATCATACAGACTTAATATTTAGAGATGAAGAATCAAAGTACTCTGCTGTGATTAATGAAATAGCTGAAAAAACTGATACAGGTCAACCTGTCTTAGTTGGTACCACAGATATAGATAAATCTGAAAAAATCAGTCAAATGTTAAAAAAACGAGGTATCAAACACGAAGTACTTAATGCTAAGCACCATCAGAGAGAAGCAACAATTGTTGCTGAAGCAGGGAGACCGGGTGCAGTAACAGTTGCAACAAATATGGCTGGTAGAGGAACTGACATAGTTTTAGGAGGTAATCCTGAAATTAGTGACATTGATTTTGATAAATGGGAATTAGACCACCAAAAAGTATTAGATTTAGGCGGTCTTGCAATTATTGGGACTGAGCGTCATGAAGCGAGAAGAATTGATAATCAATTGAGAGGACGTGCAGGCCGCCAAGGTGATCCAGGTGAAACAAAATTTTTCTGTGCTTTAGATGATAGTTTGGTCAAACGATTTGGTGGTGAAAGAATAGGATCAATCATGGACTGGGCTGGAATGGAACGCGACGTTCCTATAGAAAACAAAATGATATCTAAGTCTATTGAAAATGCTCAAGTTAAAGTTGAATCATTCCATTTTGATATGAGGAAACATTTGGTTGATTATGATGATGTAGTAAACAATCATAGAGATATCATCTATCAACAAAGAGATAAAGTTTTATCAGGCACTATATTAAAAGATCAAATATTAAGTCAGGTTACTGAAGAGATTTCTGATGTAATTGACTTAAATATGCACGGGCCTGACCGTAGTTTATGGAATATTGACCAGATTAAGTTGGGGTTGCAATCTGTGGTGCCATTGAATCAAGATTTGTTAGACGACGATAAGATTTTTCAAGTTGATTCAAGTGAATATAAAAGTCAGGTAATTGATTGGGCAAACATGTTGTACGAAAAATCTGAAGACACTATGACTTCTGATGTCTGTCGAAAATTAGAGCAAAATTTAATGTTAAGGGCTATAGATACTAATTGGATACAACATTTAACAAATATGGATAATTTAAGACAAGGTATTGGTCTTCAAGCTGTTGGTCAAAGAGACCCTTTGGTTATGTACAAAAAACAGGGACATGAATATTTCCAAAATTTACAAGAAAGAATTTCTGATGACATAATTCATGTGATTTTTAGATCTTTGATAGAGCAATCTGCCAAAGTTCAAACTTCAGTAATGCAGTCTGTTAGTTCTACAAAACAATCATCCGTAAAAATATCAGATTCAAAAATAGGTAGGAATGAAAAATGTCCATGTGGAAGCGGTAAAAAGTACAAAAAATGTATTTTAGATCCTAATTGTGGGTTAGTTTCTAAGCAGAAATAGATTCCAATATAGCATCAATTCTTTTGCTTCTTTCTTCAGCATTTTTGAGCCTTTCACGTTCTTTATCTATAATTTCGGCAGGTGCTTTGTCTGTGAAGTCTTTGTTGGACAATCTTTTAGATAGAGAAGTAATGTATTTGCTAATTTCATCCTTTTCTTCATTTAAACGAGAAATTTCATCTGATACTTTTAGTGATGTACCTAAATTTACATATGCAATGCCATTTTCTATGACTATTGAAATTTTCTGTTGAATATTAATTTGATCTGCAGTTTGAAAAATCGAAAGTTGGGATAATCCAGATAGCTCTTTAATAAATTCTGATTGGGCTTCAAAGAATTCATTTCTTGAAGTAGTAATAATTTCACAACTAATTAATTGAGTGGATGGAACCTTAAATTCGGCCCTTAAATTTCTGATGGAGCGAACTAACTGAAACAATTCACTCATTTTAGATGTTTTGATAGAGGTTGGATCAGTAAATTTAGGATAAGGTGCTTCAATTAAAGCTGATGGCCATTTTTCATTTGTATTAAATCTGTTTTTGAAAACACCCCAAATTTCTTCGGTAATGAAAGGTATAAATGGGTGAAGTAATCTTAATGTTTGCTCTAGTGTGTAAGAAATTGTGTTTAAAGCTTCATAGCTATTATCTTGGATTTTTAATCTAATTTTGACTAATTCTATGTACCAATCACAGAATTCATTCCAAAAGAAATCATGAGCAGTAGTTTGAGCTTCACCAAACTGGTGATTTTCCATCAATTGATTGATTTCACTAGTGATTTGATGAAGTCTATCTACAATCCATTTGTCATGAATATGGTTTAATTCTTTAGCAATTGGATATATTGGCTTTTGGTTTTCTTTTTCTAGACAAGCCAAAACAAATCGTGCAGCGTTCCATAATTTGTTGTTAAAGTTACGACTAGCTTCAAGTTTTTGTTCGTTGATTCTTACATTGTTTCCAGCAGATGTACCTGTTGTTAGTGCAAACCTAACTGAGTCAGCTCCATAAGAGTCAATTAATTCTAAAGGATCCACGACATTTCCTTTAGTTTTACTCATTTTTACCCCTTCAGGGTCCAATATTAATCCATGCAGATAAATAGTGTGGAATGGGATTTCGCCCATATTTTGGATTCCCATCATAATCATTCTAGCAACCCAAAAAAATAGAATGTCATATCCTGTTTCTAGAACAGAACCAGGATAAAAATAATCTAAATCATCAGTTTGATCAGGCCACCCTAATGTTGAATGTGGCCATAATCCAGAACTAAACCAAGTATCTAACACATCGGGATCTTGAATTAATGATTTTGATGGACATTTGGGGCAGCATGTTGGGTCTTCATATTCAACGATCATGTCATCGCAATCATTGCAATACCATACGGGTATTTGATGTCCCCACCATAGTTGTCTGCTTACAGACCAATCGCGAATATTATCCATCCAATTAAAATAAACATTTGTAAATCGTTCAGGTACTATTTTAATTTTGCCATCTCTTACTGCATCTCTGGCTGGTTTAGCTAACTCTTCAATTGATACATACCATTGTTTACTGATTAGAGGTTCAATCAAATCATCGCATCTATCACAATGGCCCACTGAATGGTCATAATCTTCAATTTCTATTAGAAGTTCTTGTGATTCTAGGGCTTCAATAACTTTTATTTTACAATCTGCTCTATTTAATCCTTTAAAGTCACCAGCGTTCTCATTCATAATCCCATCTTTTGAAATTACACTAATAGTTTGAAGATTATGACGACCCCCGATTTCAAAGTCGACAGGATCATGTGCGGGAGTAACTTTTAATGCTCCAGTTCCAAATTCAATTTCTACAGCGGAATCTCCTATAATAGGAATAGTTTTGTTCATTAATGGCAAAATTACTTTTTTGCCTATTAAATGACTAAATCTATCGTCGTTAGGGTTAACAGCAACTGCAGTGTCACCCATCATAGTTTCAGGTCGAGTTGTAGCTACTGTCAAAGAATTTGAATTATCAGCCAATGGGTATTTTATTTTATATATTTGTCCCTTGGTATTTTTATATTTCACTTCAAGGTCCGACAGAGCAGTTGAACATCGAGGGCACCAGCTAGTAATTCGTTCACCTCTATAGATCAAATTTTTTTTGTATAAATCAACAAATGTTTTACGTACTGCCTTTTTAGGGCCCTCATCTAGAGTGAAAGATTTTCTAGTCCAGTCACATGAAGCTCCTAACCTTCGGATTTGTGTGTAAATTCTATCGCCATATTCATGTACCCATTCCCAAATACGATTTTCGAATTGTTCTCTTCCTAACTCGTACCTATTAGTTCCTTTGGAAGCTAAAAGGCGTTCTACTACTACTTGAGTAGCTATTCCTGCATGATCTGTTCCTGGTAGATATAATGTGGGGTCTCCATTCATCCTATGCCATCGAACTATCATATCTTCTAATGCGATTGTTAAAGCATGCCCCATATGTAATTGCCCAGTAACATTAGGGGGGGGCATGATCATTACAAACGGAGTTTTGGTTTTATCAATTGTAGGAGTGAAGTATCCTGTGTTTTCCCAATACTCATAAATTCTAGTTTCAGTAGATTTTGGGTTGTAAGGTTTTGCGAAAATTGTTTGCCAATCTGTCATATAAATATCCTGAATGTATTATACAGAGTACGTATCAGAATCTTGATGAGAATTTTTATTTAGCTTTTTACTCAAATGTAAGCCTTCTAAAATGAACTCAAACATTGAAACTTGGATTGATTTTTCTTTTGACTCACCTAATTCCATTAATAATTCAGAAAGTCCAGTGATTTGTTTTATGTTTTGGAGATATAGAGATTCGGGTATTTCTGATCCAACTTCAATAGACAATCCATTTTGAAAATGATTAATTAGACTATCAAATAATTCTAAATTAACTTTTGAATTAAAGACATTTAAAACAGCCCTTGATATTACATTAGATATAATTGAGTTTTCTTGACCTTCTTCAACTGTTTCTAACTCTACTTTGCCCATAGTTGAGGGTATTAAAAATTCAAGATCACATATTCTAGGAGATGTATTAGAATTAGTAATTAATGTTCTTCTGAAAGATTGGCTTATAAGTGTTTCATAATTAGCGATAGATACCCTTAAACTAACTCCTGAACTTTGATTGATTTCCGGACTTTTTCTAGAAAGATGCGTGATTTCAGCTACGATTTCACGCATAAATTCAGGAACTAAAACAGAATTTTCAGAATCATCAAATTTTGTGTATTCTTGTTCAATGATGTTTAGTTCTTCTTCAATTGATGAAGGGTAATGGGTTCTGATCTGTGCTCCGTATCGATCTTTTAAGGGAGTAATGATTCTCCCTCTATTTGTGTAGTCTTCGGGATTTGCTGTAGCTACAATCAGCATGTCCAAGGGTAATCTGATTTGAAATCCTTTGATTTGAATATCTCTCTCTTGCATCAAATTAAACAAACTTACTTGAATTCTTTCTGTTAAATCAGGTAATTCATTAATACAAAAAATTCCTCTATTTCCTCTAGGTATCATTCCGTAATGAATTGCTAATTCGTCCGATAAATACCTGCCTTCTGCGATTTTAATAGGATCTATTTCTCCTATTAGGTCAGATACTGATACATCAGGTGTAGCCAGTTTTTCAGAATATCTTTTTTCTTTATTTAGCCATTCAATAGGGGTACTATCACCTTTTTCTTCTATGATTTCCTTGGCAAAAGAAGTAATGGGATTAAGTGGGTCGTCATTAATTTCTGATCCCTGGACATAGGGTATTTCGTCATCAAGTAAATCTAGTAAATTTCTAATTATTCTTGATTTGGCTTGTCCACGTTCTCCTAATAAAATGATATCTTGACCAGCTAAAATTGCGTTTTGAATTTGAGGAATGACTGTATTTTGAAACCCGATAATATTTGGAAAAACATTATCGTTTTGAGCCAGTTTTTTTACTAAGTTACTGCGAATTTCTGACTTGATTGATTTACTAATGTATCCTGAACTTTTAAGTTCGCCCAAAGTGGATGGAAGGTTTTGGTTCATTTTTGTCTCCTAAATCTTTGTTCGAAATATTTCAATTGCTGCATATCCTATTTCATCACCAGATAACTTGATATCAGGTTTTTTGATTTTGATTCGAACTGATGAGATTTTAAATGATTCTAATAAAGTTTTGGATATTTCCTCACATAGAGATTCTAGTAAATTTTTTGAACTGGTTTTCATTATTTGTTTGATAATTTCGTAAACGTTGGAGTAATCAATTGTGTGTTTTAAATTATCAGATTTTCCTGCTGTGGATAAATTTGTATAAAGTTCTAAATCGACTATGAAATTTTGGCCATTCTTTTTTTCATCAGGATAAACTCCATGATACGCAAAAAATTTCATTTCATTTAGTATTATTCTGTCTGAAGAATGGTTCAATGTAATCTTAAATTATTCCCATTTCTTTAGATATGTGTAGTAATGATTCAGCTCTTTTGACTACAGGTACGTCTATTACTAAGCCGTCTAAAGATGTTGATCCCCTACCCTGTTTTTTAGCCTCTTCAAAAGTTTCTATTACCTTTTTTGCGTGATCTATTTCTTGTATAGAAGGAGAGAAGCAACCGTTGATAATATCTATTTGATCGGGATGAATGGCAAATTTGCCTTTAAATCCTATAGATTTGGCAAATAAGCTGTTTTCTTTAAGAGCGACGGGATCTTTAAATGCAAAAAATGGTGTATCTAATGCGATTACATTAGCTGCTTTTGAAGCTACTGAGAGTTGGTTTCTTGCAAAGAAAATTTCATTTTCATTTTCTGTGCGATGTATTCCCATATCGTTAGTGAAATCTTCAGCTCCAAAAGCAGATCCAACTATACGTTGGTTTGAGGTTAAAATTTCGTATGCATTGATAATAGCTTGCGCAGTTTCCATCCATAAAATTAACTTTATGGAACCTTCTTTAATCTTTTGTTCTTTTTCTGCTTTCGAAATCAAATTAGAGATTTCTTGAACATCTTTGGATGAGTAAATTTTTCCTATTGCTATCGCAAAAACATTTTGATTAATTACTGCTTGTAAATCTTCTTTTAGTATTCCAGTTTCTAACGCATTGACGCGAGGAATTAGAAGTTTAGTTGTTTGCGATAGCATATTTAGGTGATTGTGTACAATATTTCTCGCATCGTCTTTGTGGTCCCAAGCGACAGAATCTTCTAAATCAGGAATAAATGCATCAGGAAAAACATTTAGAGCTTTATTAAGCATTTTAGGTTGATTACCGGGTATAAATAACAAACTTCTTAAATATAACAAATCATACCTCTATCAATTTTGAACATTTCGGAGTATATCATTAGTATTGATGAAAGTAATTGAATCATTTGGAGGATATGTGTCAGATAAATTAGAGATTTATGGGATCCCATCTTCAAACGAATTTGCTTCTGGCGATAGTATTTCTGAAATGATTTTTGAAAACATGGTTAAATTTGCTGGAATTAAAAATCATGATTTGTTTGTGATAACTCAAAAAATTGTCTCAAAATCAGAATCTAGAACTATGAATTTGAATAAAATAGAACCTTCATTGAAGGCTATTGATTTAGGTTTAAAAACTTCCAAAGATCCTAGGTTAGTACAGTTAATTTTAGATGAATCTAAAGAAATTATAAGAATTGATGAATTGAGAGGCATCTTAATTACCGAAACAAATCAAGGATTTATTTGCGCAAATGCTGGTATTGATTCATCGAATGTACCAGGTGATCCATATGTTACTTTATTGCCTATTGATAGTGACATATCAGCACAAAATATTAGACAAGAATTAATTATAAAATCTGGAATTGATGATTTAGCAGTAATAATTTCTGATACTTTTGGAAGACCATGGCGTGAAGGACATATGAATTTTGCTATAGGTTCATCGGGAATAAACCCTTTTATAGATTATTCAAATTCTGTTGACTCTGTTGGAAAACTTTTGAAAGTAACAAAAATTGCAATTGCTGATGAGTTTGCCGCTGCATCTGAATTAGTTACAGGTAAAGTCGATATGGTTCCAGTAGTATTGATCAGGGGTGCTAGATTCCAAAGAAGTGATTCAGCTAAAATATCTCACACTCTTAGAGATAAAGAAAATGATCTTTTTAGATAATTATTCTATGGCAATAATTTATAGGCTGAGTCCCAAAAATCATATTCGTGGTGACTGCTAGTAATAAAAATGTTTTCAAGATCATTTTTGTATTTCTCTGAAACATTGCTTGATTCTGTATCAATATAACTTTTAATTTGATTTGATAATTCCTCGAATTCTTTTGAACTATATAATTCAATCCATTTGGAATATAACGGAGCATGATCTGGTAATCCTTTAGATTTTAACTTTTGACCTATTTCAGAATATCCCCATGCACATGGAAGAATGGATACGGCTATGTCTAGTGCAGATTTTGAGTAGGCAACTTTAAGTAAATGATTTGTATAAGAATGAGTGATTTTGGATGGAAGTGTTTTTTCTAACTCTTGTTGGGTAATTCCAAAATCACTACAGAAACTAATGTGAAGATCCATTTCAGTATTTATAGTTTCATGTAGTAATGAAGAGAAAAATTTCATATCTGAGATTTTTTCTGTTTTTGCTACGCATATTGCTATAACTTTACAAAATTCAATAAGGAATATGTAATCTTGTTTCATGAAGTACTGAAAATTGGTTAAAGGTAATGTCCCAATTCCAATTTCTTGAATAAATGGATGAGATTGTTCTTTTTCCCATAATTCATTTGCCTGAACTCTAAGATATTTAGAAAAACTCATTTGGACGCCTTAGATATAATGATTTTTGTACCAGGGGCAATAGAACGGAAAACTTTTTCATCTCCTGAAATCGATCCAATAATATTAACAGGACTTGCAGCTCTTATTTCATTGCCATTGCTTGCAGGTGTTTTTCCAAAAAAAATACAAAAGGCATTTCCGGGAGGCCAAAATGCCAAAGTACCTGAATTAACTACTTCTGTAGAATTTGAGTCTTCTGGGAAGTTTAATCCAATAGAAAAGTAGATTTCATCTCCCCAAGTATTACAATTGGAAGTGATTGGAAGTAATTCCCAAATTTGTGAAGAACAAGATGAATCATTTAAAGTACCAGTGACTTCTAACTCTCCTACAGAAATATTTATTTCTAGTGGATCCATAGCATTTGAACCTTTCTATTATTTTATATACTCTCTATATTATCAATAAAAATTAAAGGAAGTGCCATGCCAGTAATTGATCATAAAGAATTACGAAATATATCTTCTGAACTTTTGAAAGCTGTGGGGGCTTCAAATGAAGAGTCAGAAATAATTGCAAGGCATTGTATTGACGCAAATTTGGTTGGTCATGATTCACATGGAATAATACAAATTCCAACTTATATGGATCGTGTTGAAAGAGGTCACATCATTCCTGGAGCTGAAATTGAAATTTTAAAAGATTCCTCTACCACTACAGTAGTTGATGGTAATTGGGGATTTGGGTACGTGGTAGCTGAAAAAACTATGATCAGATTAATAGAAAAAGCTAAAACACACAGTATAGCTGCTGGAACAATTCATAGACAAAGTCACATTGGAAGATTAGCAGATTATCCTATTATGGCTGCGAATGAAAATATGATTGGCATTATAACTGCAGATTCTGGTAGATCATCCAAAAATGTAGCGCCATTTGGTGGTAGAGAAAAAAGATTAGGTACAAATCCTCTGTCTATAGCGATGCCTAGTAATTTAGATGGTCCGTTTTTTTTGGATATGGCTACGAGTGCCGTAGCTGCTGGGAAAATTTCTTTGGCATCTGCAAGAAATGAGTCTATTCCAGAGGGTTGGATTTTAGATAAAAATGGAAACTCATCTACCAACCCAAATGATTTGAAAGATGGTGGAGTAATGCTGCCACTTGGAGGGCAAGAAGGACATAAAGGATACGGATTATCATCAATGATTGAGATTTTTTCAGGAATATTGCCCGGACTTGGTTTTGGTCATGATCCATCTGGTAGACATAACGATGGATGTTTTTTAGCTGTATTTAATATTTCAGCATTTAGAGATGTTGATGAATTTAAGAAAGAAGTTAGCGACTTTGCTATGTATTTAAAAAGTTCAAAAACTGCTACGGGATTTTCAGAAGTATATTACCCAGGAGAAATTGAACATGTTAAAAAAATAAAAAACATTAGTGATGGTATTAATGTAGAAGACAAAACATGGCAACAACTTAAAGAGTTAGCAAATCATTATGAAGTTCTATTAGATTATGATTTTTAAATAATCCCCGAAATCACATCTCCCATTTTGGTAGTGTTGACTACTGTTCCTCCATCAGATGCAATATCTGCTGTTCTATACCCTTCAGATAAGGCGGATTCAACGGCTTTTTCTATAGCTTCCGCTTCTTGGTTAAGGCCAAATGAAAGTCTTAACATCATTGCAGTACTGAGTATTGATCCAATTGGATTTGCTATTCCTTGGCCTGCAATATCTGGTGCACTACCATGAATGGGTTCATATAGGCTTAATTTAGTGATTTTTGATTTTTTGCCAGGTAATTCTGCCAAGCTAGCAGAGGGTAACATTCCCATTGAACCTGATAAAACTGAAGCTTCGTCAGTTAGAATATCTCCAAATGTGTTTTCAGAAACTATCACATCAAAACTTGCAGGATTTCTGATCAGTTGCATTGCTGCATTGTCTACTAGAATATGTTCTAGTTCTACTTCAGGGTATTCTGAAGATAATTCTACAGCAATTTCTCTCCACAAGCGTGAAGATTCTAAGACATTTTGCTTATCTACTGAAGTAAGTTTTTTGTTTCTGTTTAGCGCTAATTCAAACCCTACCCTTAATATCCTTTCAATTTCTTTTTCTGTATATTTTAAAGTGTCTACTCCACGCCTGCCTCGGCTAGTATTCCAACGTTTTTTTGGTTTTCCAAAATATAGTCCTCCTGTTAATTCTCTTAGGAGCATCATATCTACACCTTTAAGAAAATTTGGTTTGATGGGACTAGAATTAATTAGAGCTGGATAAACTTTTACAGGCCTAAGGTTAGCAAATAAACCTAGCGATTTTCTTACAGCTAAAATGCCGTCTTCAGGTCTTGTTTTTGCTGCAGGATCATCCCACTTTGGTCCACCTACTGCACCAAGTATGATTGCGTCTGAGTTGTTGCACGTTTCTAATGTTTGATCAGGTAATGCTGTTCCAAATTTGTCAATTGCACAACCTCCAATCATTTCATTTTTTAAATTAAAATCATGATCAAATTTTACAGAAATAGCGTCTAAAACTTTCATAGATTCTGCCACTACTTCAGGCCCAATACCGTCTCCACCTAATATGGCTATGGTTGCTTGCATTTAATTCTCCTATTAATTAGCTACAATATTAATTAGTTTTCCGGGAACAAAAATTATTTTTCTCACTTTTTGATCCATAATGTGTGATTTGACTTTGTCGCTATTTAAAGCAATATTTTTTGCTTCTTCTTCTCCAATTTGTGGTGAAGTAATTATTTTGTCTCTCACCTTGCCGTTAATTTGGATGATAAGAGTGATTTCATCATCTTCAGATAGATTTTGATCAAATTGAGGCCAAGATTGGTTATGTACACTAAAGTCATTTTGGTTTTTAGCCCACAATTCTTCTGCAAGGTGAGGAACAATTGGTGACATCATTAAATATAAGTTATTGGTTAGGCTGATCCAAACATCAGTAGATACTTTTGATCTTACATTCGATTCAGAAAGTGCATTGGTGAATTCCATTAAACCTGAAATAGCAGTATTGTATTTAAAATTATCTATATCTTCTCCAACTTTTTTAATAGTTTTATGAAGTAATCGGATTAATTTTTTTTCGATGTCAGGATCTGATTTGTATGAACTGCATTCTTTTGGTAGCTCTGAAACATCCCACACTCTATTAAGCCACCTAGTGGCACCATTAATTCCTGAATCATTCCATTCTCCACCTTGTTCCCACGGCCCTATAAACATTAAGTATGTTCTTACTGTATCGGCACCTACTAATGATACATAATCATCAGGAGCTATCACGTTACCTCGAGATTTACTCATTTTTGCACCTTGATAAATGATAGTTCCTTGATTAAACAATCTTAGAAATGGTTCGTCAAAATCTATTAACCCTAAATCTCTAGTAGCTTTGACAAAAAATCTCGAATATAACAAATGCATTACAGCATGTTCCACTCCACCGGTATATTGGTGTACAGGATTCCATTGGGATGTTTGTTGCTTTTCAAATGGCCCATCTTCAAAATTAGGGCTTGGAAATCTTAGGAAATACCAAGAAGAATCTATGAAAGTATCCATTGTGTCTGTTTCGCGGATGGCTGATTTCCCACAGTCAGGACAATCTGTATTGATAAAATCTTGGTTAAGTTTTAGTGGAGATTCTCCAGTTGGTAAAAATTCTGCATCTTCAGGTAATAAAACAGGGAGTTGAGATTCTGGAACTGGGACAATTTTTGGATTGTCTTGAGTGCCGCATGGGGCATGGCAGCAATATACTATAGGTATTGGAGTTCCCCAGTATCTTTGACGAGAAATGAGCCAGTCTCTAATTCTATAATTAATTGTTCGTGTGCCCATTAAGTTTTTCTCGACATGGAGAGCTATCTCAACTTTGCCTTTTGTGTTTTCTAATCCATTGAATTCACCTGAATTCACCTGAATTCCTGGTCCAGTATAAGCTTCTTTGAGGGGTTCTCCATTCCATTCAGGTGGTGATACTACTACTTTGATTTCTAAGTTGTATTTATGTGCAAATTCGAAATCTCTATCGTCATGGGCAGGAACTCCCATTACTATTCCTGTTCCGTATGAATTGAGAACATAGTCTCCAATTAATATGGGCACCCTGTCTCCTGTAAGCCTGTTTGTGCAGTAAGTACCTAAAAAAACACCTGTTTTTTCTCTATCTGTAGATAATCGTTCTATATCTGAAGCTTTCCTAGCTTGGTCAATGTAATTGCTTACAGATTCTTTTTGGTCAAGAGATGTTAGTTGTTCTACTAGGGGGTGTTCTGGAGCTAGCACTACAAATGTCACACCAAAAACAGTATCAATTCTGGTTGTGAATGTGGTGAGAGTTTGTATTTCTAGATTGTATTCGCTGATGTCAAAATCGTATTCCACACCCTCACTTTTACCAATCCAATTAGTTTGCATTGTATTAACTCTTTCAGGCCATTCAATTTTTGACTGATCGAGTAATTCTTCTGCATAATTAGTGATTTTTAAGAACCATTGATTCATATCTCTTTGAGAAACTAACGCGCTACATCTTTCACATTCTCCATCTAAAACCTGTTCGTTAGCCAAAACAGTATTACATTTTGAGCACCAATTGACCGGAGCAAAATCTCTATAAGCTAATCCGTTTTTGTAAAACTGCAAAAAGAACCATTGATTCCATTTGTAGTATTCGGGAAGACAGGTAATTATTTCTCTATCCCAGTCGTACATAGGGCCAAGAGACTTCAATTGATTTCGCATTCTATTGATATTATCTAAAGTCCATTTGTGTGGATGTATTCCCCTTTGTATAGCAGCATTTTCAGCGGGCAAGCCAAATGCGTCGAATCCCATGGGGTGTAAAACATTAAATCCTTGTAGTCTTTTAAATCGTGCATGTATGTCGGCTCCTGTCATGGCATACCAGTGACCTACATGTAAATCTCCTGATGGGTAGGGGTACATTGTGAGTTCGTACCATTTAGGTTTGGAGCTAGAATTATCAGTTTTGTATATTTTAGATTTGAGCCATTCTGATTGCCACTTAGGTTCAATTTCTTCGAATGGAAATCTAGGTTCTATAGTATTTGACGCAGGCATTAAAAATTCCTAGAGATATATTACTTGCCAAGAGCATTTACAACTGCGGAACCTACTTGTTGGGTAGATGCAGTTCCACCGAGGTCAGGAGTTAACATATCTTTAGATTCAAGTAATTTAGTTACTGCATTTTCTATGTCTAATGCTGCATCGTCATTTCCTAAGTGTCTTAGCATCATTGCTCCTGTCAGTATTTGAGCCATGGGATTAGCTATTCCTTGCCCCATAATGTCTGGTGCACTTCCGTGGACAGGCTCAAACATAGATGGGTATCGTTTTTGAGGGTCAAGATTAGCGCTAGACGCCAAACCCATACTTCCACTAATGATTGCACCAATGTCAGTCAAAATATCCCCAAATAGATTACTTCCAACAACCACATCAAATATCTCTGGTTTTCTAATAAAGTCCATTGCTGCAGCATCAATTAGCAAAGATGATGTAGAAATATTTGGGAATTCTGTTGAGACATTTTCGAATGCCCTATCCCAAACTATCATCCCGTATCCTTGAGCATTTGACTTGGTAATTGATGTTACGTGTTTCTTTTTATTTCTTTTTTCAGCTAGTTGAAATGCGTATCTGATTACTCTTTCGCAACCTTTTTTAGTAAATACACCTGTTTGAATTCCTATTTCTTCGGGGAAATCTAAATATTGAAATCCTCCAACATTTGCGTACTCTCCTTCAGTATTTTCTCTAATAACTACCATATCAATATCATAAGGATTTTTATTAGCTAAGGGAGAAGTAATTCCTGGAAATAAAATACTGGGTCGTTCACAAACATATTGATCAAATCCTCGCCTAATGGGTAATAATAATCCATTTAGGGTAATGTGATCTTGTATGTCTGGATGTCCTACTGCTCCGAGGAATATGGAATCAAATTGTTTTAATGTATCTAAACCGTCACTTGGCATCATTTCGCCATGTTTTTTATAGTATTCTGAACTCCAGGGAAATTCAGTAAATTTGAGGTCAAAATCGTAATTGGCAGAAACCGCAGTTAAAACTTTCAATCCTTCTTCAACAACTTCAATTCCTATCCCGTCACCTCTTATAACTGCGATATTGTGTGTAGACATATTTATACCTCTTAATATACCTGTAGTTTTTTTTTGCATCCGAATCATACCTGAAAAAATCAAAGTTTAGTAATTTTTTCTATAGCAGATACTCCTATTTTTCTAACGTCTGTAGAAATAACAATAGGATTATGAGACTTATTTATCAATTGGTCACGGCCGATAGCTACCCATTCTTTTGGCAAATCTTCTAGAGGATTGGTAGGTTTACAGTAATAGATTAAATCTATATGTTGATGAAATCCATCCACAGGATCATCGATATCTTCTATTAAGATGTGTTCAGGAGGAATTAGAGATTTTGGGTAATCAAAATTGAAATTTTCAAAATCTGATATTAATTCAACTTCAATAGAAGTTTCTTCATATACTTCTCGAATTACTGCTTGGTTAGGATCTTCATTCAGTTCTATATGCCCGCCCGGTGGAAGCCACATTTTTACTTTTGGATGAAAATGCAACAATATAGAATTGTCTATGACTACATATCCAGTAGCAGTAAAATGTCTATCCATTATTTATTCCTGTTTATTGTTTACATTGACTTTAATGCCAGTATTAAATATATTTTGTGCATGGGGAGCTCAGAGCTGAGAGGGTAAATTGTACCGACCCAAAACCTGAACTGGATAATGCCAGCGTAGGGATTATCCCCCTACTTTAACAAATTTGAGGATTTATTATGTCAGATTATTTGGAAATTGCAGGGAAAAAGTTTTCGTCAAGGTTAATGATCGGGACGGGTAGACACAGAACTATGGATGAAATGGTTGCCTCCATTGAATCTTCTGGTACTGAAATTATTACTATAGCTATTGGCCGATTAAATCTTGATGATCCCAATGAAAAATCTATATTAGATTACTTCGATTGGCAAAAATACACTATTTTACCTAATACTGCTGGTTGTAAGAATGAAGATGAAGCTGTGTTTGTAGCTAAATTAGCTAGAGAAGTTACTGGGTCAGATTGGATAAAATTAGAGGTTATACCTGACCCTGCTCATTTATTACCAGACCCCATTGGAACGTATAATGCTGCAAAAACTTTAGTTGGGCTTGGATTTAACGTTTTGCCTTATATTAGTGCAGATCCTGTATTAGCCAAAAGACTAGAGGATATTGGTTGCGCAACGGTGATGCCTTTAGGATCAGGAATTGGTACAGGCCAAGGAATTATTACAATGGAAGAAATTAAAATTATTATTGAAAATTCCAATGTTCCTGTTGTTGTTGATGCTGGCTTAGCTGTTCCGTCACATGCTTCTGAAGCATTAGAAGCTGGTGCCGATGCTGTGTTGGTTAATACAGCTATTGCTCAGGCTCAAGATCCAGTATTAATGGGAGAAGCATTTCGAGATGGTGTTGACGCAGGTCGTAAAGCATTTCTAGCGGGCAGAATACCACTTAAAAATCAAGCAGTTTCTAGTAGCCCTGGTGCAAATGTTTCTGAGAAATCATGATTTTTGATACTCCAATTTTATGTTTAGTAACAAATCAACTACGATCTGATAATAATCGCACTCTTGAAACCATTGAATCTGTAACTTCGTGTGGGGTTAATATGATTCAAGTGCGTGAAAAATCTATGCCCATAGATTCTTTAGTTGCTTATGTAAAAAAAATTAATTTTGTTAAAAATGATTCGTTATTGATTGTAAATTCAAATTTCCAAATTAATCAATTTGTTGATATAGATGGTATTCATCTATCAGAATCTACTGAACAGCTTGAATCTTCTATAGATTCTCATTTGATTGTTGGACAATCTGTTCATTCAATTGAATCTGCTAGAATTGCGTATTCAAACAATGTTGATTATATAGTCGCTGGAACTATTTTTGAATCTAAATCGCATCCTGGTGGACCGATTTCAGGAACAAAATTAATAGCCCAAATTAAAAATGAATTAGATGTTCCAGTAATTGGAATTGGAGGTATTAATCAATTCAACGTTAAAGACGTGATGAGTGCTGGGGCAGATGGAATAGCAGTAATTGGGTCAGTATTAGAGGCTCAAGATCCAGTGAATGCTACAAAAAGATTAAAAACTATTATGAATGAAAATTTCAGAGGTTGAAATGGACTTGATGAGTGTTTTTGTAAACGGTAAAAAAATAGAATTAGTTTCGGGCGTATCGTTGTTAGAATATCTAGAATCTAACGATCTCATGAACCAAACTGCTTTTGCGGTTGCTTTGAATCAAGAAATCATTCAAAGAGATAATTATGGTTTGAAGATTCTCGCAGAAGGTGATCGTGTAGAGATAGTCAAAGCCATTGGTGGTGGTTGAATATCTCTACACTAAGCAGTTTTTAAATTTTAACGAGTTTTTGCATGGATCTTAATTCTCTAGGGGGATCCATTTTACTTCCATAATCACTATAGGCAACTTCTGCAACGTATATGTCCCCTTTTGAGTCTACAGCGATACCATGGGGAGAAAAAAACCTACCCTTTTGTTCTCCATAGCTGTCTCTGCCCACTCTAGCTAGAACTTCTCCTTTCAAATTTAATACTGAAACTCTAGGTCCTAGGTCTGTGCCCGTGTCATTAGACCCAATTCCGCAGAAGTATTCTCCTACATACATTAATTGCTCACCTGTTAAGCCACTAAGAGTTAAAGAAGCAGCTCTAGACATATTGATCCATTGAGTTTCAAATTTCCCGTTCGAATCAAATACTTGAATCCTATGGTTTTCTCTGTCGGCTATATAAACCCATCCGTTGTCGTCTACAACAACATCGTGCACTATATTGAACTGATTTGGATTTGTTCCTGATTCACCCCATGTGAAAAGTAAATTTCCGTCGGGCGAATACTTGTGAACTACAGCATTAGAGTAGCCGTCAGCTACGTAAAACTCTCCAGTTCTTTTATCAATTCCTACTCTTGTAGGTCGGTTAAATGGCAACCCACTCATTTTGGGAGCATGTTCACCAGGAGTTCCTAAAGTGAACAGTAATTTACCATCAGAAGTAAATTTTCTTACTGTACTGTCCCCGTTATCTACGCAAAAAATTTCATCGTCAGGTCCGACAGTAATGCCATGAGGGTTTGAAAATACTCCTTCTCCCCAAGTGTCAACAATGTCTCCATCTGAGTTAAAAACAATCATTGGACTTGTTCCGCGATTAAATACATAAACTCTATCTTTAGAATCTACATCTACAGCAGTTGCTTCTTTATAAATCCAACCGTCAGGTAGATTACCCCAATTTAAACCTGTAACTTGGTATTTAAAGTTTCCTTCACCTAAAATTACATTTCCATCTGTATCTTGGTCAGCTGTATGCCCTTCTTCTTTAATACCAAATTCCCAGTCGTGATTTTTATCTTCGGCCATTGCATACTCCTAAAATAAGTTTGTGTTGCTATGTTGGTGCGATCTAGATATATTGTCAACCTATAGGAGAAATTAATGTCCAATAAAACTGAATTAACTATTGAACTAGAACAAGAACAAATCGATTGGTTAGCTGAAAATGTAGCAGATTTTGGTTTACCAGATGAATCAAAGGCTGCAAGAGTACTTTTCGCTTTTGCTATGTCAGAAATTGATGTAGAAGAAATTTTTTCATCTGACAATTCAAAATGTTTATGTGGTTAGTCAATTATTATACTTGTTCTAATTTATATATAAATTATTGACTCAAATCTTTCTCTCCAATAAGATTCGTTGATTAGATTTGATGTAATTCAAGTTTACAAATTCACCTACAGGATTGTATATGCCAAAAGTAAAATCTATTACTCTTCAACCCCTTCATGATTCAAAAGAAATTAATTTACCTGACTTCAATCAAAAATATCTAGAAGATGTTTCATTTATGACAGCGATGACATTGGTAATGATGGGTAATTATTGTCAAACAGGTCATTTTGGAGGTCCGCTTGCATATACAGCATACACGGTAGCATCACATTTAGCTGGTCCTGAACTGGGTGGTATGAAATACGACTATCGTAGGCCTAAACATCCATTTTCAGATAAATTTTTGCTAGCAGGTGGGCACAATGCTCCTGTTACATATGCCCTTTGGATGGTTTTAGGTGAGGCTCTTCACAAGCAATATAACCTTACTGGTGAATCAAAGTATTATGCTGATCCACATCAAACACTTTTGTCTATTGATTGTATAGGTTTTAGGCGATCAAAATCAGGAATGGAGACGATTTTATCTGATAACGGTTTGTCTGATCATCCACTAATGAAACAAGCGAAAATAAGAGGGATTCGAGCACTTTCGGGTCATTCTGAAAGTACTGATGTGACAAATGATGTTAACGGAGGTCCATCTGGTATTGGTGTTGCTACAGCAGCCGGAAAAGCAGCTTTTTGGGATATTGTTGGAGCTGGTGATTTAGGCCCAAAAATTATCGCTGTTGAAGGTGAATTTGCAATGACATCTGGGCATTCCCAAGAAATGAAAACTCAAGCACTTTCTCAACAGGTTGGTAAACGTTTAAGAGTTCTACTTTCTTATAATAACGCTGGTATTGATGACAGTCTCGTGGGTGGAGTTATTGATTCTAAATATGATGGTTACAGAATTGAAGATCAATGGGCTTCTTATGGTTGGAATGTTTTTTCGCTAGACGATGCTAATAATATTGAAGATGTAGTTTCTACATTTAAAGCTATGGAAGATTGGGATCCGAGTGATCGCCGTCCTATGATTTTGGTAGGAAAAACTGTTAAGGGCTGGTGGCCAGCAGCAGAAAATGGTGAAATACCTGGTTATGGGGAACAAATAACTAGCTATTCTAGTCATCCTTATACATTTTCAATGAATTCAGATTACTTTGTTTCTTTAGCCAAAACATTTGAAAAAAAATATGGTGTTAAGTTTGTAGGAATTGAGGATGGTCCAGTTTCTGATGAACGTGAAAGATTAATTCAATACAAAACAAATATAGATGTAATTATGTCTGTTTTAGATGAAACTGATTTAGGTAAATGGCTTGCAGATCATTTAGTTACAATCGGGGACCAAGTTTCTGATGATTTAAGTTTGAGGATTAATTCTAAAGAAGACCCATTTTTAGATGAAAGATTAGATCCTGAAAATTTACCTATAGAGCCTCAAATCGTGTCTATGAGTAAACATAGTAGTGATGAGAGTAAAGATTTAAATATCAAACTTTTCGAAGAATTTGGCAATAAACGTGGTGGACGTAGAGCAATTTCTGAAATAGTAAAATGGATGAACTATGTGACTGATAACCGAATGGTTTTATTAGCTGCCGATTTAGCTGAATCTATTAACGTAGAACAAGGTGCTGTTTGGGGGACTTTTGATCCGGTAACAAATCCTACTGGAATAAGAATGAAATCAGCTATTCAAGAGGCTGGTAATGTATCTACTGCTGTAGGTTTAGTCAGTCAAACTGCCTCACTTGATCCTAGTGTTCACTCAGGTGTTTGGGCTTTAAGTGGGACATACGGTGCTTTTACGCCATTAATGTATCTCCCTGTAAGGGTGTGGAGTCAGCAAAATCAAGATAGCCCATTTAGAGTAGGCGTTCTAAATATTTTAGCAGGCCATTCAGGACCAGAAACTGCTGCTGATGCAAGAACTCATTTTGGTATTTTTTCACCTCAAGTATGGAAATTGTTTCCAAGAGACCAAATTATTAATTTGAACTTTTGGGATTATAACGATGTTGCGCCAGGATATTTTGCTGCAGCCAAGATTGCTGCACGTGATCCAAAAGTCGGAGTCATAGTAATAGAGTGTGCTCGACCTGATTATCCTGTAGTTGATAGAGATAGTTTGGCAGATACTGATATAAGAGCTGCAGCCAAAGGCTTTTACCTGATTAGAGATTTTGATGAAGATAAACCTAAACAAGGATACGTAGTTGTACAAGGTGCTTCAGCTACTAATAATATGATGAGTGTAATTTCTCAGGTAGATGAATCCGGTATAAATGTTCGAATTATTTCTGCAATTTCTGAAGAATTGTTTAGAGCTCAATCAAAATCTTATCAAGATACAGTTCTACCTGACTCTGCTAAATTCAATATGATGGTAATTAGTACAGGTACTAAAAGAATGTGGCCTGTTTCATCAGTGGGGCCATTGACTGAGCAATATTCATTAGTCTCTGACTGGAATGATTCGTGGTTATCAGGTGGATCAGAAGAAGAAGTTTTACAAGAAGCAAATTTGGATTCTGAAACGATATTGAATGCAATTAAAAAATTTGCTGATGATTCTGAAAAACGAAAAGAAATTCAATCGAATCTTTTGATGGATAATTAGTTTAGTTCCGCAAAAAGAGTTTGGATATAGTCAATGAAAATAGCATAACCTAAATTGCTTACTGGCCGTCCTTCACTACTTTGCTCAACTCTGCTTGTATTAATCCCAAGTAATTCTCCTTGAGAATTTACTAACCCGCCCCCACTATTACCAGGGTTGAGAGCAGCATCGGTTTGAATGATTTGTTGATCTGAAATGATTACTTTTGCAGAAACTATTCCAGATGTAATTGTAAAATTTGAACTTAGAGGATAGCCTAATGCATAGACGTTTTCTCCAACTCTCGGATCAGTGATTCCTGATATGTCGAATGCATCATGATCGCTTGGATTGTTGACATAAATCAATGCAATATCATTAGTTGGATCATTTTTAATTAATGTTCCAGCCTTAATTGATTCATCAAAAAATTCAATTGACAGATTGTAAAAAGGTTTAATGATATGACTGTTAGTGATGATTAATTTAGAATAATTGTAGTCACTATTGAGACTTTCAACTATCACTCCACTACCAGAACTGTTTCCAGATTTAACTCGTACAATTTTTTTACTAGCTTCATTTAATATGTTTGGTACTGTGGGAGTTGGAATTGGTGTAGCAGTAGGTGTAGGAGTTGGTGTGGGGACTGGAGTAGGTGTAGCAGTAGGAGTAGGTGTAGGTGTAGCAGTAGGAGTAGGTGTAGCAGTAGGAGTAGGTGTTCTAGTTGGGGTTGGAGGTATGGGTGTGATTGTAGGAGTTGAAGTCGGAACAGGAATTTGAGTTTGAAATTTTTCTAATTGGTAAATTTGTTTTTGCAAGTCTACGATTTGATTTTGAAGACTCATTGAAATTTTATCTTGTTCATGAAGTCGATCTTCATTGTTTTTGGCAGTAAAAAATATTTCATCTTGGTTATTTGAACAAGAAATTAAAAATACTAATAATGGAATTGTAAGGAACAGTCTAATGGTTTTCATTAACGTCTAGTGTTGAATAATATAACTATTTTCATTATCGTTTAAAATCACAACAATTAATAGGAAGAAATAAATTTATATGGCCAAAGATACTCAAATTGGTGGAATGTCTGTTGAAAAGCTAAATTATATTGATAAATTTCTTCAAGAAAATTATTTAGATTCCAATAAACTGAATGGATTTGTAACAGGCATATTTAGAAAAAGAAAAGTAGTTCATTCATCTGCTTTAGGTTTTATGGATAAAGAGTTGAAGAAACCCATGAATCTAGATACTATTTTTCGGATTTATTCGATGACAAAACCCATTACATCAGTTGCTTTGATGCAATTATACGAAAAGGGTTTATTTCAATTAGATGATCCAGTTTCCAAATATATAGAAGAGTTTGATAATTTAAAAGTTTATGTTTCTGGAGATCAAAACCATTTTGTTACTCAAGATACTATTAGACGTATGACTATTCATGATCTTTTAACTCATCAAGCTGGTTTTACCTATGGTCTAACACGAAGCACTGAAGTTGATGCGGCATATCAAGATTTAGGGTTGGTTTTTTCTGATGCTCCAATGCAGGAAAAAATTAAATTATTAACCCAGTTGCCCTTAGAATTCCAGCCTGGAAGCCATTGGAATTATTCGGTTGCTACAGATGTTTGTGGTTATCTGATAGAGCTATTGTCTGGTAAGTCATTAGATCAATATTTTTTAGATGAAATTTTTGATCCTTTAAATATGGTGGATACATCTTTTCATGTTTCTGACACTAAAATAGATCGCTTAGCCACAAATTATGAATTTCAACCATTTGGGCCTCCTATTAGGACTGACAATCCAATTTATGGGAATTTCACTTCCCCTCCCCAGTTTCTGTCAGGGGGAGCAGGTTTATTATCAACATTCGATGATTATTTACATTTTTGC
>CETB01059644.1_pt1 | contig 32140 bp, 32 predicted proteins | sample 356381 | NCBI WGS metagenome assembly CETB01 (sample SAMEA2622545, study PRJEB7988) | marine metagenome | biome: marine biome (ENVO:00000447); feature: deep chlorophyll maximum layer (ENVO:xxxxxxxx); material: "saline water (ENVO:00002010), including plankton (ENVO:xxxxxxxx)" | depth 155 m | reverse complement strand
CCTGCTGAAATTCCACCTTCGTCTCCAGTAAGTACTTGTTCTTCTTGGTTTATGACTAATTTTCCTTCATTAACTAAGACGGTTACAAAATTAGTAACGTTATTTGAATAAAGCATTGATGCAGTATTTGGCACAGTTCTACATAGCATTGGTATTCCTACAATTGTAACTCCATCCTTTTCAATAATTTCCCCTTCTTTACTTCCAACTATATTGCCGCCAGTATCCGTATTCATGTCAACAATTACAGACCCTTCTTTCATTTCCTTTGTCATTTTTTCATTGTTTTCCTTTCCAAAGAATAATTTTGGTGCATTTGCGCCAAATAATCTAGCAGTAGTAATAACTACATCAGCATCTTTCACAGCATTCATTAATGCATTATCGAAAGCATTCTGTAGATCCTTATCTGTAAAGAGAGAAGCATGTCCGCTAGAACTTTCAGCGTCTTTCCATCCAGGGACGTCTATGAATTTAGCTCCCAAACTTTCAGTATCTTGTTTTGCAGCTAATCGGACATCAATAGCTTGAATAGCTCCACCTAATCTTTTTGCAGTAGCGATTGCTTGGAGACCAGCAACAGCAGCACCTTGAATTACAAATTTAGCAGGCCTTACAGTTCCTGCAGAGGTCATCATCATAGGTACCATTTTTGCAATATGTTGAGATCCCATCAAAGCAGCTTTGTAACCTGATAAATTATCTTGACTAGAATTAACGTCCATTGATTGGCCTTTGGACAATCTTCTAGGAATAACCTCTAAAGAAAGTAGTGTAATTCCAGCCTCTATTATTTTTTTTGTTTGTTGTAAATTTCTAAAAGGATCAGCAACACATGCTAGCATTTGTCCTTTTTTCATATTTTTAAAATCAGGTACATCAATAGATGCAATTAATTCACATTTCATTACTTCATCTAGTGTTTTAGTTTTCGCACCCTTTTCTTCATATTCAGTATCAGTGTATCCTGAATTCTCTCCAGCACCCTTTTCGATTACAACTTCAAATCCCAATTTTAACAACTTTGGAACTGAAATAGGTACAATAGCAACACGAGTTTCTCCCTCGCTTTTCTCCTTTGGTATTCCTATACGCATCATTTACACCATTAATTTATGTGACGACTAAAATAGTCTATAGAGTAGTTTACAAACACACTCATAAAAGTTTTCCCATTATTTTCCAATTTCCCGTGCAATTACTAATCGTTGAACTTCTTGTGTTCCTTCGTAAATTTGAGTTATTTTTGCATCTCTAAAAAATCTTTCAACAGGAAATTCAGTAGTATAACCATATCCGCCTAATACTTGAACAGCTTTTTCTGAAACCCACATTGCAGTATCACCAGCATTTAATTTCGCAAATGAAGCTTCTAAAGTATGTCTATCAGCTCCATTCTCATAGTGCTGTTGTTTTGCCCACGCGGCCTTGTAGACCTGCAGCCTTGCAGCATCTATTTTCAATGCCATATCAGCTAAATAATTGCCAATTGTTTGGTGCGCAGCTATTGGTTTTCCAAAAGTTTCACGTTCTTTTGAATATTTGACTGCAGCTTCATATGCACCTTGAGCAATACCTAGTCCCTGTGCAGCGATACCTATTCTTGAATTATCTAATGCATTCATTGCAATAGCAAATCCTTTTCCGACATCACCTAGAACGTTTTCTTTTGGAACTTTACAGTTATCAAGAATTAAGGTGCAGGTATCACTTGAACGAATACCTAACTTGTCTTCTTTTTTACCTATTTTAAATCCTTTAAATCCTTTCTCAATAATGAAACAAGTTACACCTCCGTGGTTTTTCTTTCCATAATCAGGATGATCTGTAACTTTCGCAAAAAGAACAAATAAATCTGCAGTAGTCCCATTAGTGACCCACATTTTTTCCCCATTTAATGTAAAAACGTCTCCATCGTCACTGGCACGTGCAACCATAGCTGCAGCATCAGTTCCAGAACCAGCTTCACTTAGAGAATATGCGCCTAAATACTCTCCGGAGGCAAGTTTAGGTAAATATTTTTTCTTTTGTTCTTCATTTCCATTCAAAACAAGGGTCATAGCACATAGTCCAACATGAACGGCGACCATCACACCTAGTGAAGGATCAACACGTGACAATTCTTCAACTACAATAGCTTCTGAAATATCGTCTAATTTTTGTCCACCATATTCCTCAGGAATAGTCATACCTGCAACACCGAGCTCTGCAAATTGCTTAAATTCTTCAATAGGGGGTTTTTGTTCTTTATCTCTCTGATTACATGTAGGTCCAGCTACAGTTTCAGCAAAGTCACGAACCATGTCGCGAATCATTTTCTGATCTTCAGTTTCTGCAAAATCCATATTATTCACTCATTAATTTGATAATAGCCTCAGCAGGCTCACCGTTACATTCCTCAAGAGCCTTTTTTGCTTTTTCAGTAGAAACGCCAGCCTGTGAAGCCACTAGTTCTATGTCCTCGTTAGGGATATTTGTAGTTTCTCCACTACTGCCTATTTCTCTTTCTTCAGGTTCTCCTACAATTTGATAAGATTGTTGCCCCATCATATTCATGGCACTTACAGAAGGATTACTGAAGTATAATTCTTTATCTTTAGTTCGTATAATGACTTCAGTTGCATCTAATTCCTCAGTAGCACTTTGTAACTGTTTTTGCAATTTTTTCATCATACGGGGATTCATACGCCCCATGCCTGGCATCATATGGTGCTTACAACCTCCCCTCTAAAAGAATTTATGTTAATTTATATCTAAGAATTACAGCAATACCGCCCAAACCAATTAGCATTTCTCCGCCATGGTGGTGTGAAGACACTTCTATGACTTTCGTTCTATTTTTTTGAGCCATTTCTAATAATTCTAATCCTTCTTTTTCTTTTGTTTTTTCAGAAATTAGCAAGACGCTGTCTGCAGCTCCACTTTCAACAGCATTTTTAACTTCATTTTTGCCATAAGTTCCTAATTCTTTTGCTATAGCCTCTTTGAGTTTTTCTACAGCTGCCATTTCTTCTTGAATTTTAATTTGTGCAACGGCATTTGGTAAATCTCCTCTTCCTATAGCTTCATGAATTCCAGCCATTCCGCCTTGTCCGGAGTTCTCAATCACACATCCTTTGAATATCTCAGTAGCTCTTGATTTACCAACTTCAGCAAAATCTTCTTTTAAAAATCCAGGCCCTATTATAACAATTACAGAATTTTGTATGTGAACTTTGATAATTTGTCTAACTGCCCTTTTGTAAAAATCATTTAATTCTTCTCCTCCAGTTGATTTTCCACTGCCCTCTCTATTAAGAGTTTTTAATTCACGGATTCCATATGTTCTTAATTCTGCAATAACTATCGAATCACTTTCAACAGCAATTGCTGTAGCAGTTACTATTGGCTCTGCAGCTTTCTTTAATCGTTCTTTGTGATGGTTTAGCCAAAATTCTTTTCTTACATCAAATGAATCTCCAGGTTCTAGAATTAAAGTGTGGTGAAGGCCTTGGTTGTTTTCACCCAATGAAATAATACCATGACATCGAAATCGCTGTCCAAAGGATTGATATTCTAAATTTTTAACATCAATAGTAAGTTTCATTTTTTGTTTTTTACCTCTTTCTTTCTTAATTCTATCTGATTGTGAGGATTCTCTTCTTTCAGTTAAGGCACGTACTTGGTCGCCTTCACTTAGCAATAAATTTAAATGATACAAATCATCTTCATTTTCTAAACGAATATGATAGGTATTACTATCACGTTTACTATATTTCAAAAAAACCTCACAAATAAACTACAATATCTAAATTCTTAGCTAATTCCTTGTAACGATTTCTTATTGTTACTTCAGTAACGCCCACTGTATCAGCAATAGTTTTTTGAGTTTTTCGTTGATCATGTACAACAGATGCAATGTAAATTGCAGCTGCGGCCACGCCAGTTGGACCTCTTCCAGAGGTTAATTCAGCAGCAATTGCTTGGTTGAGAATACTGATTGCCGTATTTTCAACATCACCAGGTAGTTCAAGTTCTCTACAGAAACGAATAATGTAAACTGATGGAGAGGCAGGTTGAAGGTTTAATTTTAATTCTCTAGAAATATATCTATATGTTCTTCCAACTTCTTTTTTTGAAGCTCTTGAGGCTTCTGTAATTTCAGTTAATGTTCGTGGGACTTCACATCTTCTACAAGCTCCATAAAGTGCAGCAGCTGCAACTCCTTCTACGGAACGCCCTCTTACAAGATTATCTTGAACTGCACGCCTGTATAGCATAGCAGCTTCTTCTCTGACTTGCCGGTGCAAACCAATCTTAGATGCTAATCTATTTAATTCATTAAGAGCTTGAGCTAAGTTTCTATCTGCAGAATTTGATGCTCTTGTTCTATTCTGCCATTTTCGCATTCTATAAACTTGAGCTCTATTTTTAGTTGGAACATTGTTTCCGTTAATGTCACGCCCGCCCCAACCAATATCTGTAGAAAGCCCTTTGTCATGAACCATTACAGACATAGGAGCTCCACCACGAGCTCTTCTTTCATTCTGCTCAGAATCAAAGGCTCTCCATTCTGGCCCTTGATCAATAACTTGGTCATCTACAACTAATCCACAGTTTCTGCAAGTAACTTCCCCACGCTTGTAATCACGTACAATATGTTCCGAGTCACATTCTGGACATTCAGTTAATTCTTCAACGTCTATTTCGTTAACTTTTTCGGAAATATTCATATGCATTTTAGTTAAGGAATTTTGTCAATATAAGCTTTGGGCCGTTCCCTTTAAATTCCCCATTTTGGGAGAAGGTGGAACACACATCATAGATAACCTATTTTATGAACCTCGTATCAAGTAAGTTAATGCGTCGGGTAAGAGATTCTATACATGATTACATTGACTTAAATTCTTTGGAGTCTTCTTTAGTAGATACTGAACCTTATCAAAGGTTACGTTGGATTAAGCAATTAGGGTCTGCAAATTTAGTTTATCCGGGAGCTAATCATACAAGACTCGAACATAGTATTGGCACTTGTCATTTAGTAACTCAAATGGCGAAACAATCTGGAGTTCCTGGGGATGAAATCCATTTAGTTTCAATTGCAGGCTTATTACATGATTTGGGTCATTCGCCTTATTCCCATTTAGCAGATGAATTGCCATTTGGAAAAGATCATGTTGACGTAACTCAAGATATAATTAAAGAAAGTAAAATATCAGATATTTTTAATTCAGAAGGAATAGATACTAATGAAATTTGCGAATTGATTAAAGGCAATCACAAATATGGTTCTTTGATTTCAGGAGATATTGATGGAGATCGTTTAGATTATCTTATGCGTGATTCACATTATACAGGTGTTAAAACAGGAGTAGATACAGGTAGATTAATTACAAAGATGTCTTTTTCTGATAATGAATTAGTAATTGGTGAAGGTGGTTTGCCAGTAGTTGAAACATTTTTGACTTCACGATCAATAATGTTTCCAACAGTTTATTTTCATCCATTTTCAAGAGGTGCTGAATTAATGCTAGCACGAGCTACAAAAGCAGCTATAAATGAAGAAAAATTTTCTTATGAGGATTTTATTTCTTACACAGATCATAAGTTTCTTTCTGAACTAAATTCAGCAGGTGGTCTTTCAAAAACATTAGTCAATAATTTTGAAAAAAGAAAAATAATCAAAAGAGTAGTTAGTATTACTAAAGATGAAACTGAAGAAATGGGATTAACCAGAGCAGATATAGATACAATGGAATCTTCTATTGCTGGAAAATTAGATATAGATAAATCAGAAATTTTTATGGATATACCGCCCTTAAAAGTGGTTCCTACAATGAAAGTTAAAATTCTTAAAGAAGATGGAACGCTGGATTATGCAAGTAATATGTCTACTATAACGAAAAGTTTGTATGAAGCTCAGTTCGATCATTGGAGATGCCGAATATATGCGCCACCCGAGTTATCACATCAAGCTTCAAAAATTGCAAAGCAGGAATTAGGAATTTGAATGTCTAAATCGATACAGAAATTTATTGAAGGCCTTAATTGGAAAGTAGAGGATAGTAAATGGGATGGAAATGCACATTTATTTTTTGTTAAAGAACCTGAAAATTTAGAGAGAAAATTTGAAGAATTACGGTTGGCTCTTAAAGTAGCAAACACTTTCGGAGCTAGTCGTTTATTCCCAATGCTTAGAAGAACAGGCAATGAATTGATATTAGTAATTTTACCACAACCCTCTTATGATTATTATGAAAGTAAAATTAATTTATATTTACTTTTAGCAACTTTTTTTACTACAACATGGGCCGGATCTATGTGGTGGGCTTCATATGCAGATTCTTCAATTATTGAGATGAGTTGGTGGTGGCTTAGGATTTTGATAAGTCCTCAAATATTTTTTATGGGTTTTCTTACTTTTTCTTTGCCATTAATGTTGATTCTGGGAGCTCACGAAATGGGCCATTATTATTATGCAAAAAAACATAATCTTGATGCATCATTACCTTTCTTTTTACCAATGCCTCCTATGATATTTCCATTTGGTACGATGGGTGCATTCATTTCAATAAGAGAGCCCATACCTAATAGAAAAGCATTGTTAGATGTAGGAGCAAGTGGCCCAATAGCTGGCCTCATAATTGCCATTCCAGTTACACTTCTTGGATTTTGGTTGACTGAACTATATGCAGTTTCTGTACCTGTAGATTCAGGAGATTCTTTATTTTTAGGTTCTTCCTTTTTCTTTGAATTACTTTTTTCAATTTCAGAAAATTTAAATCCTTCCTCAGGCGATTATTTATCACATCCCGTTGTTCTTGCAGGATGGACTGGTTTCTTTGTAACTGCACTAAATTTAATGCCTGCAGGGCAACTTGATGGAGGCCATATTGCACGTTCTCTTCTTGGTCCAAAAGCAAACATATTATCCTTTTTTGTAATAATCTCTCTTGTTTTTATGACCTTTTATGGGATTCCAGGTTTTGGTCCTCCATACATGGGTTGGGCAGTCTATGCACTTCTCATTTATTTTTTAGGAACATACCATCCACCTCCTTCTGAAGAAATTTCTCCACTAGGGACCTCTAGAATAGTTGTAGGCTTGTTAACTGGCATGTTATTATTTACAACATTTACACCGTCTCCTATTTTTACGGTAGATTCACCTTTTTCATTAGATATAGATTCAGATGATAATGAATTCTTTCAATATCCTGGAGAAACAAATACTACATCAATAAAAATATGGAATAATGGCGATGAAGAGGGATGGGAAAATCTTTCAGTAAGCTTTGATGAAATAGAAAATGTAACTATCTCTTTTACTGTAAATTTTGTTAATCTGAGCTATAATTCAAAGGAAGTAAATTCTACTTCTGATGAATTTCAGAAATATGTTTTTTACGATATTGAAAATAATGTTACTCTTTTGAATTTATCATCAGGAGATTATGCAAATTTAACTCTAACAATTACAACTTTAGATAATACAACCTTCCAAGATACAAAATTTGTTATGAAGGTAAAAAGTCGAACAGAAGATGTTTATACTTCAACCTTTCATTTGTACAACAGAGAAAAACAATAATGTCGGTTTTCGAAGGTAAAGCATGGATATCCAATCAAGGATTACTTGATGTATCAATTGAAGTAGAAGACGGTTATATTTCTTCAGTTAAAAAAACAAATTTAGAACCAAATAAAGAAAAAGTTAAGGGTTTGATTTTACCTGCCGCAATGGATATGCACGTTCATTTTCGAGATCCTGGTTATACACATAAGGAAGATTGGAGAACAGGTTCTGAATCGGCAGCTTGTGGAGGAGTTACTGCAGTAGTAGATATGCCTAATACTAATCCTTTCACATCAAATATTTCTTTGTTTAAAGAGAAAGAACAAATAGCTAAAAATAAATCAGTAGTTGATTTTGGTATAGGAATTAATGTAGAAGAAAAATTAACAGAACAAGATTGGTTTGATACAGTTCCAGCGGCTTTTTGGAAATTATATCCCTACGGTATATCTTCAGAAGATTATTTTAGATTAGCTAGAGAAGTATTAGATAAAACAAAAAAACCTTTAGTTATACATTGTGAGCATCCAGACCACATGCATAATAACCCTCTTGAAAAATTATCAGATCATACAGAGAATCGTTTGTTTGCAGAGGAAAAATGTCTTTCAGAGATGCCCTCGTCAGAATATTTACACGTAGCTCATTTATCTACTTCTAACGGTCTAAAAAATCTTCCGGCATTATCTTCTACAGAAGTTTGTCCACATCATCTTTTATTAAATTTGGATAATTGTAGTACTTTAGATTGTAAAGTAGACCCACCATTAAGACACATTTCAGATAATAATGATCTTTACAATGCTTACAGGAATGGCATAATTCCCATATTAGCGAGCGATCACGCTCCGCATACAATTGAAGAAAAAAGATCAGATACTCCTCCATCTGGTATGCCAGGTGTAGAGACAATGGTTCCATTAATGCTGCAAGAAGTTGTAGAGAAACGTTTAGATTTGAGTAGATTAGTAAATAGTATGGCTGAAGCTCCTGCAGATCGTCTTGGGTTACAAAGAGGTCGAATAGAAGAAGGACAGCCAGCAGATTTTATGTTTGTAGATTTTAAAAATTCAGAAAAAATTAAGCTTGATAATCTTCATTCAAGAGCTAATTGGTCACCTTTTGAAGATTGGAAAGCAATCTTTCCTCATAAAGTAATTAGACGAGGAGAATTAATATCTGAAAATTCGGAAGTTGTTTCTAATTCAGGAGGCATTAACCTTTTTGACTAGTATTTTTTCTAACGAAACTTTAATACTGTCATTATTTTAATTACATATGATGCGAGGTCTGGGTTATACCTTAATTTTGTTAGGGTTTTCAGTATTGTTGTTGTCTGTTCCAGCAGACGCAGAAAAATATTCTAACACTGAATTTTTCTTAGATAGATCTGGTATTGGCGATATTTATGATTTAACAATAGAAGAACCTTCAGGAGATAAACCAAAATATTGGAAATGCCGCGATGACCCAGATCAAGCGAATAATTTTTTCCCTTTAGCTTCTTGGGAAACAAATATGGGAGGTCCATTGGAAATAGGGGATTCATACAGCTATATCATATGGGTAGAATCAACAAATGTTCAAGAAATTAGTTTTAGAACAACATTATACATTCGTACACAAGAGGGGTACAATAATTTATCAGTTGATGAAGTTAGTAAAAATGCAGGTTTTGGCACTTTCTTATCTGAAAATTATACTATTGAATTAGAAGGTTCCGATCTTGACAAGACTTTGTTTCCAGATGGCGTTCCACCATACACCACTCTTGGAATTAAATTAGAAACAAGTGTTACTTGGGCTCCAGATACAGATAATAGAACAGTCTGGGTCAAAGCTGCACATTCAGATTTTTTATCCTCATTTATTTTAGATTTTAAGTATGTAAATATTGAAAATGATGATTATTATTTTGTAAATGATAGAGTAGAAGCAATAAATGAAGATTCTTTATTTATCAAAGTAAATGTAACTAATGCATTGGGTGCCGATAATCTAGATGTATCTTCAGCAGAAATAATGATTGAAGGAGTTAGTGGCGGAGGAAAATTCAAGGACTCAATACAATTAAAAGATAAACACACTTATGCTAAATATATTCAGGGAAAATGGTGGTATCAAGAAGATAATAGTATTACTACAGGTAATTATGTAATTAAGTTTTCATTAAAAGATAATTATGGCAATACTTGGACTTCTTCTTTTTCCTATTACTTGGAAGTTGATCAGTATGGTTTAGAAATTGGGTTTGATGAAGGTTCTAGTTCCAATGGTCAATTGCCTAAAGGAGGTAAAACAGATTATTCCTTTAAAATTTTGAATACAGGCAATACTAAAGATATATTTATGATAACTTTTGATGATTCAGATCTTCCTTCTGGTTGGGAAGTTAGCCTTCAGTCAGACTCTTCAGTCGAGCTCGAAATGGATCAATCCTCTTCAGTTCAAATTAGAGTTGAAGCCCCAGTTTCAGCAACGGGCGGCTCATCAGAAAGAGTAACAATTACAGTCACATCATCTGGTAATGAAAATATTTATGAAGAAGTTAATCTAGATACTACAGTGCGAACTTATGGCGTATCATTTTTATCAGTTCCCGAGAAAATTATGATTGATCCAGAGGAATTAGACATCGATGGATATTATAAATTTAAAATTAATTTGAGAAATACAGGGAGTGATAAAGATACTTTTGATTTGGGAGTTACAACATCAAGAAGTGATTGGACAGTCCGTGTAGAGGTCCAAGGAAATGATATTTCAGCAGTTACAATTGATAAATCCCAATCAATTGCAGTAGATATAGTAGTGAGGCCCGTTAATTATGAAGACAGTCTGGGGGAAGAGGTCACCTTCTTAATGACTGCAGATTCGATTTCTCCAGGAGATGGTTCAGCTACAGTTAATTCAAAGATAGTAGTAGATGTACCGGTAGAGAAAATATCGGATTTATCAGTTAGTATTGATGATGTATTGATAAACAATAAACCTATCGCGATATTACAACCTGAAGATCTTCAAGAAGGAACCCCAATAATAATTCAATTAACTGTTAACAATAATGGTGGGAAAAGCACAGGAATATTTGGCGTTACTCTTTATGAAGGCTCTAGAATAGTAGATGAATTTGTTGTTGAACAAGGAATAAGTGGTTTTAGTTCGGTTCCAGTTATATTGAATTGGGAAACTCCCTCTGAAGGACTTAAGACACTCAAAGTATATGTTGATTTTAAGCAGCAAACAGATGAATCAAATAGTAAAAGGGCAGATAATACTTTGACTTTACCTCTCACAATAAGTGAGAAAACTTCTTCAGAAAGTGGAAAAGAAGATAATGAAGATTCTCTCTTATTTGGTCCTAGTTTACTATTGTCAGCATCAGTATTATCAATAATGTCCATTTTTTACAGACGTAAAAAATAAGCATTTTATATTAACAAGATTTTATATCAAGCCTATTTTAGAGGTAAATCCGGAGTCCGATATATTCTAGTATTACGTAGCGGGGTGGGGTAGCTAGGAAATCCCGTCGGGCTCATAACCCGGAGATCGATGGTTCAAATCCATCCCCCGCTACCATTTTATTAACAAACTCTTTTGGAAGGTATTGAGAAAAAACTTTGAACACACTGCAGATATCGGGATTGAAGTAGAATCTTCAAATCTTTCAGAAGCTTTTGAAGAAGTTTCACTCAGCTTCTCAGAGGTAATTACGGGTGGTAATTTGCCTAAATCTTTAATATCTAAGAAAGTTAATTTAGAAGCCGATAATTTCGATTCGCTTTTAGTTGATTTTATGTCTTATTTAATAATTTTATTTGATACAGATCTTTTCATTACAGGTTCCGCAGAGTTAAAGATTACTAAAGATTCTAAGTTATTATTAAAAGGTAAATTGATAGGAGAACATTTTGATCAGAACATACATGGTTATGGTGTTGAAATTAAGGCCATTTCCTATCATTTGTTATTAGTTGCTGAAGGTCCACCTGCACGTATACGAGTAATTCTAGATCTTTAGTAAAGTCTAAATCTATACGTTTATTCATTACATATGGTTCAACTAGCTGAGGCTTATTTTAATGGTAAAAAAGTCAAGCCAATTTGGAGAGGAGATAAATTTAGTATTGAAGAGAAAAACACTAAATTTGAATATTCTAAATCAGCAAAAGCACAACTATTCTGGGATATGGGAGGAATAATTAAGAATAGACCATCCATTTACACATTACCATCTAATCCTGAAAATGAAGTTTTTGTAGACTCAGGACTTATTTGGGGGGAAGATATAATTGATTTAATTTTAGCAGATAGAGGAAAAGTTGTTTTACCTCTAAGAAATTTGCAAGGATTTAATGAGCTAGATGATGCACTTAATTTTACTGAAGATATAGCCATTGGTATTGATTGGTCAGATAAGATTGAGACAAATCACATTGATTTTAAAATAGACATAGTAGATTTGTTGCATCAATTGATAAAGAGAAATCAAGTTACAGTTATAATTTATAGTTTAACGGGTGAATATCCTTACATTCCTGCAGGAACTTCTTCAAATCTTAAATTATATTTGGCTTATTTATCGAATAAAAACACACAACCATCCTGGGCAAATGAGGTATTTCATTTTGAATAGTTTATTATGTTACACATAGGAATAGATGATACAGATTCGTTAGATGGCGGCTGTACTACTTGGCTAATAACTGAGATTATTGCAGAATTATCGGATTTTGATTTAGTTGCACCTCCTAGATTAGTTAGGCTAAATCCAAATGTGCCGTGGAAAACTAGAGGCAATGGATCACTTGCACTTGTTTTTGGTGAAGGAATTGGTTCTAAACAATTGATTGGAGAAATAGAAAATAAAAAAATTTATTTTTATTCCAATTTTAAAGAAAAATCGTTTGACAAAAAAAACATACTTGAAAGAATTTCTAAGATTGTTATTAAGCAATCAAAAAAAGATTCTCAACCAGGCATTGTGATCTCTGATACTTTTTTGCCTGAAGGACTTTATTGGCAAGGTGTAAGAGGTATAGTTTCTGAGGAAGATTTAGATCCTATTCTTTCCAATTGCTTAACTTTTGGATTAAGAGGTTCTAGAGGTTTATTTGGGGCAGCATGTGCCTTAGCTTGGTCAGGCTATCATAGCCATGGTCGAGATTTAAATTTCACGTGGGAATTAATTGGCTATAGAGATAAAAATTTATGGGGAACATTACGCAATATTTCTTTAGAAACTGTTTCTCAAGTTTCTAAACTAGAAGGTGTATTCTCATGCAATGATCCAGATGGTAAAGTAGCAATGGTTCCTAATTCTCCATGTCCTGTTCTGTGGGGATTCCGAGGCACAGATGAGCAAATATTGGTTGCTAATTTTCAAAAATTAGGTCCTGAAAAACCAGTAAGGTGGTTTCTATATCAAACAAATCAGGCTACTGATGATCATTTTTGTTTTTCGGATACTTTAGATATTGTAGATGGTACTTCAATTTGGATAGATGTTAAAATCTCCTCAAAAATTGAAACAATCAAGGGAGGCCATAGGTTTGTTCAAGTCGAAGATTTTGAAGGTAATGAAGCAAGATGCGCAGTGTTCGAACCATCAAAAAATCTGAGGAATATCGTTGATAAGTTAGAAATTGGTGATGAGATTACAGTATGCGGTAGTGTGAATGAAAATACTATTAATATTGAAAAATTAAGGATTATTAGTTTAATCCCACGTTATTCTAAACCACCAAATCCTCTTTGTAGTTGTGGCAAAAGAACACATTCCTCTGGTAAAAATACAAAATATAGATGTAATTCTTGTGGGAAAAAATATGAAAGGCCTTCTCCAATCCCTGAACTTCCAAATTTAGAACTAGGTTGGTTTGAACCTCCAGCATCTTCACGAAGACATTTAACAAAGCCTATTGAATTAATGCGATAGGATGATTAAGCCCATGTTTCATTATATGCTGTGTCATTAATCAATTTAGAAATTGGAAAAGATTCAAGATTACCTTATTTGGCACTTTTGATAGGGATGTTTGCAATTTCAACTTCAGCAATATTGATTAGGCATAGTAATAGTGAACCTTTAGTGATTGGTTCTTATCGTCAAGCTTTTGCTACACTAATGTTTTTACCATTTATTTTAAGAGATAGAGCTCAAGAAGTTCGTGCACAATCATCATTTACTCTTTTAGAAATGAGTCTAACAGGAATCTTACTAGGAGCACATTTTAGTTTTTTCATTACTTCAGTTAAGGAAACCTCAGTTGCAGCTTCAGTTTTATTGGCAACTTGTCATGTTGTTTATGTAGCTATACTCGGTAGAATCTTTTTTGGAGAGGTTTTATCAAAAAAAGCAATTCTAGGTACCTTAATAGCACTCGGCGGCATTTTAGTTTTGTTTGGCGGTGATTTGTTAGATAATCCAGGTAATTTTAGAGGCAATTTCTTCGCATTTATATCTGGAATTCTTGCAGGTTTGTACTATCTTAGTGGCAGAAAGTTACGAAAGACAATTAGTTTACAGACTTACGCCTTCATAGTATATTTGTTTAGTTTTTTGACAATGTTTATTATAGTTTTAATTCAGAATTTGAATTATGAAGATTTGCCGATGTCTGAAATACAATTATTTTTGTTGATGGCTTTGATTCCAACTTTATTAGGACATACTATGCAAAATTGGGCTCTTGGATATTTGCCAGCATATGTTGTCTCAATTTCATTATTGGCCGAACCAATTGGTTCAGGTTTGCTTGCTTGGTTATTTTTTCAAGAAATACCCAGTTTTGGTGTAGTCCTTGGTGGATTAATTGTCATTATTGGCCTTTATGTAGTAATACTAGCAGAAGAATCAGATTAATTTTTTCCTTCTAAAACTTTTTTTCTTCTATTTCTTTCTCTTAATTCTCCTAATATCTTTGCAGCTAATTCCAATTCTTCTCCACCACTAGCTTTTGCCAAAGCTTCTTTTGCTTCATTTTTTCTCTTTTTTTTGACAATTTTTCTCTTTATTGGCATATGATTTAGGCCTATTGAAGGCATGAATAAATACGAATCGTATCATATGAAAATATTTTAACTACCCTTGACCTGCGAATATTATGTCAGGTATTACTTTACTTAGAGGTGAAGAATTGAAAATGCAATTGAAGCCTCATATGTTTTCGTTTTTTCATCTTTATTTCACGTTCTTTTTACTATTAATTTGGTCTTATGTGATTTATGATTTTTTTGATTCAGATAAATTCTCTGATTTTCCATTTTATGATAACATAGAAACTTTAGTTCAAGATAGTGAAGTTTTGGCGGGAGCTATTATTTGGTCTTTTGGTCTTTTTATTGTTGGCTTTGTAGCACGTTATTTCTTTATTGATTCAGGAGGTCACGGAATATTCAGATTATATGCCGGTGTTGCTCTTTTTGGTATAATTGTAATGGCTTACCATGGCTACAGCGATATGACAGATACAATGAAATTTGGGCGTTGGTTTATACCTAGCCTAACTGCAGTAGTAGGTCTTGTTGGATTATTTTCAGTAGATTTCTATAGACGATCGTTTACGTATTATCTAACAGATAATAGGATAGTACTTCAGAGTAGTTTCTTGATGAATCGTAGTGAACGTCAAGTACGATATAATCACATTGAGGATATAAAAATGGAACAAGGTATTTTTGGTACAATATTTGGCTATGGTACTGTATTACCTTTGACAGGTTCAGGTTTAGGAACTGGAACAGATGAATCAATGATTATTGGAGGAACGGGAACTGAAGTTAAGGGCATGAGTTTAGGAATAGGTGGTGCCGCACGCAATTCATCTAGAAGTGTTAGGCATAATCCTCATGATTGTTTATTTGGCGTATCCTCACCTTCTAAAGTTAGAGATATGATTACAGAAAATATTCAATCAGATACTGGAGTTGAGCATCTTAAACAGATAAAAGAATTATTAGGTAAGGAAGAATTAGAAGATTAATTTATTCTTTTCGAACAAGAGTCTTCGCTTCTTTAAACATATTAAGGGACATTTCAAAATCAACTTCCCATCTACTAGGTATTTCTACTTCTTTAGGGTAAACAATTTCGGAAACTCCGGCTTGAATTAGAGATCTTGCACATCTTGTACATGGAGGCCAAGTTACGTATGCAATACAATTTTTTAATGAAATTCCGGTTCTAGCAGCATGCATTATTGCATTTTCTTCAGCATGACAAATCATAGGATATTTAATTTCACGATTATTCAATCTTTCATCAGTATCTTTAATCCCACGAGGCAATCCATTGAAGCCAGTACTTCTTATCTCCCTATCAGGACCAACAACGACACATCCTACTTGAGTTGATGGATCTTTACTCCATGTAGAGATTTGTTTTGCTAAATCTAAAAATCTCTGATCCCATTTACTCATATTACACATTCTGCAAACCTCGCAATATAGCTATCTACCTATGATACAGTTTTACAAATATCACAAGTACATTTTTTTTTTCGAGCTTGACAATATTCTCTACCGTAAAAAATCATTTGTAAATGAAGTTTGTTCCAAAGTTTTTTGTGAAATTTTCGTTTAAGATCTTTTTCAGTAGTTTGGACATTCTTTCCACTTGATAATTTCCATCTATATGCAAGTCTATGGATGTGTGTATCTACTGGGAAAGCAGGTTTACCAAAAGCTTGTGACATAATAACAGAAGCAGTTTTATGACCAACACCAGGTAAATTTTCTAATTCTTCAAAGGTGTTTGGTACTTCACCATTATGTCTTTCTATCAGGAATTGAGATGTTTTCTTAATGTTCTTTGCTTTTGTAGGTGCTAATCCAATTTCTTTGATTATCTTTTGAATACTATTTACAGATAATGTATTCATTTTCTCAGGAGTATTTGCCCTCGAAAATAATCTTGGAGTAATTTCATTTACTTTTTTATCAGTACTTTGAGCACTTAGCATTACAGCAACTAAAAAAGTAAAATTGTTTTCGTGATCAAGCGGAATCTCTGGATTAGGATATAATTGTTCTAGTTTTGAGGTAATATATTCAATTTTTGGTTTTAATCTCAATTTTACTTTTAATTTCCTTGAAATTCAGGTTTTCTTTTTTCAATAAATGCCTTAATTCCTTCTTTCCCGTCGTTTGAGTTAAAACATTCAACAAATAACTCTTGTTCTATCCTTAGACCTTCTACCATTGAATTATTTGAGGCTAATTTCACACTTTTCTTAGCTCTTTCAACAGCAAATGGAGATTTATCAGCAATTTGCTTTGCCATTTTCATGGTTAGATCTTCTAATTCTTCTTCCTCAGTCACTAAATTTACTAATCCCCAGCTTTCTGCCTTTTCTGCAGAAATCATATTTCCTGTTAAAATTAATTCTATTGATCTCCCTTCACCTACAAGTTTCGTTAGTCTTTGAGTTCCACCAGCTCCGGGGATTATCCCAATATTTATTTCGGGTTGACCCAATTTTGAATTTTTACTTGCAATTCTTAAATCGCAAGCCATTGCAATCTCTAGCCCCCCTCCAAGGCAAAAACCATTAATCATAGCAATTACAGGTTTTGCAGAATTTGCTATAACATCAGTAACTCTCCAATCTTCTTTCATGGTTTTCCTGTCTTTTATTTTCATTTTTGAGAATTCCTTAATATCTGCACCAGCAATGAAAGCTTTTCCTGGCGCACCTGTTAAAATAGAAACATGAACCTCTTCATCTTTATCTAATTTTTCAAAAGCAGTAGCGAGTTCTTTTCTTGTTTCAGAATTCATACTATTGAGCTCCTTTGGCCTATTAACAGTGACGATTCCAATTTGATTTTTCTTTTCTACAGTTATATTTTTCATTTTTTTTATTCCTTTAATATTCCACATGAAGGACAACTTGTTTCAGTTGGATCAAACATTGCACCACATGCATTACACAATAATTCTCCATCAATTTCACTAAATTTTTCTTCATCAATATTCTCAGACAAATCTCCCATAACTTGCACAATTTCCTCGGTAGATTTTCGACCCACAAATGCTATAATTGCAGCAGTTCCACCTATAATTCCAAGTCCAATAAAAATATTAGTAAAATTAGATTCTTCTTCCTCTTCTTTTAATATTATATTTTCATCAATACTTAAGTCAAGAAATCCCTTTTCATGTTCAGATTCAAAATTCATTCTATCCACGGCTACAATTGAATAATGATATATTTTACCCATTTTTATATTTGAATCTTTATATGATAAATATTGTTCACCATAAGGAATCTCAGTTAAGAGTTCACCAGTATCATTTACAGACTCAGATCTATAAATTCGATATTTCACTAAATCTTGAGATTGAGAAGACATAAATGATACCAAAATATCTGTTGTCGAATTAACTACAGTTTTCCCCTGTGAAATTTGCAAATTTCTTATTTTCGAAGGTTTATCTCTATCAATTAAAGTATTAGCTATATCTTCTCCATTGTTCCCTACAGAGTCAAATGCTAGAATTTTAAATTGATACTCATATTTGTTTTCAACAGGTATCTCAATAGGCAAATCACTTGTTTCATACATTCCATATTCTTGCCATTCAAGATTTGCATTATTTTCCCCTTCTTTGTTTAATTTGTAATAAATAGTAAAATTAGTAATATCTTCTAAGTTTTCTAAATTTAGAATAATATTTTCTGCATCTGTTAAATTAGGAATTCCTGAAATATTTACGTTTGGCCCTTCTGTATCAACAAGAATAATATTCGTGATATCAAATCCTTTGTTTCCAGCTAAATCATTTCCAACAATTTTAAATTGGTAATATCCATCATTTCCTGCATAAAAAGTATTTGATTTTTGGATAAAACCTATATTCTCTTCAATCCATGAGCCATTATCATATTTATAATAAAAATCAAATCCAACAATTAATTCATTATTATCTTCTGCGTTCCAGAAAAATTCAAGAACTTTTGTGTTAGTTGCATTATTTTCAATATTCATATCAGCAAATAGTGATGAGGTAATTTTGGTTATATTAATAATAGGAGGAGAGAGATCAACGAAAGTTACATTGTCGATTTTTTCTTCCTTGTTTTCAATTTTACCGTCGTCATCTCCACCTATAGATCTGAAACGATACATATGGTCACCTTTTGCATCTGTGAAAACTGTTTTTCCGATATCTGCGGTAAAATTTCCCCATATCATCCATTCGCTCCATTCATTTCCATCAGTTCCATTATCTGTAGAATATTGAATTATGATAAATTTTGTATCATTCCCTGATTCTAGATTATTTTTGTACCATTCTTGAATATACCACTGAATTTCAAATGATGTAGAATTTACTAGTTCAGGACTTACAGCATATGTTGCAGGAGCTACAAGATCAGGTGGAACATATAATCTAGCAAAGATATTTGTTTGTTTTACTTTACTATCAGTTGAGTTTAGTGAAGTAATAGTTATGTTAAATTCACCCAAATCAAATTTATCAATATTTTCATTTAAAGATATAATTAATTCTATATTTCCATCTGAACCATATGGCACACTAATTTCTTCATTGTAACTAATAATATTGAAATTTTCAGTATCATTAAGGCTTATTGATATATTATATGTATCCTCAATATTTCCTCTATTTAGAATCCAAACAGTAAACTCATAAGGTTCAGAATCTTCTATTTCTTTAGTAATTATAGGTACTAATATTTCATATTCATATGTTTCATTAACAGACACAATAAGTTCTTCATAAATTTCTTCAAAATTCCAAAGTTTAGATCTAAGGTTTGCAACTTCTAATTCTTGATCAAGCCATTGTCTTCCATCACCACCATCGCCACCTCCCCAGCCTTGTGTATTATCTCTTACTGCAATAGCAATCAAATTTTGGCCTTCATTTAACCATGATTTATTAACATTCATAGTCTCTTCCCAATAGCGTCCATCTCCTCCACAACCCCAACCACTAAAACAATCTCTTATCAAGTTATCATTTAGATATACGCGGAAATAGTCATCATGAGCTATTCTTAATCTTAATTCACTGAAATCTAGATCACCACTATAATTAAACCAATGGCGAGCTCCGATATGTGTATAATTCTTATCATCAGTAAGCCATATTGTATTAGGATTTATTCCTCTTAATTCATCATTGCCAAAAGGAGCAGCACCTATATTCCAGTTTGAAGTATTATAATCAATTTTGTAAAAATCATCAGGAAAATCACTATTATTCCATATTCTATAAGAATATTGAGTAGCATTGGCAACTCCGGAATGCACTAAGGTTTCTATAGTTTGAGAATAATATTGTGAGAAAACCATAGGAAAAACACTATAGTTTCCTGCCTGAGCATCATCACTAATAGTAACATTTAGCTTAATTTCCATAGATTCACTTGGCCCTAAATCTGCAATATTTGGTGAAAAGGCATATTCCCAGCCATTAGGAATCTGACTCAAATAAAATGTAAAATTATCGTTAACATCTCCTTCATTTGTAATATTAAATCTATATTCAATTGTTTTATCAATTTCAGTAGACTGTTGGGTAGTTAAGAAATCTAAACTATATGCGTAATAACCAATATGTACGCTTCTTGTTAGTGTGTTGTCAAATACTTTAGCTGTTAAATTGATATCTCCTAATCTTGTAGGTGTCCATTCAATGAGCCATTCATAGGTTTCATTTTTTTGTATATCTATGGTGCCATTAGCAAATAATTCCCCATCTATTTCTAGACTAACACTAATGTTTGTAATGTTGTGTTCTTCATTATTGAAAAAATCAATTCCAAGAGCTAAATCATCACCTAGAACAATTGGTTTATCTTTCCAAGATTGCACATTAATTACAAGTTCCGCATCTATCCATTGATTAGGGTCGCCTTGGTAACAACAATGGTCATAAACTAAGATAGCAAGTAAATTTTCTCCATCAATTAACCAATCAGGATTTGGCCCCGATTCACTACTTCCATCATATGTTAGAAAATTATCGCCATTTGTTTTCCAATATTCAGGATTATTCTCATAGCAATCATCATGATAATTGTAATAATAGCAGTTTCGAATAAGTTCACCATTAAGATAAGCAACATAATAATTGTTATGAACTATTTTTAAGGTTGCACTGAGTATATTGTCTTCTTTTGTATAATTAAAATAATGACGTATTACGAGATTATCATTTAAAACACCAGGATCCGATCCTTCATCAGATTCCCAGATTGTTCCAGGATTTACCCCATCCATTTCTTCATCCCCAAATGGTGCAGCACCAGTATTCCAATCAGAGTCATCAAAGTCGGCAGTGTACCAATCTTGAGGAAGGCAATTTTGTACATCACAATTATCATTATTTCCTCCATCATCATTGCTTCTGTATTGATCATCATCATCATCATACATTTTGTAATTGTAGATTGTACCGTAATCCTTTCCATTGCCAACGAGAATAATTTCTTCACCGATTTCTAAATCATTAGTGTATTTTATTGCAGAAATTGAGACATCCTCTTCATCACCTTCAGCATGTCCAACAAGAATAATTGTAAGAAAAAATACTAGTAAAAAAATTAAATTTTGTTGGAGTTTCATGTTTCTAGTTATGTCAATAGATTTTTATAGGTTTTTACCAATTAATGATTAATTTTTTCAGTTCCGTTAAGTCACCTTTAAGATGGTAATTGGCTTTACTAATGACTCTTTCATCATCGGTGTTAACAGCAATAGATAATCCAGCTCTCTCAAAAGTTGGTATGTCTACAATAGTATCACCAACGGCAGCGATTTCGTTTTTCTTACAGTTGTATTTCTCGATCATTTTTTCCATTACTGGTCCTTTGTTATGTCCACTAGATTTGATAATTGCAGTTAAATTTCCATCTGAATCATCAATTAAGTCATTTGCTAATGCCTCACTCATATTCCATTTTTTAGCCCATTTATCAGCTAAATATTGGATGCCTCCAGATAGAATAATAGTTTTGATATTATTATTATGCAAACTAGTGATTAATTCTTCAGCTCCTTTTCTTGGTTTTGCTTTATCAAGTATAGAATTAATGTATTTCTCATCAACAGGTTTATCACTCTTACTATTCCATAATTCTATATCAGCTTTTACAAATTCTTTATCGGAAATTTTATGATTAATATACAATTTCAACATTTCAGTATTATCAGTTCCAAAATGGTCATGAATCATGGCCCATGATGAACGAGGTTCGATGATAGTCCCATCCATATCAAAAACGACTAACTTTATTTGCGTCATTATCCAAAAGAAGAACTAAATCTATCAGTAGGTCCTGTTTCACGTTCTAGCATCATTTTCATTTGATCTTTAGACATTAGATGGGCTTTTTGCGCCATATCGTATGATTCTTTAGCATCTTTTTCATCCATTTCAATTTTAAAACTTAATCCCGAAAACATTACAGATTCTTTTCCTTCATTTTTGAATATAGCTAACAAACCAGCTTCAGGATTTGACTGAAATTCAACATTTTTGAATATCTCTTTTTCCCCTTCTCCAGGTAAAAAAATAATTATTTCTTTTGCTTTAAGCATATTAGTCTATTTCGCCCCTATTCAAAAGAGTTTATTGTTTTATGATATCCAATTCTTGTTCAAGAGTTCGCCTTGAATCATAATTTTCATCAAAATCGTGCCAATATTTAACAGATTTTTCCCCTAGTCTATATGAAAGAAATACGGTTTCTATACCTCTAAGTGATGGAAAATTAACAATACCAAGAGAAGGATCATCAATCTCAACTCCCAATTTACCTAATTCTATAGTTAAGTTATTTACAATATTAATGTTATTTTCTAATTCAATTTGCAATTCTTCCCATCCAGGCCTTAATGCAGCACGATAATCATCTTTTACTTCTTCCATAATTTCTTCTAATTGTTCTTCAAGCATTTCTTGTTTTACGGAATAATCTGATAGTTCAACAATAATAGGATTAACCAAATCCAGGAGGCTATTTGCCTCTTCCACGGTGAAAAGCCGAGTGGCATTTACTACCATGGAAGTTCTTAGTTAGGAAAGGGCAAATAAATGGAACGGATGCCTAAATTAGGCGAAACACTCATATGGCCCAGTCCTAGTTGTTAAGGAATCATTATGAATGATTATACTAAACATCCAGACAATTTTAGTCAACGTCATATAGGTCCATCAGACGATGATGTTGTTTTGATGCTAAATGAATTAGGTTATTCTTCCCTATCAGAATTTACTAAAGACGTGATTCCAGAATCGATAATGTTTGATTCAAAATTAAATCTTGATGAAGGAGTTGGAGAGCAAGAAGCATTACAAATTTTGAAATCTTATGCTTCTAAGAATAAAAATTACAAAAGTTATCTAGGTAATGGTTACTATGGAACAATAACTCCTGGAGTTATTAAGAGAAATATTCTTGAGAATCCTGGCTGGTATACACAATATACTCCTTATCAAGCAGAAATAGCACAAGGACGCTTGGAAGCATTGTTAAATTTTCAAACTATGGTTTCAGATTTAACAGGTATGGATATTGCTAATGCTTCACTGTTAGATGAAGCTACAGCAGCAGCAGAAGCAATGAGTATGGCATGTAATGCACTTAGAGGTAAAAGATCAACCTTTGCTTTACTTAATGATATTAATAAACAAACGGTTAATGTGGTTAAAACACGTGCTGAGCCTTTAGATCTTAAAATAGTAACCAGTTCAGTATCAGATTTTAAAATCAATGATGACATTTTTGCAGTTTTAGTACAGTATCCAACCAGCTCAGGGTCAATAATAGATTATTCTGAATTAATAAAAGAAGCCCACAATAATGGTAGTTTAGTTATATTTGTTGCAGATTTATTATCTCTTTGTTTATTGAAATCTCCAGGAAGTTTGGGAGCAGACATAGTAATTGGCAATTCACAAAGATTTGGAGTTCCAATGGGTTTTGGTGGACCACATGCAGCATTTATTGCAACTAAAGATAAGCTGAAAAGAAATCTTCCAGGTAGATTAATTGGAGTATCTAAGGATTCACATGGTAATGATGCCTTGAGATTAGCTTTACAAACTAGAGAACAACATATTCGTAGAGATAGAGCTACCAGTAATATTTGTACAGCTCAAGTTTTGTTAGCCATAATGTCCTCAATGTACGCCGTGTATCATGGTCCAACTAAATTAAAAGAAATAGCTACTAGGGTCAATTATCTTACAAGAGTTCTTGGCTCTAGTCTTAAAGATAAAGGATATGTTTTGCATACTGATAATTATTTTGATACTATCCGTGTTAAATGCGATTCTAAGAAAATATTAGATTTGGGCTTGAAAAAAGGGTATAATTTTTGGAATTACGGTGATTCTATAGGAATATCATTTGATGAAACAGTTGAAATTAGCGATGTTAAATCTATAATTGATATTTTCGATTCATCATGGATAGAACCATTAGAGGCGAGCATACCTCTAAATTTAACTAGAAAAGATTCATTTCTTGAGCATCCAGTTTTTAATTCATATCATTCAGAAACAGAAATGTTAAGATATATTCACAGATTAGAAGCAAAAGATCTTTCTCTTAATTTTAGTATGATTCCTCTTGGTTCATGCACAATGAAATTAAATTCAGTTACAGAAATGGAATCAGTTACCTGGCCTGAGTTTTCAAATTTACACCCATATATCCCCATAAATCAAGCTGAAGGTTATCTTAATCTTTTCTCCGATCTAGAAAATTGGCTTTGTGAAATTACAGGTTTTTCAAAACTTTCACTTCAACCAAATGCAGGTAGTCAAGGCGAATATGCAGGTATGCTTGCCATTAGAGATTATCATTATGATCGTGGTGATAAAGGTCGAAATGTATGCTTAATTCCAACTTCAGCTCATGGAACAAATCCCGCTTCAGCAGTTATGGTAGGGATGAAAGTAGTAGGCGTATCTTGTGATAGTGAAGGAAATATTGATTTAGAGGATTTCAAGTCAAAAATAGCAGATTATTCTTCTACGCTTTCTGCAGCTATGATTACATATCCTTCTACACATGGCGTCTTTGAAGAAAAAATAAAAGAAATATGTGATTTAGTTCATAAGCACGGAGGTCAAGTTTACATGGATGGTGCAAATATGAATGCTATGGTAGGTTTGTGTAAACCTGCAGATATAGGGGCTGATGTTTGTCATCTTAATTTACATAAAACTTTTTGCATACCACATGGAGGCGGTGGTCCCGGTATGGGCCCTATTGGCGTAGCTTCACATTTAGCAGATTTTTTACCTTCAAATCCATTGGAAGAATACAAATCTAAAAGTAAAACTGGTCCAGTATCAGCTACACATTGGGGAAGTGCCAGCATTCTACCTATTTCTTGGGCATATATTGTAATGATGGGTTCTCAAGGCTTAACTTATGCAACAGAAGTAGCAATACTGAATGCTAATTATATGGCTAAAAAATTATCTAAGGATTATACTATATTGTACAAAGGAAAATCAGATCTTGTTGCGCATGAATGTATTTTAGATACTCGTGAACTATTGACAGAAGCTAATTTAGCTATAGATGATATAGCAAAAAGATTGATGGATTATGGTTTCCATGCTCCAACGATGTCTTGGCCTGTTGCTAACACTTTAATGATTGAACCGACAGAATCTGAATCTAAAGCTGAAATTGATAGATTTTGTGAGTCCATGTCTTCAATTAAAAATGAAATAGATAAAATAATTACAGGAGAGTTTTCTAACGACGATAATCCATTACGAGGTTCACCTCATACTTCACTTGAACTAACATCAGATCAATGGAATCATAAATATTCTAGAGAAGAAGCAGCTTATCCTAAATCCTGGTTGAAACAAAACAAATTTTGGCCATCTGTTGGTAGAGTAGATAATACACATGGTGACAGAAATTTAATATGTTCCTGTCTCGATGTAGAATCATATTCAGAGGAAAGTAAATGAGTAAAATATTAATGTATGGAACGCCAACATGCGGTGATTGTGTTTTAGCAAAGCAAGTATTTGCTGAGAATGATGTAGATTATGATTACATTGACATATCAGATGATGAAGAGGCAACACAGAAAGCTATAGAACTAAATAATGGGATAAGAAGAATTCCAGTTATTGTATTTGAAGATCAATCTATTTTGGTTGAACCTAATCGTGAGGAACTTCTTTCCAAATTAGGCTAATTTTTTATATTATTAATGCCTATTTCGGAGATTATTTTACTAAGAAAGCCTTTTTATGGGTGAGTTAAAGTGAGAAATTGTGTATGCTAGTCAATACACCCCTTTGGAGGAAAAAATAATGGCGACTAAAATTTCGAAAGCTCTACTACTCGCAATGCTAATGTTAGGGACATCATTGGTAATGTTTGCACCACCAGCTGATGCTCAGGCTGCAGTTGCGTATTCTATAAGTTTTACTCAAGGTCAAGTTCAGTTGGATGTTAGACCTGGAGCTAGCGGAATAGGTTGTACAGAAATGGTTATTTCGAATGAAGGTCAAGCAACTATAGATGTTGATATTTCCCTTTCAGGTGGAGGTGTTACAATATCGCCGGGGGCAGTTTCAGTGACTTTGGCACCAGGTGGAAGTATTACAGTTCCAGTTTGTGCTTTAGCATTAACTCGTTCTTCCTATAAGACAGTTCAAGTCACGGCACTTGCTTCAGGAAGAGAAACTAACACACAATTAAATCAAGTTAATAAGAATGCAGGTTTTGCAGTTATTGTTCAACAATATGCTAGACTATCAGTTCAGGCCTCACAACCTTTCCAAAAAGTAGGGCCAGGTAAAGAATTTGTTTTGAATTTTATTGCAGTTAATAATGGTAATTATATTGATACTATTGCAGTTGAAGTATTGAATGCAGAGGATTTGGAAGATGCTGGTTTTACAGTTGCTTTGGCGGCTGCACAATACTCAATCGATGCGCAAGGTGAGCAGCCAGTACAGTTAACTGTGGCAACTCCAAGAGGTACAGTTGTTGGCTGGAGTAATGAATACCATACAGTTATTCTGCAAGTTGCAACAACTTTGCAAGGAGAGACTGAAGCAAGATCTGTGACAGCAACACTATGGATTCGTGGTGTTTTCCTTCCAGGTTTTGACCCAATTTTCACAATCTTCGCATTGGGAATGGTCGCAACAGCATTATCTAGAGCAAGAAGAGATTAAACTTTTCAGTTTGTTTTATAGATAATCTAGTTATAGTCTAGTCTTGACTGTAAAGTATGGAGAAATCATGTGGAATAGTTTTGTTTTATTCAGATGAATTCTTAATAATTCAACATTCAACTGAATCAAATGAACTTAAAGGTCACTGGGATTTTCCTAAAGGCCATGTTGAAGATAATGAAAGTGAATTGGAAACTGCAGTCCGAGAACTTCAAGAAGAAACAGGTATTGATGATTTTAAATTAATTGAGAATTTTAGACAAAAAATAACCTATGATGTCCACAAAAATAATGCAGTTATACCAAAAGAAGTAATTTTTTTTCTGGCAGAATCTTCTACAAAATTAATTCAATTGAGTTCTGAACACCAAAATTATCGTTGGTTAACTTTTGATTTAGCATACGATAGGTTAACTTATTCTAATGCTAAAGAGGTGTTAGTTAAAGCTAAAACATTTTTAGAAAAGTAATGTAAAGGTTTTATCTACATTTAGCTTTAGATGCATGTGAAGAATGATGAAGAAATGAAGTTAGAGCCCTTGTCCCGAGATGATATTCTTAGAGGCTTTATTTTCATAACTTCAATTTTTTTAATTTTTTTTTCATTTAGTTCAGATGATAAAACAACAGGTATTTTTGCACTTTCAATTTCTATTTTATTTTTAACTTTATTATTTGTTAAAGGCCCAATTTGTGTTGAACCTAATTATTTATTTGAGAGATATGCAGATAATTTTGGCTTTTATCTTGATAATGCAGAAGATTATCTTTGTAAATCCTTTGATGCTAAAAAGAAATCTGAGAAAGTTTTAGTTGGTGTTGCTTTTAATTTTCTTTTGGTTATGCTTTTTGTTTTACCTATAGATCTTTTGTTTCAACATCTGACTCGTGATGAGAATTCTCTTTTACTTTATCAACAATTCTTGACTTGGGTAATATACATAATCGAAAGTGCCTTTGGTATTGAGGTATACATAAGAGGAGAGAATTCAACAATTTTATCATATACCGAAATAATAGATATGGAAATAGTGGCTGAATGCACAGGTTTACATGAAACAGTATTCCTGAGTTTATTGATACTTTGTTTCAGAGGAGTTAAACCAATGGTCAGAGCTAAATGGGCTATTTATGCAGTAATATTTATTTTTGTTGAAAATTTAATTAGAATAATTTCGGGTTATTATTTAATTATCTTGTATGATTTTAGTACATGGGATAAATTCCATTATTTTTGGTGGCACACAGGTCAATATGCATTAATTATGGGAATATTTGTATTTTGGGTTATGACTGTTGCAGGTAAACCAGAAAATAAAAGTATTAAGAAAAATTTTATCCGTTAATCAAAAGATATATCGTGTCGCATTTTTTCAGCTTTAGTTTTCAAATATTCTTTATTTTCTTTATTTGGCTCAGGCGAGTGATTTGTTTGTGTGACATCAAATCCTTCTTTGATTAAATCCTCTACTTTTGAGGGATTATTAGTCATTAAGTTTATTTTTTTTACACCTAAATTTTTCAGGATTTTTGCAGCATTTTTATAATTTCTTAATTCTGCATTAAATCCTAAAGCAACATTTGCTTCTACAGTATCCAATCCTTCATCTTGAAGATTGTATGCTTTTAATTTATTTACAAGTCCTATTCCTCGTCCTTCTTGTCTTGAATAAACAATAATTCCTTTCCCTTCTCCAGCAATTCTTTCCATTGCTAAATCTAGTTGTTCTCCGCAATCACATCTCATTGAGTGCAGAACATCTCCAGTAAAGCATTCAGAATGCACACGAACAAGCATTCTTCCCTCAATATTGCCCATAATTAGTGCCAAATCCTCTTTATCTTTTTCATCTCCAGGAAATGCAAGAAGTTGGAAAGTACCAAATTTCGTCGGTAATCTGGCATCTACTAAGCAGTCATTTATTTTTTTCATATTTATTTTGCTAAAACAATTATTTTTTCTTCTTCAGTAATTAAGTTATAATCACGTCTTTTAACCATGGCCATAATATCTCTTCTTGCGTTTGGTTCTTCATAGGTAATATGTAGTTCCTCTCCATCTTTCATAGACACCATTTCTCTAAGGACTGCCATTACAGCTTGTGTACATTGTAACCCTTCAACGTTTATTTTTCTCATAATAATTATACACTAAAGCTATCTGTCATGTTGAGTTCTAATTTAGCCTCATCAGACATTAAATCCATAGTCCAAGCAGGCTCAAACACCAGCTCAACATTTGACTTTTTCACTCCATCTACCTCAGCAACTCTTGCAGCTACTTCCTTAGGTAGACTTCCTGCTACGGGACAGAATGGTGAAGTTAGTGTCATGATAACTTCGACGTCACCTTTTTTTATTTTGATATCATAAATTAGTCCTAATTCATAAATATCTACGGGAATCTCAGGATCATATACTTTTTTGATAGCTTCAACAATTTTGTTTTTTAAATCACTCATTCAGTGCTAACCTCTTCATCACCATCGATTGCGGCAATTAAGGTATGCCATGCAAGTGTTGCACATTTAACTCTTGCGGGATACTTTTTCACACCCTCAAAAACAGATAATTTACCTAAACTCTCATTATTTGAGTTATCAGTTGTGACTAAGTCATGAAAGTCTTCGAATAAATCACGTATTTCGGTGGTTTTTTTCCCAATAATGTATTCAGTAAGTATGCTAGAAGATGCAGTAGAAATAGCGCATCCTGAACCTGTAAATTTGATATCTTCAACAATATCATTTACAATAATAAGATCTAAAGAAATCTTATCACCACATAGTGGATTATGTCCGTCGGCATGATTAGTATGATCATCAATAATTCCTTTATTTCGAGGATTTTTATTATGGTCTAATATTACTTCCATGTAGAGTTCGTTAAATTCACTCATGCAAACACCTCTTTAGTTTTTTGAATTCCATCAATTAATTTATCTACATCTTCTTTTGTATTGTAAATTGCAAATGAAGCTCTTGCAGTAGCAGGAATTTCATAAAAATCCATAATAGGTTGAGTGCAGTGATGTCCAGCCCTTATTGCAATTCCTAAGTTATCCATAATAGTCCCAATATCATGGGGGTGAATTCCTTCCATTACAAATGAAATAACACTTGCTTTAACTTTTGAATTACCAATTATTTGGATACCTTTAATTTTCTTAATTTTATCGGTTGCATAATTTAGTAAATTAAGTTCATGTTTTTCAATTTCTTCAATAGTTATATTTTCAATAAATTCTACAGCTTTACCAAGTCCAATTGCCCCAACTATGTTTGGAGTTCCAGCCTCAAAAATATGGGGTACGTCATTGTATATGGTTTTTTCAAATGTAACAGATTTAATCATATCGCCACCTCCTTGGTATGGTTCCATTTCATCTAGAATTTCTTTTTTACCATACAGTATACCAATGCCAGTAGGGCCATACATTTTGTGACCTGAAAAGCAATAAAAATCAACATCCAATTCAGCAACATTAACTTTCATATGTTGAACAGCTTGAGCTCCGTCAATCATTATTCGGATGTCATTTTGATGAGCTTTTTGTATTAATTTACGGATAGGATTGATAGTACCTAATGAATTAGAAACATGATTTAACGATATAAATTTTGTCTTTTCGTCAATTAATTTATCTATTTCATCGATTATTAGTTCACCGTCATTATTAATCGGAACAACTCTAATCTTGATTTTTTTCTCTTTTGCAATTATTTGCCAAGGTACAATATTTGCGTGATGTTCCATTTGAGAAATAATAATGTTATCGCCTTCAGAAAGTAAGGGCTTTACGTAACTATTAGCTACTAAATTTACCGCTTCAGTCGCACCTCTAACGAAGATAATTTCTTTTGATGATTTTGCCCCTATAAAATGTTGAATAGTTTCCCGTGATTTTTCATATTCTTCAGTAGCTTTTTGACTTAAGTGATGTACACCTCTATGAATATTGGAGTTTGTGGACTCGTAATAATTTTGTATTGTTTCTATTACTGTTTTTGGCTTTTGAGTTGTTGAAGCATTATCTAAGTAAATTAGTGATTTATTGTTAACTTTTTTAGATAAAATAGGGAATTCTTCTTTTATCATCAATCTCCATCCGGAATATTCCGTATAATTTTTTCTAAAAGTTTGTCTTTTGTCTTATCATTTTTGATTCCACTAAGCACTTCACCTACATATGCCCTCATCATCATTTTTTGAGCATCTTTTCTCTTTATTCCTCTTGCTCTTAGATAAAAAATCCCTTTTTCGTCTAATTGACCAACTGTAGCTCCATGAGTACACTTCACATCATCAGCATAAATTTCTAGTTCAGGTTTTGTATGTATTATTGCATTATCGCTTAGCAAAAGATTTTGATTACTTTGGATCGCATCAGTTTTCTGAGCATCATCATGAACATGTATTCTTCCATTAAACACTCCGGTAGATTTTCCGGAAAGAATTCCTTTGTATAATTCATTACTTGTGCAATGCTCTTTTTCATGTTCGATTATAGTATGGTGATCAATATGATTGTCGTTATCAGCGAGATAAACTCCTCTCAAATCACAATGGGAGCCTCGTCCTTTCAGTTCAACAATGAAATCCTTTCTAGCTAGCTTTTTTGCGTTAGAATAATTATAGGAAGAAAAGTTACTATCTTTTTTCTGTTTAACAAGTATGTTTGATATTTGATAAGTATTTTTAGAATAATCGTCAATTATAACATGCTCAACATTTGCACCCTCTTCTAAATAAAAATTTGTAACAGAATTAACTAAATTTTTCATTTCACCTAAGAATCTTACTTCTTCTAATATAGTAATATTACTATTTTTTCCAGCAGTTACAACAATTCTGGGATGAATAATTTGTTCAGATTTTGCATTATCTACAATATTAAGAATTTTAATTTCTTTTTCACTATTCTTTTCAAAATTAATAACACATCCTTCTTTTAAAAATGCATTATTTAGATTGATAAATGGGTTGTTTGTTTTATTAAAATTATTTTTTCCAATAATTTTTTTTTCTAATCCAGTTTGTATATCAGTAACCTTAATACTATTATTATGTTTAATTACTTTACTATTTACAATAACAATATCAAAATCATTATTTTCAATATTATTTGGAATTCCTAAGCTGAATTCTGAATTCTTTACTATAGAAGGATCAGTATATTTCCAAAACTCTTCCTTTGATGTTGGAATTCCCGTCCTTTGAAATTCATCAAAGTTTTCAACACGAATATTCCTAAGATTAGCATCACTTTCATTGATTGTATTATCAAAATCAGCAGAAATCTTATTCAATACTTTCATTTATTTTTTCGCTTCCTTTATTACTTCTTCATATCCTTTTTCTTCAAGTTCAAGAGCAAG
>CETB01171291.1_pt1 | contig 32863 bp, 23 predicted proteins | sample 356381 | NCBI WGS metagenome assembly CETB01 (sample SAMEA2622545, study PRJEB7988) | marine metagenome | biome: marine biome (ENVO:00000447); feature: deep chlorophyll maximum layer (ENVO:xxxxxxxx); material: "saline water (ENVO:00002010), including plankton (ENVO:xxxxxxxx)" | depth 155 m | reverse complement strand
CAAGAGCTGCCAGAGAATGTTCCCAGCGGGGCGCAGCCAACGCGAGGGACAGTTCTGGTTGAGGGTGACCAGGTAAACAAGCATCTGCCCGGGGAGAGAATTGTCGCCAATGTGATGCCTGTTGTACGTAGCGAAGTCAAGAGAAATCGTAAGACCCCTATGTTCGATATCATCCACAACCTAGTCAGTTCTGAGCATGAGAGCACTCCATTCAATGAAATCAAAATCACCGACGATGATAAGGAGAAAATTCTTGAAATTTCTAGAAGAGAAGATTTGCTTGGACTGATGCAAAACTCAATCGCACCCTCAATCTTCTCAACCGGGGTGATGCATTATGTCAAACGGTCACTATCTCTGCAATTGTTTGGTGGAGTTTCACGAATTAATCAGGACAAAACCAGAACCCGAGGTGATATCCACATTCTCCTGATGGGTGACCCGGGTGTCGCTAAGTCACAAGTCTTGAACTACATGTCCAAGATTTCTCCTAGAGGCAAACTCGCATCTGGTGGAGGAGTATCTGGTGCAGGGCTTACTGCGGCTGCTGTTAGAGACGCTTTTGGAGATGGTAGATTTGCCTTGGAGGCTGGAGTACTACCGTTATCTGACAGAGGTTTGGCAGCCATTGACGAATTTGACAAGATTAGCGAAGAAGATCGTAAAGTCATGCACCCGGCAATGGAACAGCAAGAGATTTATGTTGCCAAGGGAGGGATTACTGCAACACTACCCTCACGCTGTTCCATTCTAGCAGCGGCCAACCCGAAAGATGGCAGATTCTCGAAACGAGGTCCAAATCAGAGTGTTATGCGCTCATACAGCGAGACGGGACTACCTGCTCCCCTAGCTTCGAGATTCGATATTATTTGGATGATGAGGGATGAAGTAAAGGTCGAAGATGATGAGAGGATAGCTAGGTACATCCTAGACACTAAGACCCAAGGCGTCAGTGAGACCGAGATTGAGGAAGCCATTAGTCTGGATCCATCTGAGGCGGTAAAGGACGAGGTCTATGCATACACTGTAGATGGAACTGAACATCTCTCGTTGGAATTCCTACGCAAGTACATTGCCTATGCTAAGCGCAACCATAATCCCAATCTGAACGCCGATGCAAGAGCGAAGATACTCGACTACTATACCAACGAACGCCAGTCTTTTGGTAGAGAAGACCAGATGGGTGACTCAGAAGTCATTCCGATTACCGCCCGTGCACTCGAAGCCCTGATTCGCCTTACTGAGGCTCATGCTAGGATGCATCTCAGAGATACTGCTACGGGTGAGGATGCAAAAGTTGCATTAGCAGTGTTTAGGCATTGGAGAGAAGAATCGAATATAGAGGATGACTCGGAACTATACTCGGGCGTCTCCACTTCTGTGCGTTCGAATAATACGGCAATTCGGAACATAGTGAGGGAAATCTGTAGCTCCGGAGACGGTACTGCAAAACTCACAGAAATCTACAACGCTGCCTCAACTAGAAAGATTACTGAGACCGCTGTGGATGATGTACTCCAACGCATGCTCGTCAGCGGCGAGTTGTTCAGTCCTCGCAACGATATCTATCAGTTTGCCCGCTGAGTCTATTGAACAGCGCCCCTTCGCGCTAGTATGGAACCACGAGGTGACATCACCAAGCCTGGAGAACTCGACCCGGTTGCTTTGGGTTTCATGTGTGGATTGGAGATTCATCAGCAGTTGGATACTGGTAAACTTCATTCAAGGATGCCCAGTGAGTTATTCGACTACAGTATCGATGAAATCCCAGCAGATTGGGCCCGTTCAAGCCGGAGATTGAGGGCCTCTCAGGGAGAATCGGGACAGGTAGATGTTGCTGCCCGATTCGAGCAGAGAAGAAACCGTTCTTTCGTATACATTCAACCACCAAATGCTGGACTCATTGAGTTAGACGAGGCACCACCTCTCGAGCACGACGACGAAGCCATCGACATCGTTCTGACAATGTCTGGAATGATGCGTGCTAAGCCTGTTTCCGCTCTACAGGCGATGAGGAAGACTGTGGTAGACGGCTCCAACACTAGTGGATTCCAAAGAACCACATTAGTGGCAACCGATGGGGTAGTTCAGACCGATAAGGGAAATGTCGGCGTCGATGTGATATGCCTCGAGGAGGACTCAGCGAGAAAACTTGACACCAAACCATCATCTTCGGGTGAAGTGGTCTACTACACTCTAGACAGACTAGGCATGCCTCTAGTCGAGATTGCCACAGCACCCGACATCAAGTCGCCCGAGCATGCGCGCGAAACCGCTCTTGCATTAGGGACACTTCTGAGGGATACACGCAAAGTCAGGAGAGGACTAGGATCTATTCGACAGGATCTCAATGTTAGCATCGCGTGTGGCGACCGTGTAGAAATAAAGGGCTGTCAAGATTTGGATTGGATTCCACGAATCATTAGTCTTGAGATGTCCAGACAACTTCACATGTATCGTTTGGCAAGTGAACTACGAAGCGAGGCAGGATTACCTCCTCTACCCTCTGATAGATCAAATGACGAGTTACCGGTGGAGAACAGAGTTGCTGCAGCCGCATCTGCAAGACTCCCTTTGCATACAAATGACTTGACTGAGATATTCGCAGACTGCGAATCAGAGATGGTTCGTAAGTCACTAAATTCTGGCTCTAAGGTATTAGCAGTATCACTCTCAAGTTTCGCCGGAAGACTAGGCGCAAAACAGACTGATAGCGAAGGTGCGCAACTACCTCGTCTAGGCAGAGAATTAGCCAGTGCCGCGAAGATGGCCGGCGTGGCTGGCATCTTCCACTCTGACGAACTTCCATCATACGGGATTTCTTCATCTGAAGTCGAAGCTGTGAGAGGGTCACTTTCCTTAACTGAAGAAGATGCATTCGTTCTATGTGTAGCGCCGGAATGGCAAGCAGAATTGGCCCTAGAGTCTGTAGTCCTGCGCGCCAGACTAGCCTATCACCGAATTCCACGCGAAGTTCGTAATGTTGTCATCAGGAAAGGGCAGCCGGAAGATGGTACCACTACCGCGATGAGGCCGCTACCAGGGGGGGCTAGGATGTACCCTGAGACCGACATCCCCGTGATTGAAATCACTGAGAATCACTGGGAAATCATCAATGGAGAATTACCGCTGACCTCTGAGGAGAGGAGAGATAGGCTTCAGGGCACAGGCGTATCTGACAATCAAATAGATGCAATTCTAGGATCTGAGATGGATGACATCTTGATGATGGGCATCGAAGGAGATGATTCAGGTTGTCCACCTTTACCTGCGAAGGCATGGGCCTCAGCAATTCTAGACAATCTCCGCTCTGAGGTTGCAGATGGAAGTGGTAGAAGCGAGATGGAGGTACCATGGCAGGTGTTGACACTAGCAATTCACGCCCGTGAGACCGGAGTAGTGACCAGAGAAGGAGTCGTCCCTACGGCCCGAATAATCTGGCTCGAGGGCCCACCAGTTGATTCTGACTTCGATTATAGACTGGAATGGTACTCAGACAAGGCCAATGAGAACGGATTTTCCCCTGCAGAAACGGGAGCAGTCGAGGCAGCCGTTGACGAAGTTCTAGCCGAGAATTTAGATATGATTCTTGAGAGAGGCATGGGTGCGATGGGGCCGTTGATGGGGGCTGTGATGGGTAAGTTAGGAGGGGCAGCCGATGGTAAGATTGTAAGCGAAATTTTGAAACAAAAAATCAGCAATATTGCCGATGAATAATATTACACTTCTATTTCACTATCAACTAACTTATTAGACCCAATCGAATGACACAAAACTCCATGTCAAATGAACTTAAACCCATATCAGTAATTGCAGTAATCGTATTGATTCTACTAGCCCCCACAATACGCGACGCTCTGAGGGAAGAGGCAGCGACATATGTCAGCGATAGCGAATCTTCTCATGATGGCCTGCCTGAGTCTTGGAATAACTCACAAGTAATGTGTGTACTGTTCCCTACTGACTCACCTCACTCTAATTTCAACAGTGGAGTGACCATGATAGAGGCCGACGGATCGACCTACGGAGTAAATACTGAGTTCAATGGAACGGGCGCATGTGTGGGCGGCTTCACCGGATATACTGAGGGAATGCCTTTCCTACTCGATGCTACCAATGCAACCAGTGGTGACCTGGATGTAGGTTATGATGTCGGCGATTGGGGCCCCTATGTCCATACAATTGGTGGATTAAATGCAAATAACCTGACCGGCAATTTCAGCGGAGCCTATTGGGAACTACTCCATAATGGCGAATACTCAATGGTTGGAATTGGCGATTTAATAATGTCCGAAGCTGATGTTATTCTTTGGCGAATCGGCACATGGTGAGAATGTATCAGCAACCCTCAAGTGCGGCTAAACATCCAGAGTATCAGGGTTGAGTATGTACGACTTCCACAACATCGCTTTGACACCAACTCAGAGCCTATTGTTGAATGTAGCCATACTTTCTGTAATCGTCTTTGCAGTACTTCGAAGTGAGCGAAGACTGGATGGATCAAATCCATTACTAATGCTGGCTATTTTGGCTATTTTCGGTATTTCAGGCCGTATTCTACTAGAACCACTACCTAACTTCCAACCCGTCACTGTAATTGTGATTATGGCCGGAGTTTACTATGGGGCCCCTCGAGCAGTCGCCCTTGCCGGGATAATCGCCCTAACTACTAACTTCGCTGTAATGGGCCACGGACCCTGGACTTTGTTCCAAGTGTTAGGTTGGGGCTTGGTCGGCGTTTCAGGCGCCTATTTCTCCGATTATATCCTCAAAGAGGGCCAATTAATGCTAAACAGATTGGCCGCTCTAGCAATAATCTCTGGTTTCGTTTTCAATTGGATAGTCTCATTGAGTATTCTTCTCAAAACCGATGTCTCAATGCTGGCACCCTATCTCATCAACGGGTTACTATTCGATTTGTACCATGCAGCTGGGAATCTAATCTTCGTCGCTTGGCTGGCAACTCCTCTGAGTGAAATCATGACCAAGCACCTCGATTCTTCTTCTCCTAAGGCGGTGAGCGAACCTGTCTCGAGCACCCTCTGAATTGACAATGGTCCTAGTGACTAGGGCCGACCTCAATTTGTCTAGAGGCAAGTTGGCCGCTCAATGCGGACATGCCGTGGCTGAATGCATCCTCAAGGCCAAGCGTGACGATTCTAGGATGCTGAAGAGATACACTGGGGCAGGGGCTAGAAAGATTGTCTGTGAGGCACCCGACCTAGATTCACTCAAACGACTCTATGGGGATGCAAGGATGTGCGGACTAGTATGTTACATGGTCACAGATGCAGGTCATACAGAGATCCCTGCAGGAACAACTACGGTTCTTGGGATAGGTCCCGGACCTCGTTCCGAAATCGACCCACTGACAAGCGATTTACCGCTAGTGAAGTGAATAAATGAAGAAAACCCACCGTGAGCGAATGCTCTAGGTGGGTGGTTTTAACGGCTGGACTGGGAGGCATTTGCCCCCCAGTCCGCCTTACGTAAATCTGTCAATCTAGTTTCCTAGAATGATTAAGCCATCTCGGCGATCTTAACCGAAGCCATAGCTCCGATACCAACCATCACACCGTCAAGAATCCAGTGGCTAGCCATAGCAGCTATGTCTCCACCATCTCCCATTAGGTTAGATGCCATGCCCATCGAGTTTCCGACCATGGTACCCATAGCCATCACCACGAAAGCAGTAACCCATGCATCACAGCGTGAGTACACTGTCCAAAGCAGTGCACCACCAGCTATCATGCCAAGAGCAGGCCACATGTCAAACGCCCACATGTCTGGGGCGGCAACTGCGGACGACTCGCCCTCAGTGATCATAACCACTGCGAGCACTGCTCCGATAACCTGAGCTACCAGGCGGCTTCCATTGTCCATCCAACTGTCCTGATCACTTAGGTCACCAGTCATTATGTGACCCCAGGTAATCGCGGGCAGTATGTGGGCTCCACCAATTGCCATCCAAGCTGCAGCTAGGACTAGAGCTCCCTCAAGAGAACCTACTCCACCTGCAAGCCAGCATACCATGAAGGCGCCGCCCATTTCATTCATCATTGTGTCTGTATCAACCATTGTTGTTTCCTCCTCACTATAGTGAGTGAATCGCGGGCTTTCACTGCATCTTATAATAGAATCCTACGAAATCCGGAAAAGAACCCCCTAAATTGCGCATTTTTCCGTAAGCCGGTGTGTGGTAGAACACCTGATATCTACTAGCACATTTTGATTTCCTAACATTCTCGGTGCTACGCACCGAATCCTAACATAATACTCGATTTTGCGATCTAAGCCTAAACCGTCATGAGGCTGACCCTGTCTCGAAGTGCATGGTCACGCAGGTAGCCATCGATTCTGAGGTCCGCGACAATCTCCTTTCAGAATGTCCAGGCCTGAAAGGCCTGGTAAGTTGGCTAGACTCCATTGATCGTAGACCAGGTCTAGCGGAGCTAGACAATCACCTCAGCAATCTCGAGGTGAATCTAGATGCACTCAAAGGATGCATCGGCTACGCCGATGATGGCTACCAGAGAAATGTAATCAAGAAATCGGAGCACTACGAGCTGGTTGCAATTTGCTGGACACCCGGGCAGGATACTCCAATCCACGATCATGTTGGTAGTGACTGTGCCTTTCTAATCGTCGATGGAGTGTCTACTGAGACAATTTACGAGACCAATGAACAAGGACTCGCACGCCCGATAAACACAAGACATTATCAGCCCGGAGAGGTATGTGCTGCAGAAGAACCTGATATTCACAGAGTTTCAAATGATACAGACTCGGAATTGGTCAATCTACACATATACACTCCACCTTTGCATGCCTACAAGATCTATGCTCCAGCTGAGTAACTAGTAAAGCAGTCAACATTTATCTGATAATATATCGTTATCAGACCTGATACATCCGCCTTTACTCCACTTTTGCACTCCTAAGGGATTAATCCTCTAGACCAATTAAGCAGACTTCATTTGTCTGATAATCAAGAATTATCGGCTCTCAACACATCCTGCTGGTATTTTTCGAACACTTCTCTGAATAATTGAATGTCCGATTCAAATGTCTCGGGTAGCAGCGGTCCAAAAGAGAAGCGGAAAAACCGAGAGTATGGCGTTTTGTAACTCGGATCCTTGGAATGGGGTCGGGCCATATCACAATCAGAAGCGCACAGGATTGCTGCACCTCGCTCGAACAATCGCTTGTTCAACTCATCACTGGTCAGCCCTTCCGGTAACTCCAGCCAATGGTAGAATCCGCCATCTCCGGTGTAGACTCCTAGTCCCATCTCCTCGAACGCCTTGCCATAACGCTCGCGCTGCCACTTGTAATGCCCCTCGACCGCTTTTCTTGCCCTCTTGACTCGATCAGGCTGAAGCAGCATGACGGCATAGTGCTGTGAGGGGTGACTCACACCTCCCATACCGAAGCTGGAGTAGTTGGCCATCGTCTCAATATTGGTTTTACTTGCGATAATCCACCCGATACGGATTCCAGGGGACTGCAATCCCTTCGTACAGGCTCCGGCGAGGAAGACATTGCTATTGTCAAGATCTTTCACAAACTCAATACCGCTAACTGAGGGCGAGTGAAACATCTCGTAGGCTTCGTCTAACAATATCCCATTACCTGACTGCTCAGCCATCTCAATGAGTTCCTTGAGCTCCTCTCCGTGACGAGTCTGCCCCGATGGGTTCTGGGGATTAGAGATAACTGGCATCAGACCAGTTCCCTCATTGACCCCAGTCCGGTCGAAGTATTCCGAATTGAGAGGGTGGAAACCATTCTCCTTGGTGAAGGGCACAATTTCGTACTCAGTATTTGTCTGGGTCATAATATCCAGATAGGCAGGCCACTCAATGTTTCCAATTCTGACCTTGATATGCTCCTTGAGGAAAGCCATCACAGTGTAGATTCCCGGCCTGCCTCCAGCAAACACCATCACATTCTCTGGAGTGATGCTGGAACCGTAGCGTGAGTTGTAGAAGTCAACTATTGCCCCACGCAACTCAGGATGTCCCCATGCCTTGGGATAGAATCGATCCTCCCAAGTAACATCCACACTATCTGGGAGCGGAGGTCCACCGAACTTCTCCAATGGAGTAGTTAGAGGAAATCCCTGCGACCAAGGATGCGTTCCTTTGGTTCCCATAAAACTGCCAAAGGTGTCTCTGAAAGCGTACAGAGTCTCGTAAATTCCCATAGGAGGGCAGTTATCGGACAGGAATGACTCCACTTGCTCTGGCATACCGCTTCCGTCTGACATAGGCTCCCGTGGGGCTGGTTACAAATTAGTTTGACCGTACTGCTTTCTGATTGACAGCAGTATACGGAATAACCGTTAATAGATTCTATTGGTGTCAGGACACCATGAGCCCCTCCAAAGTTAGACGAGTTTGCGCCTCAGTAACCTTAGTGATTCTACTTCTTGGAATGTCTGCGTCCGTCTCGATGGACTCAGATGAAAGAAAGGAACTACCTGCAGAAGAAGTCGTAATTGAGACACATTCGAATTCGAATATCAGTATCCCTGGATTCCAAGACGGATCAATTTACTCTGTAACTTCTCTGACTAGCTCCTACCAACACACCTGCGCTATCTTGTCGGATTCTACCATGAAGTGCTGGGGAGACGCTGGTCAGGGATTCCTAGGGAATGACTACGTCTGGACCGAATTCTGGACCCCTCAAAATGTCAATCTTCAAGCCGAGGGCGGAGCCCATTTAGCAATAGAAACCGCCTCATTTGGTCACCATTCTTGCACCATAATGACAGATTACACAGTCAAATGCTGGGGTGAAGCAGGCCACGGACAACTCGGCCATGGGGCTCACTGGGGTTGGCATACCAACCCATTCTTTGCAGTAATGGGTAATGTTACCCCAATTGAGATGGCTGCTGGATACCACCATACATGTTCAATATATGATGATCTAAATCTATACTGCTGGGGAGATAATCTCAATGGCCAAGTAGGCAACAATGCTTCCATCGGAGATGAACATGTAGATGCCGGCTATCCTACACTAATCCCACTGCCACAGAATCAAACTGCTGTTGCTGTAAATCTTGGCGGCGACTCCAGTTGTGCGATTCTAGAAAACGGAAGTGGAATGTGCTGGGGATACAACGAAAATGGACAACTAGGTGATGGTACAGATACCCACAGAAATGTACCGACTCCATTAACCGTAATCCCTCAGAACAGGACACTCGCCGCACTTGCTGTAGGTACCAATTCAACATGCGCAATTCTTGATAATGGTAGTGTTGCTTGTTGGGGCTTGAATGATATGGGGCAATTTGGCGATGGAACTTACACTTCTTCGAATTCGACTGCAGCCTACACTGCTCTGCCGGCTGGGAGAACCGCAATATCTCTTGACTCCGGACAATACCATGCCTGTGCAGTTTTGGATGACAACAGCGCGGTTTGCTGGGGCAATAACTCATATGGTCAACTGGGAGATAATACAACAAACAATTCCAATGTGCCTATACAGGTAGCAGGCAACCACTCTTTCGCTGCAATTTCTACCGGGTACAACCACACCTGCGGTATGCTAACCAATGGTTCCGTTTACTGTTGGGGTAGTCACTATGGAGGAAGACTAGGAATCGGAATTGAGACTGACTCAGACATACCTGCTTGGGTGAATCTAACTAGCAGTAGTCAGACTAGTGGTGGTCTGCATGGATTTCTCGGAGAGAGAGATCACGATGACGATGGGATACTTTCTATCTTCGATTCAACTCCTTACCCTCCACCGGTTTGTACTGTTGGAAACTACCTCGTAGGATACGAATGCGTAGATGCATCTCCCGGACATTATGTGCCCAATAACGGCTCTACAGAACAGACCCCCTGTGCTAATGGAACTTACCAACCATTCTCCGGACAGGGGTCGTGCTATCTGACCGATTCAGGATACTATACCGATCAATTGGGCTCTGAACAACAGACAGCATGTTCTCCAGGAACCTACCAACCAGATATAGGACAAACATCGTGTATAGAAGCCACACCCGGTAATTACTCAGCCCAATCCGGAGGAATTTCTCAGAATCCATGCGCTCCGGGTACCTATCAGCCGAATTATAGCGGATCATCCTGCTTAGATGCCGACCCGGGACACTTTGTTTTGGTCCAGATGCAGTCCAATCAGATTCCTTGTGCCCCTGGATTCTACCAGCCAATAGGCGGCCAAACAAGTTGCTTCTCGGCATCCGAGGGCCACTATGCTCCGGGCGAAGGCTCTACCCAACAACTTGAGTGCGAGCCCGGAACTTATGCAGATAGGAGAGGATTCGATGCTTGCGATGAGGCCGATGCTGGTTATTATGTTCCAAATACAGCGGGAACTGAACAAATTCCCTGCTCACCTGGATTTAATCAGCCTTCTATGGGCATGACAGACTGTCTGATTAACGAACCAGGGTATTACACATCACAATCCGGATCTGCCGACCCTGTGGCTTGCCCGGGAGGTACTTATCAGCCTGATTCTGGTGCGACTGGATGCATAGATTCTGACCCCGGTCATTATGCCACAGGTCCTGCCAGTACCTCTCAATCTCCGTGCTCTGCAGGAACATATGCGCCTAGTGAAGGCACAGCGGAGTGCGAAGTCGCTGATCCCGGTTATTCTGTTTCTGAAGAGGGTGCGACAAGCCAAGAGGCATGCCTTCCCGGAACTCACCAGTCAGAAGCGGGAGCCTCTGATTGTACTGCCAATTCTCCTGGATATTACACGGATTGGTCGGCAGAAACCGAGCAGACGCCATGTGCTCTGGGCACCTACCAGAATGCGACTTCCTCAACTTCTTGCATTGAGGTGGATTCTGGCCACTATGCTTCTGAACTTGCTACTATAGAACAAATTCCCTGCGAAGTGGGATCCTACCAACCATCAACCGGCAAGGATTCTTGCTTTCCAGCTGAAAAGGGTAGGTATGTGGACAATCAAGGGGCCATCGCTTCCACTGCCTGTGATGAAGGAACATATCAACCAGAAGAGGCCCAATCCACATGCTTGGATACCGATCAAGGACACTATGCTTCTGCCCAAGGCTCCGTATCTCAAACCCCCTGTGAAGTGGGAACCTACCAACCATCAGCAGGTCAAAGCGAGTGCATGAAGGCTGATCCCGGTTATTTCGTTGCAACCGGCGGAGCTACCTCACAGACGGCTTGTAACCCAGGTTCGTATCAACCAATCTCTGGAAGAATGGGTTGCACCGATGCGGCCATAGATCACTATGTTGAGGACTCAGCTGCAATTAGTCAGACAGCTTGTCCCGATGGATTCAGCCAGCCAGATATAGGAATGACCAGTTGCATTGAAGACGATGCAGAATTCCCCATGATTGCCATTATTGGAGGAGTTGTGGTGCTAGCAGTAGCTGCTATAATTATGCAATCTCAGAAGAAGCCAAAACCCCAGAAGAGAGGTAAGAGAAAACCACCAAAGGGCAAGAGAAGGAGATCTCCACAGGGTAAAAAGAAGAGGCCCAGACCTGTGAAGGAAACCAGCACAGAACCCTCGCAAGAGGAAGAGTGAATACCTAGCGTAGTTGAAATGTGATAGGTTCTCCGCGATAATCCATGCGGGACTACCCTAGTGACAGAGTCGACCTGCGTAGCGACACTGTGACACAGCCCACTCAGGCTATGCGAGATGCCATGGTCATAGCAGATGTTGGGGACGATGTCCTTGGAGATGACCCGACAGTAATCGAACTCCAGAACCGAATCGCCGAGTTGCTCGGTAAGGAGGCGGCACTGTTTGTACCATCAGGAACAATGTCGAATGCTGTTGCAATCAAGACTCATACTCAACCGGGCGATGAAATCGTCACTCATCGAAAGAGCCACATCTACATGTATGAAGCTGGAGGTTATGCCGTACTCGCTGGATGCTCGATTTCTCTTGTTGAAGGAAATATGGGACAGATGTCCCCTGAGAATGTACAGAAAGCGATTAGAAAAGTCGCAGGGAGCGACTCTCACTATCCTGAGTGTACACTGATTTGCGTTGAGAACACCGCCAATGTTGGCGGAGGATCTGTCTATGACCAAGAGACTCTGGATGCGATTTGTGAAGTCGCGCACAAAAACGACTGCAGAGCCCACCTAGATGGTGCTAGAATGTTCAACGCTGTCGTTTCCAGCGGAACCGATCCGGCGAGAATGGTCAAAAATTTCGATACAATCTCTATCTGCTTGTCAAAGGGTCTGGGGGCGCCTGTGGGGTCGGTATTGGTTGGAGACGAGGAAACTATCTCCGAGGCCCATAGATGGCGCAAGATGTTTGGAGGAGGAATGAGACAAGCAGGTATGCTTGCTGCCGCTGGATTGTATGCTCTTGAGAACAATATCGACAGATTAGCTAACGATCACTCCAGGGCCCGCCGGCTCGCAGAGGCGGTGAATGCAATGGATGCTTACTCTGTAGACCTCGAAGCAGTTCAATCGAACATGGTGTATGTCGATTGCAGCGAAGGTGGAGCCAAGGCGTTGGTTGAGAACTTAGGCTCAATGGGCGTCGATGTACTCGATCTCGAAGAATCGACAATCAGAGCGGTCGTGCATCTACACATTACCGACGAGGACATAGACCGAGCCATTGCAGCATTCGAAGCCGCTCAATGACCCGTAAGCATTCAATATCCCTTAGCGCAGCGAGGCCCATGCGAATTACCACAGCAATCGTCACGGCTTTGCTATTGTCGTCACTCACTACTGCGGTTTCAAGCAGTGAGGGCAGTTCAATTTGGGACGATGCCAGATCGGGTGTGAATGGAGGAACCGTCGGAGCGATTGCCATTTCCATAGGCAATGGTACAAACATCTCAGATACTACTGTAATCGAAGATAACTTCGCACCAGTCGTCGAGGTATATACAGCTACATGGTGCACTAATTGCGTCTATACAGAAAACACACTCAATGAGGCAATTGGAGATACTGAGGTATTCTTGATTCACTATCATAGACACAAGTACGAGGCCTTAGATCCATTTGGAAGCAACTCAACCGAACATCGATGGGAGTCCACATATGGTGACGCATCTTATGCTGTATCGGAGCCAAGCAATACCCGGGTCCCCCCTTCGAACATCTTCTTTGGAGAGAGAATGCACATCGGCATGAGATCCAACTCAAACAGTCTACTCAATGATTTTTCAACTTCACTTGCAACTCAACTATCTTCTCATTTCTCAGGAACTGTTTCCTTCTCAACTTCGCAAACTCAGGAAGGTTCTCTGCAGGTCTCATGGAATCTTAGTGAATTGGAATATCAGTGCATGGATGGAGGAGGTAGTTGCCCTACTGTAACGCTCTCTCCATGGGTAATGTTCATCGAAGATAGCGCCTACTATCCAGATGGAACAAACGGCTTAGATTACTATCACCATGTCCTCCACGAAGCATATGAATTCGACGGACTGGTCGGAACATCGACATTGAATATACCAATGGTCTGGGACGGAGACGATCTTTCTGTGACCCTCCTGATTGATTGGTCGTACCCTGAGGAACCCGATTCACCCCTACCTGCTCCAGGGGCACTAGTGGCCATTGCATGCATGATGGCAGCCGCTGCTTCACGCAGACGAGTATGATTATCTAACTGAGCAGAATGCCTCAGTTGGGTTGAATAACCCCGCCCCTCCATCGCGTATGCTCGGTGATGCCCTTGACCAACGAATCTGATGTTCAGGTTACCTGCGAAGAGGTTCCCAGAGGTAGGATTCCTGATTGGTTAACCGCTCACCTAACTGCCCAATCTATAGGGCCAGTAGATGAATCTGAGTCGCTCAGTAGAATACTGATTATCTATCCTACTGAATCATCCAGAAGGCAGGTGCTTTCCGAGATTCTCGCAAGCCACGCAGTTGACAAGACTCTTCACCAAACCATAGACTCACTCCGTTCCTCCCTTCTCGCAGACCTCAGAGTCCCTAGAGTCCTCACCACTGAGGCTCCATTCGAGATTATTCTGCATGAGGAATGCAGTAAAGCAGCATCCGACTTGGCATTCCCACTCATTAATCCACTACCAGAAATGAACTGGGGTAGAGGTAAGACAGCTGCTCTCACAGAACTCCATGCCTATCTGAGTGAACAATCATCTATAGGTAAATGGGATGGGCCCGGAATTGCTTCTTTCAGAAGAGTTATTCAAGATCTCGAGAAGAGATTGGGAGGGACCCACCCAGACATGGCAACCCAACGAGTAATCGAGGGACTTAGAACACCTGATACTCCATTCACTCTATTGGATGTAGATGGCATCGTGATGCTCGACCACCCTCCTGGTCTGCCTAGAAGGGACATCGACTTGTTGTTGGCGATTTCTACCCACAAACCCATCCACCAACTAACTCACCCAGGTAATTACAGATTAGGCCACCATGGATTGACGCTGCTGGTTGATCAATATCCACTTACAGATTCATCTCAACTCCCCGATTGGGTCCCTCCTCACCAACCCGAGAACATCGCTACGAGTAACTCAGTTACCAGACTACTTCTACAGAGGGAAGAACACTCCTTCGATGCTGCAATCACTTTAACTCGCGAATTTCTAGAGGCTAGTCAAGATTCAAAAATAGCAATCATCGATCCGGCACTGAGTACCAATCTGCATAAATGGAGTCAGCGACTGAAGTCAATCGGAATTAATATTCCAAGATCCAAGGAGCCATGTTCATCTCATCCAGTTGGCCACTGGATAAGAGCTCTAGCAAACCTGCCACATGGTGCCAATGCATTCTGCCTCCAAGATTTGAGATCTCTATCTCTACAATCAGCTATAGTGCCGTTTGTTTTCACTTCTGAGCATCCTAATAATCCTCGAATTACTCCAGTAGCCGACCCCGAAGTACTGACTAGAATGGCAAGAGATGACCATGTTCTAGGTGGGCCCGGAACCCTCGGAAATTGGCTTCGAACCTTGTCGCGTCCTACAGTATCACAGTATGATCAAATTTCGAAGGAGTCGACCCAATGGTGGCTCCTGTGCTTAGCCGAGTCTCTTCGACCTCTTCTGAATAAAGAGGACTTACAAGCTCTCTCAGAAGAAGGCATCACGATAGGATGCGAGTCAGGAGAAGTACTACCTCTACCTAACCCAACTGTCAACGGAGATGACTGGCTCAACCAACTTCTACGCTCGCTAGAAATACAATCACTGATGGAGTTCAGCGATGGCGAAGGAATCACACCCGCTGCAGTGGTTCAAACTATCATCAGAGACCACCAAGATCTTCGTTCGTACCAAGCCAGTTTAGGAATCAAATCTGCTGAAACTGGTCCCGATTGGGTCGATGAGTTTGACTATCTGCTAACTCGTTCAGCTATTGAGGCCGGTCCCAGCACATCTCAAAGAGTATCTTTGCTGTCTCTCACTGATTCACTGGGATGTACTGCGGATTCCATAATCATGGCAAACTTATCTAGTTCCTCATGGGATTTGAGTGTACCAAGATTAGCCTTCCTCGGAGAGGAAGAGCGCCACTCTGAAGATTTACTCAGACCAGATGGTCCAATCAGAGATGCTAGGCACTATTTTGAGAGCCTCCTCTCATCTGCCAATGAAGTAATTCTCCTTGATCCATCTCTTGATGACACCTCGCCTCCGGCGGCACCCCTGAGGGAATGGGTAGTCGAAAACGACCCAAAGAGGGAAGCAAAACTGTTCACATTTGATCCTAAATCCCCCCTCGAACCAAGAGGTGAGAGACAACTCGAGGGAGCCATGATGAGTGAGATGAAACCTGCCCCCAGAGCACCACTCAATCCAAACTCAATCACTATCCCTCTTGACGCTGCTCTCCAGCGAGACAGAGAACGCAGACAACCCAAGCATACAGATGATGACGGCTACCTACCCTCTTCAGCCAAACCACATTTGATGTCAGCCGAAGTTTCGGACTTCGCGCGCACAACTCCAAGAAATCTAGAGCCACCACGCTCTAACCAGAGATGGCCTGTTATCGGTGGCTTCGTTGATGGGGGAAAGAAGACAGCATCGATAGATTACAGACCTCTCTTACCGCATAAGACAGGGGCCACAGTCAGCGATGCCAGACACGGTCACCTGCAAGGGACGGAACAGAGCATCGAGATATGGTCTCCGAGTAGATTACACGATTGGCTCCGATGCCCTAGAATGGGTTGGCTTTCCAAGAGTCTCCGAGCCGACCAAGACGAGCGACAATCCGAAGACATCGACCCTAGAACCCACGGAGAACTACTTCATCTAGTCCATCACGATATGATTTGCAACGCACTAGATATGGAGATTGGAATTGAGAGACAGATTGATGAAAACTCGACTCCGCTAACTGTAGCCTCTTCCGGATTCAGCGAAGAACAGTTGATGCGTGAAGCGATGGAATCGTTAGATTCGAGAGCCCCTTGGTTAGATAGGACGGATGCGGTGTCAAACCATCGCCTGAGAATACTCACTGGCCTGGAGAGAAATGATTGGAATGATTGGCTAGCGGACCCATCAGATGCGGCGACATCTGGTAGAATCGGGACCATAGTCAGAGCCGAGGGAGAACTCTCGGATGCTGCCCCTCTATGCATAGAGTGGGATATGTCCGACTTTGATATGAAAGGCATCGAAATTTCCGTTCCGTCCGAACTTGCGGGAGAAAAACTCCCACCAATACTAATTCGAGGGCTCATTGACCGAGTAGATATCCTACCTTCAGGCCCAGAGTCAGAAATGTGGGTAAATCAAGACGGTGACGAAACCATCGCTCCCCTCAGACTCCATGGAACTGGGTGGAAACCACGCAGAATAATTGCTATTAGGGATTTGAAAACCTCTGAGAGTAAGTCGGCAGAAGAGCGTCATTCAGACGGCTTACTGCAGGAGTTACAACTGGCTCTTTACACTAGGGCGTGGGAAATTGCACATCCAGGTGACCTAGTTGTAGCCGCTGGAATCTCATTGTTCAGCCATGACACAGAGCATATGGTAGAAGTTTCAACAAGCAATCTGAGCGAACGAGCCAGAATAGGCACTCGTACAGAGATTACATCTCCTCTTTTCCGTTTCATGGATGAAAATCCATCCCCTAGCAGTGACCATTTCAGAGCTTGGCTAACTCATCGTCTGACCGTAGCCCTACGTGCCGCTAGAGGAGCCGCTGAAGGCAGAGTTCACCCCACTCCTTCAGAAGGAATCTGCTCATATTGCTCGGTGAGAGACATCTGTGATGTCAGAATGGAGGGAAGATTCTGATGCGTCTAAACACAGCCCAAAGATTAGCCCTAAACATTGACTCACACATTGTGATTGATGCCGGGGCTGGAACTGGAAAAACCAGCACAATAGTCCACAGGGTAATCGAACACTATCTGACAGAAGATCAGAGAGCGACTAGGATTCTTCCGACCCCGGAGCGACCTGCAAAACTCTCCGGTGGCATGATAACTTCTCCTTCTTCTGAGAGAACAGATCTCAGTGAATGGGGGGGCCTACTTCCCGGCGAGGTCGTATTACTGACTTTCACCAACCGGGCCGCCGATGAGATGAGAGATAGGCTAAGGAAAGATATCGCAGGATTGAAGCCCGGCCCAACTGGCTCAAACGATAGCGGGAGAAGTGATCCAAGGATTAGAGACGAGGGATTCGGTGAACAACTTCTGACTCTTATTGAGGATGCCCCAATTGGAACGATAGACTCATTTCTGAACAGATTGGTCTCACCTTATCACGGCCATTTGGGTGATGCCCTCAGCCGTGAGAATTTATCCGATGCAGGGCGTGCTATGCTCGTAGAATCTGCTCTCAATACGCTATGGAGACTCCCCAGCTCTATGTCGAATATCGGTCAAGCAGTGGATGCAGGATTACCAGCTAACATGGCATCAGAAATTCTAGCTGCTCGAGATCGAATTGCAAGTCATTACTCCGGAAGATGGACGGCCGCTAAGGTGCTAAGAAGCCTAGTAGACAAGTCCGTGTTCATAGAAGAGGCATCCAGAAGCCTGATGGAAGACGGACATTTCTCTCCCGAACTCTTGCATCAGCAAATCATGTCTTCAATCAATCCAGCAGAAATTCGACAACACACAGAGTTAGTCCATTCAATCTTCAACAGATTCTGCAATATAGTCAAGGAAAACTCAGCGGTTTTGGCCCTAGATGGTTGGCCTGCACAATCGAGAATGGCATGTATTGACCAACTCTCAGCAAACATTCCCGATGATCCATGGGAGCAGTTGGTTTGGTTAGGCCACTCACTTGAGTGCACTCTAAATCATGGAGGCTATCTGAAGAAGACCATGTCTTTCCTGCCTTACAACAACCTTCCTTCTGACGACTGGATTTCAGGTATAGGCAAAGTTTCCAGCATCAAAGATGCAACCAGCAAGGCACATGTGAAGTCAGGAATCAAGGCTGTTTCAGATGAGCTGAAAGCCACTTGGTCGTCTGATTCTGGACAACTTATTCTTCACTTCACCAAACTATCAATGTTCCTTGATGGCACCAGGCCTCCTGCTTCTCCAGAAACATGGAAACCATCGGTTACTCAGTTACCGGATCCATTGCCAGAGCGGATAGACTCTAGGCCAGAGAGCTACGGATTCAGCCTTGAAGCCGAGGTCAGAAATCTGGAGGATATGTACCTCGTTCATCACGGATTCAAGGGAATACTACAGAAGTTGAAGGAGAGGGATGAGGTACACGACTTCGACGACATACAGAGGCTGGCCGGAGACCTTCTACTAGCGAACTGCCCTTCCACATGTAGGGCGTTCTACCCGATGTCCTTACAGAAAGCACTTGACTCAATTTCGGACAGTCCGTGGACAGACGACCATATCTACGCGGCCTTAGATGAACTCAGACGACTAGAAGAAAATCCTCCACTCGCCGGCGAGGCAGCTTCTGATTTGGGCACTATCCGAAATGACCTACAGTTCAGATTCGATTTACTCAAGTCAATTAGAAGAAGGTACAGGGCATTCATTATTGATGAGGCTCAGGACAACTCTCCACTTCAGTGGAGATTACTATCTAGGCTATGGGGGGAGAGAAGATTTGAGGAAGGCGAAGTCGAAACTCCAGACACTCCTTGGCAACCTACTGTTTGCTATGTCGGAGATGTCAAACAGAGTATTTACGCATTCAGACAAGCGGAAGTGACAGGCTTCCTAGATTATGCCCGCCAGTTGATGCTGGTAAATGACCACGAATTCTCCAGCGTTCCCGCACTGGTTCGCAAACCGTCTCTTCGCAGAGATTCGCACGGCCGTGATCCAAGGAATGCACATGCATTGACTATCGCCAAGGCTAGTGAGCACATGGAGAAAGGAGGAAGAGATTTAGTTGCCTGGATTCCATTCAATGCTACAGATAGAAATCTCCCTGCACCGGATGAGATGGAAGTTAACCGTCGTAGACGAGGAATGATATCTCTACAAGTCAATTACCGTACAAGTGGAGGTTTGCTTAGAGCGATGAATGAATGGTGGGAAGATATCTTAGATCCTCGACATAGACTCTTCCCAGCAGCTGACTTCTACGCAACCCACCAAACTCTGTTCGCAAATCCCGACAAGCAGGATGACTCTGGTACTCTCGAATGGTTATGCCCACTTTCCTCAGGTGGAGAGATGGATCCGCCTACCAATCTGACAGATCCACTAGATCCATTCGGCCCCGGACCCCCCGATTCTCTTGAGCGTCAGGCCGAAATGGTTGCTCTAAGGGTTCGCAGCCTGATTCATGGCGACTCCGTTAGAGTTAGAGACTCGGATGGTGCTTGGCACTTGATCGACTCTGATGGGCGAGTTGAGCCAAGCGATATCATGATTCTACTTCCGACTAGACCCAACATCAGGGACATCGTCATCAGACATCTTCGTGACCAAGGCATTCCTGCTCAAGCAGATCGTGAAGGAGGGTTGCTAGATAGGCCCGCTGTACACGCTTTGGAGGGGCTATTACAATTTATTGCCCACCCTTCTTCACGACACAGCGCAGCATGGGTTGCCCGCTCTCCAACCATAGGTATGGATGACTCACAACTGCAATCATACCTCGGTAATTCAAGCAGAGGAGAGAATCTGCTACACAGACTCTTAGAACACTGTACAAATGAAAGGTTAAGGGCACTTGTAAAAAGATGGATTGAACTCTCATCTTGTGGACGAATTATCGACTTACTAGAAGAGACAATTGACCATTCCGATCTTCTTGTTGGATATCACGATCCAGTCTCAATCCAAGATGTAGAGAATTTCGTAGAGGTGGTCAGAGATCTCTCTCTTGAAGTCGGCGGTGATCCTATCGTTCTCGCCGACCGAATCCGCAGTTTGAGAGAAGATAACCCCGGTGCTATTGAGGCAGTAAACACTCCTCCGAGCGATGCGGTTAGAGTTATGACCATACATAGCGCAAAGGGACTAGAGGCAAAGGTCGTCTTCCTTGTCGATCTATTCTCAAACAGGCAAACTAACATGACAAATGAGAACATGAATCGTTTGATTGTTAGCCCTGAAATGTTCTCTGGAAATCCAAAACCTTGGCCGGGCAAAGGATCTCCTCAATCTGCGGTTTGGAATCATGTCAGCTGGTTACATCGTGCCCGTAAGAGTGCCGAGGCTAGACGCCTTCTCTATGTTGGAGCCACTAGGGCCGAGGAGAGACTAGTGATTGTCGGGTCTCCAAAAAAGACCGCATGGGAAGATGGTAATGGACTGATTGTGCCATGTACATACGACAAGTCATTGCCGCAATTAGGTCAGATGTGGATGGAGTCACTAAGACAAGGCTCTCTAAGGAGGGCCGAGACAGGCTCTCCTTGGATAGATGAAAATGATGTACACGACCCGCAACCACTGAGAACTAGAGGAGTTAGGATCTTCAATCCGGCAAGAATGGTTTCCAATGGCTCGATTGGAGGTCCACAGGCTCTAGATGGGATACTTATTCTGGATAATCCCGACTGCTTCGATTCCGAAGAATCAGTAATGACTCCGTTGCAGCGAATTGAGAGAATGGATGCTGCTGCAAAATCGTCAGATAAACAATCGACTCAAGAACTCTTGCCCCGAATCGACTTCTTGCCCCGAATCACACTTTCTCCGAGCAGACTTCCAGTATTCGATGAGTGCCCTAGGAGACAGTGGTATGAGACTAGAGGAGGACTCATTCCGGGCCCTATTATGCAATCCAATAAACCAGTTCAATCAACAGGGATGCCAAACAGAGTCGACCCTGCAACATTCGGGACCATATTTCACAGAGTTCTTGAGATAGGTCTAGGGAATCCAGGAATTGATGGCCAACCAAGTGCACCTCTTCTTCCTTCATGGACAATCCAACAAGACGACAGAATAAACGACTCTGAAACCCATCACATAGTTTTCAATGAACTACTTCCTCCTGATGCCGATGAGGCTAGGACTACCGAATTGGTAGTCAAGATGGCAGAACGTGTCAGTTCAGGACCAATCGGCGCCATGATTCGTAAGGAAGAAGTTCGAGGTCACAGTTTGGAGGCACTTAGGACCGAGATGCCATTTCATATCTCAATCAAAGTAGATACCAATGAGATAACTAGGTACAGATGGAGCCCCGATGGCAATGTGCCCATAACTCGATACCATAGTGCAATAGTAGAGATGAACGGAATAATTGACCTTGTCATCTGTACTGTCTCTTCAGATGGCGAAGCCGCCATTCGTGCAGTGGATCTCAAGACTGAGGATGCAGGCTCGATAGATGATGATTCGGCGACCGGCCTAATAGAGACTCTCGACTCCGAAAAAATTGGTCCAGCCAACGACGCAGAATCAGAAATGCTCACCAAGCACGGTCTACAATTAGCCCTATACTATCGCGCACTGAAGAGTATCGAGGATGCTAAGAAAACTCAAGGAATCCCCTCACGTAAGGTACTTCCCCCAGCTATTCTTGTAGGCGTAACTGGCAGGCTAGTTGAGTACTCACAAGAGATGTTGGAAGAAGCCTTGAAGAAACTTGATGCACTGCTTGAAAGAAGCGCTGTGATGACACTTTCTTCTTCGGTTCCCTTATCCATCTTCGAAAGACCATCCTCTGAGCACATCGAAATATGTGACATATGCTCTTCACATAGTGGAAAAATCCCTATTTGCGGGCCACAGGATAATTAACGCAGAGTAGAAGAAACCATTTGCCCAACAGCATACACAGAGTCATGGAAATCGACTTGGAAACTCTAGCAAAGAGAAGCGATGAAATCTGGGAGGAGTCAATCTTACCCAGCCTAATGGAGTTCATCAGCATCCCTGCACTCTCTCCACTCTTCGAACCTAAATGGGCTGAGTTGGAAGAACTTGATGCTACAATTGACCTATTCTGCGCATGGCTAGACGATCAGGAAATCGCTGGATTGAGCCATGAAGTACACCGTATCAATGACAAGTCTCCGGTCCTTTTGGTTACCATCGAAGGTACTGGTCCGGGAGAGGTTATTTTCTACTCACATCTGGATAAACAACCTTCGAAACCAGAACTATGGTCAGAGGGTTTGCACCCACTGAAGGCAGTACGCAGAGATCCTTGGCTATTCGGAAGAGGCTCTGTTGATGATGGATATGGAGGGTATCTTTGTGTCACTTCAATTCGTCTTCTACAGGAAGCCGGAATCCCGCATCCCCGATGCTCCTTCCTTATCGAGACATGTGAGGAGTCCGGATCATTCGATCTTCCTCCTTACTTGGATGCATTGACCGAGCAGTTAGGCAATCCAGACATGATTGTAGTATTGGACAGTGGAGGTCCGGACTATGATCACATTTGGATGACCGAAGCATTGAGAGGACTTGTATCGGGGACCTTGTCTGTTCGAGTCTCCCACGAGGGGATACACTCGGGTACATCTGGCGGAACGATTCCGTCTTCTTTCAGAGTTCAGAGAATGCTACTAGACAGGGTTGAAGACTCCTCTACAGGAGAGGTTCTCATTCCTGAGATGCATATCGAGATTGGAGAAGACATTCGGGAGAAGGCAGCAGCTCTTGCAGCAGTGGTCGGAGATTCCATGTGGGAACAATTCCCTACGGTCGACACACTTGTCCCAGTAGCAAACTCCACTGAGGACATGATAATCGCGATGAATTGGCAACCAACACTTTCCATTATAGGTGCAGATGGCATGCCTTCTGTACAAGTAGCAGGCAATGTACTGAGAACCAATACGGACCTAAAACTCAGTTTCAGAATCCCTCCAGGAGTAGATTCTGAGTCTGTAATCTTGAACGCGAAGCAGATTCTCGAGTCCAATCCTCCATACGGGGCCGAAGTCACATTCTCTCCCGATTCCTGTGCAGATGGATTCCATGCTCCTCCACTCGGTGGCAAGGTGAACGAAGCAATCAATGAGGCAGCGATGACGCTGACCGGATTACCTCCTCTAGCGTCATGGACAGGCGGCACTATCCCGTTCATGGCCATGATGCAGAGTAAGTACCCCGCTGCCATGTTTCTGTGTACTGGCTCTTCAGGTCCCGGAAACAATGCACACGGGCCCGATGAAAAATTGCATATACCATCCTCAAAACGACTCACTGCGGTACTATCTGCAACTATTGCGGCAGTTAGTGAATGAGGCTGAATAATACGGCCCACTAGTTCCAATCAACCCGCCGGGGTTATATCGGATGCGTTTGTCGAGCCCCTTAGGGGGGCTCGTATGTCTGAGGAAGAAGGCACAATCACACCTGATGTCAGAATTCGCCAGTTAGAGGAGAGATTGACGGAGGAGACCGACCGTCTAGAGAAGCTGTATGTGGCGTACAAGAAAATAGAGGACGAACTTTCTGAGAGGAACGCAGAGTTTGAAGTTCTAGAGAAACAACTCATCGACTCTGCTGTCGAATATGAGGCACTTGAGGACCTTCTTTCAGATAAGGAAGCCAAGATTCACGAACTCGAAATGGATGGCGCAAAGTCATCCAAGAAGATTGAGCACCTAGAGCCAGAACTCGATAAGATGCAGGAGATGTACACTCGAGAATCAGCTAGGCTTGGCAGAGTCTTCGAACTCGCTGAGGAACTCGATGAGGCAAACCGTGTTGCCAATGCCGAATTGGGAGCCAGAGATGACTGGTATGTCCAGCACATGCAACTATTCGAACAACTGAATGAGGCAATCAAGGAACGATATGAGATGATTGACAGGGCTGTTGAGTCGGCAAAGGAGATGCTCTCAACCCAAGAGACATTCAAGGAAAGAATGGAAGAGACATTAGATGCTGTGAAAGATGCAGCAGAGAATGCTCCCGAAGTCTTCGAGGAATCAGACGACTCAGATGAGTCTGAAGACGATGAGTCCTGATCACTTCGGTTGATGCATATAGCAGTACTCAGTACTCCTGTAAGTCACTCTTCTGCACTTCTTGCCGCTTTTCTCATCAACATGCAGACAATTAGTATTGGTAGCCCTGCCGCTAGGCATGAGCTTGAGTCGCTCCGACTCCTTCTTTACAATCTGTGGGGCTTGCGACAAAGCCCTTGCTCCCCTAATGCCCTGAGCCGATTTTACAATACTCAATTCATCTCCATCAAACCAGAATATTCCACAATCCTTGCATCCATCAATGGCCATCACAGAACCGTCGACATCATCACCAATTTCTTTTCCACCAGACTTCTTTTTCGAGTCATTCATAGCCGCAGAAACTACTGCTATAACTAGGACTACAACAATTATCGCAACTATTGCACCTCCTCCTCCGCCGCCACCAATGTTAGGGATACCTCCCCCTCCTCCTTCTGGAGCAACATAGACGATCTTGAATTCATACATGGCCCCTTCACAACTGGGGCATTTCAGTGAGCATTCCTCACCCTCTTTCTCAAGGAGCCGGTTGAGAATAGATGCATCAGAAGCAAGCTTTACTTCCAAGCGCTTGGCATCCAACATCGCTCCTCTACACTTTGTACAGTAATAGTATCCGCTTTGATTCCAAAGTCGATATGTCAGAAGGCCACATCCTCTTGGACATTGCAACTTCTCTATATCTCCCTTCTGACTAATGTGTTGTCTGCAGAATAACTCGCCAGCAACGGCTCTTCTAGAGCAGTCCTTCCCACTCGCATATTTCCCCATGCAGAAGTGTATTGAAAGATCCTGAGATTGATGTTTTTTGCAGAAATCTGACTTGTACATCGTGGGCTTCCCACAAATCGCACCGTTTTCTTCCACACCCTTGCAGCCCATCACTCGACACCCGGTTTTGAACCGTCAGCCAGCCTTATGCACTTAGCAGGTACCCCGGCCCAGACCTCACCAGCGGGTATTTTCGTCCATTTTGGAACTACAGCCCGCGATGCTACCACAGCGCCCGCACCAATCTCACACCCTGGTTGAACTATGCTTCCAGTACCTAGCAATGCACCATCACCAACTTTGACAGGAGATAGAACAAGTTCTGCTTTTTCCGTGAGATGTGCATTGATTGTAGCATGACCCCCCATCACCACTCCATCCCCAAGTGTCACCATTCCAGCATCGTTGATGTTGTCTGTGTTTAGCTGTGCACCCTTGCCAACTTTTGCTCCCATCAGGCGATAGTAGGTATTACCGAGGAAGGATGGCACTATGACCCAAAGGAATAGCAGTGCCGAGCGGTGAAAAATCATTGACCAAGCCCACTGGATTGTAGTGAAGGACTGTAGTGGTACACGACCTTCTTCTAAACGAGGTCTTAGCAAACCACCCAAGAGGCCACAAATCATCACCATACAGATACCCCAGATTAGATACCCAATTCCCAACCCAATTCCAGTACCAATGGCCTCTATCAAGATCCCTTCGTCCACGACTCTCTCTCTGATTTGTATCACGAGGATGTATCCCGGTGCTGCGGACACGCCCCAGATTACAGCAATGAATAGCATCACTACCATGGATAGGACATTCTGAATTAGATGGAAGCCGCGCATTCAGACCCTCCTTACGACTAAGTCACCTAGACTAGGCCCTATAGCATCGCCTACGGCATCCTCAAGTCATCTACGGGAACGGCAGAGCCATGGCACAGGCGTCAGGGATGCTGGGGGATGGTTCGAAAGCTGTCAAGGTCCACCATCTCATCAAGGCTCCAGAGAATACGCCTGAGTCGGTGATGAGAAGAGAATCTTGGGATGCCACCAAGCCGGCAACAGTCTACAAGACGCCCGAGATAATGCCAGATGGAACACACTGCACAGCTGCAACGGTTATTTTCCGTACACGCGGGTGCGTTTGGTGGTGGAATTCTGGATGCACCTTCTGCGGCTACTTCAATGATGTTAGGGATGATGTGTCAGCAGACGATTTGTTCGCCCAGTGGGAAGAAGCCAAGCGCAGACTCGATGACTTCGAAGGATGTAGTATGATCAAAGTGTACACTTCTGGAACATTCTTTGAGGATCGTGAGAATCCTCCTGAATGGCAGGAAGCTATCCTCAGGGAGACGCACGAAAGGGGACTACACCTAGTAGTCGAGGCGCAGGCTCAGATGTGCACTCCTGAGAAGATTGCATGGGTCGCTGAGAGACACCCCGGGTGCACAGTAGCAATCGGCCTCGAAGCATACGATGACACGGTGCTTAGATTCCATGTCAACAAGGGATTCTCGACTAAGCAATGGCACCGCTCTGTGGAGATGCTGAAGGACAACAATTTGAGAGTCAAAACCTACCTCATTTTCAAACCTCCATTCATGTCTGAGGGAGACGCTCTAAGACTGACCACAAAATGGGTTAGCGAAGTCGCTCCTTACTCGGAAGATATTTCAGTCAATCCGATGAATATCCAGCGTCGTACCGTAGTAGACCGGCTCTATCGCAATCGAGAGTATCGTCCGCCGTGGCTTTGGTCTCTAGTGGATATGCTAGAGAAAACCCATGCAGATACGGCTGGAGAGGGAGTCCGAATGATTGTACATCCCACTGCTGGGGGGAAACTCCGGGGCGCTCACAATTGCGGCAAGTGCGACGAAGATGTGGTTTCGGCAATAGAGAGATATTCGGTCTCAGCAGACATTCGAGAATTCGAAGTTCTGAGTTGTGATTGCAAGGCAGTTTGGGAAGCCGAGATATGCAACGATTTGTCGCTACCAGTTCCACTCGGAACGGGCAGCGACAGACGAGGCTCCCCTACAGATCTTCTCAGAGCGCCCTGACGAGGGACATAGTCCCTCGCCCAATGCTTAAGGGGCAAACTTCTGTGGTCGTGGTATCTCGTTTGGCGAGAATAGGTGATGAGATGTCATCAAATTCTGCAGATTCAGTCGGAGAATTCATTCAGGGAGATAGCGAACCATCGTCCTCATGGGTGTTTCTGGCAATGGGCATTGTTCTCTCCCTAGCCACTTTGATTCTACACGGAATGCTGTTTCCAGGACACGATCTACCGGTTATCTCAGACATATTGCCTGTGTTTGAAGGAGTCTTTGATTCAGGTATCTGGTTCTTTATTCTGGGTATAATGATGGGAGTCTTTGCAATCATCGCCACTATGATGACGGAAGCAACTAGCGAGTGAGGTTGAGATATGGGCGATGTAGTTACTGCGATGGCATATTTCTGGGGCTTGATGCTCCTATCCTACTTTCTGATGCAGAATGGGTTGTGGATTCTGAATGATGTTGTCAAGTCGATGTGTCGTTTCGCTCTAGGAAAGGCGATAGGGCCTCCAATCGACTTCGTCGAGGGCCGTCAAGGATCCGCTTCGAGAACTTGGATGATGCAAGGAATGTTTTGGCTAGTACTAGCTTCTCTATTCACTTTCGAGGGTCTTTGGCTGGAATACGATCCACACGCTCTCCACAGCCTATCTTCATGGGGTTACAATCCAACCTCAGAATCTCTTCTGTATGCAGCTGGCTTCGCCGCTCTTTACGGTGGAGTTGGGATGTTAATAATCGGTAGCAGTTTCCACATTATTCCCAAGCTGGCTGATACAGAACTCGCGAGCGAGAAGAATGGAACTCTAGTTTCTGCACTTTGGACTCTAGCAGTTTTGCTACTAGTCATCGCAGCACATGATTCAGAGATACTAGGAATCAACATCTTCCTGATTGGTACGACTCTACATGGACTGGCATATCTTGCTGTTCTGATTAACCTCCTACTTACTGCATCAGAGAGGAAGTCAGCCTTACCACTCCCCGGCTGGCTCATCATGCTCGGAATGTTGGCAGACCCGGTTTCTGTAGTGGCAGCAATTCTCGCAGGCGTTGGTTCGGGGGCCGTACAATGGCTACTTACACACATGGTTAGTGGCACCTTCTTCTTCACCACTCTAGCTGGAATTTCACTATATGTATCATCCAGTGCTACTGGTAATCCACTCTGGTCAAGATCTCTTGCAGCAGTTACCACAGTCGGTGCGATGACCACAATCACACCCATGGGGTATACTCACGGAAAGATGGCCGCAGACATGCTGCTAGCCAGTTTCGAAGAAGTATCAATGCAATCTACTGACGGAATCGCAGTAGCATTCCTCATGGCACTTGCAGTGATTCCAGTAATGGCACTTGTAGCGAATGTGATGATGACTCTACGCGGAGGAGATGCATTCGTTGAGAACCCCGATTCCGCAGGTGTTCCTGAGATCAACCTCGGTATCTCAATGCTACTGCCTTTGGTTGTCGCTTCACTATTCGTCCAGTCCGATGCTCTATCCAATAACCCAGAATTGTCAGGTATCTCTTCCACATTGGTATTGATGGTAATCTGGCTAATCTTGGTCCCTCTTGCATTGGGTTCAGCTCAGCACCTATTCCCAGCAGTAACAGGCAGGAATCTACTATCTGCAAATAGATCCCGCTGGGCTTTCTGGTTGATGGGCTGGGGAGCCTTCTTCGGTCTTGCAATTACTATGATGGCCGACATCGCTCAGATCGAGGCCGCTACGGATTCAACCGGAATCATGTCAGGCGAAGTCAGAGTAGTTGGAGCAATTCTATTCTACGGTACTGCTATCGGGGCAATTCTACACACACTAAATGCTCTGAGCGGAATGTATCGCGGAACACCTGTCTCGGAGGGCCGGGCGACTATGACCTCGGTTACTCGTGATGACTACTCTCTGACCACTCCAACCTCAGTTAGGAAGATACTCGCAGGAGGGGCACACCTCGATACGACAATAGTGCCAGTCGGAGAGAGTGACGAATCTGGTGCTCCAACCGAACTTCACTGAAACCGTCACCTTGAGGGAAGAGTCCCCGTTTCATCACTAGAGGAGTAGCATGCGGATAGGACTAGTCGGCAAGCCAAATGTCGGAAAATCGACGACATTCTCTGCTATGACGCAGACGCCAGTAGATATCGCAAACTATCCATTCACAACAATAGAGCCCAATGTTGGTGTGGCCTGGCTACCACTTCCTTCAGTGTGTGCATGTTCTGAGCTAAGGCAGCGCAGAGAGGAGGCAGGAAGACTCGAGCCAACTATCAAGAATGATCCGAGAGAAGGCAGTATCTGTGAACCTAATTCCGGCTCTTGCGTAGGGTATCGTAGACTCGTACCGGTCACTCTTGTGGATGTTGCAGGATTAGTCCCCGGAGCCCACGAGGGCAAGGGCAGAGGCAATCAATTCCTGTCTGACCTTGCTCGTTGTGATGCTCTGATTCAGGTAGTCGATGTATCTGGATCTACTGATTTGGACGGAAATCCAGTTGGCGCCGGTGGCTCTGAGCCAATGGAGGAGCATCGTTTCCTTGTAGAGGAAATAGAGGCTTGGATTGCCGGTATTCTTCGCGGAGGATGGGACCGGGCTGCAAGGAGAGTTCAAGCAGAAGGTGAGAAGGCCCTGCTAGAATATGTACTCGTACAACTCACAGGAATAGGAGCCACAGAGACACATATCAACACAGGTCTTACCGCCGTCCGCACTCAGCACCCAGACTCAGAATCAGCCTCGCAATGGGGCGATTCTGAGTTGATGACAATATCTTCAGAGATTCGTAAGGCATTGTTCCCTATCTCGATTGCAGCAAATAAGGCCGACTTGACTTCCAGTGAAGCTTGGGCCGACTTGACACAGGCGATTAGTCAGGAAGGAGGCATATTGGTTCCAACTAGTGCAGAGGCCGAACTCGCCCTGAGTAGAGCTAGTGTTGCTGGTATGATTGAGCGTCGACCAGGAGATTCGAGATTTGAGATTACTCCAAAGGGCGAGGAGAGTTTGAATGAGCAGCAGAGAAACGCACTACAATCCATCTCTGAGTCTCTAACCTGGGAAGGAGGTGGTCTGTTTGGTCTACTCTCAGAAGTGGTATTTGGCACACTTTCTCGCAAGGTAGCATATCCAGTTCAGGACGAGAATCACTGGGTCGATGGAGATGGCAACATCCTGCCCGATGCAATTCTAGTTCCCGAAGAGACCACGGCCAGAGGATTGGCCTATGCGGTTCATTCGGATTTAGGAGATGGATTCATTCGAGCCATTGATGGACGAACTGGTCGTGTGATTGGAGCAGATCATGAACTCAACGACAACGATGTCATCAAAATCGTCGCAAAGACGTAATCAACTGATGCCGACTTCTACAATGGGAGCCACTGAGACTTCAACCCCAACAACCCTCCATGAGACAGTGATTTCTTCACCATCCTCATTGTTACTAGTCGGTCCAGGACTTGGACCTGGGCCTGGATTATCTCCGGTCCGAGTCTCTAGTGTAATTTGGCAACGATACTCGCCCCTGCCATTTCCATTATCAACCCACATATTCTGTATTGCACCTTTGGAACCAGTTGTTTGGTAAGAATCTCCAGTATAATTCTCAATCAGAATGATGACCATTGTGTACGATGCAGGGCAGTTGTTAGGAGAACCCGAATCACCTGTTGTTGTAGAATCAGATCTTACGAATTCGTTGACCTGTCCCATTCGCATTTCCCCTACAGCATTGTCGCACTGATCTTGCGCAAGGGGATTTGTTCCACTCTCATCTGTTTCATCATGAGAAACAGTAATCTCGACATATGCAAGATTCGGACTTTGATCAGAAAATGTAAATTCAAAGATGAATTCTTCTCCATCCATCAGAAATTCTGTTGATTCAGAGGTAGCAATGTCTGATTCTGCGAAGGTCACTTCCCAATCTCCGGATGGGCCCGATCCTCCTGCAATCAATTCGTTATCCAAAATAGTCGGAACGAGAGCGAAGTACATTGGGAAGGCGAGCATGAAGGCTAGGCTAACTCCAGCAATCCTCATCTTCCTCGGGGTGTTGAACAGGTCTTCGAAATCCATTCTGCTCACGCTTCGCTCACTACTCTCCCTATCAAACGCTCCGCCCTTGCGAACAATTGAGGCGGATTAGTGACTAGATGTCATGTCCGACATGCTCGGTACTCTCGCCCCAACAATCTGCTTCCAAATCCTCTTCGGGACCATCTTCATGCAAACAAGGGTGGTGATTGGTAAATACATCATCATAGGTCAACCAGGGCCTAACAATCCAAGCGTGTACCATCCAATACTCCTCTAGATTTACATTCACTCCATCACGATTTTCACATGTCTCATCATTTAGATCCGCGCCCCTCATGAAGAAATCACTAGGTCGGAAGCAAAGAGATTCATGACGATGCCACCAGTCATTTTCTCCTGTGAAACCTTCTGGAGGAGAATCAACCGGGGCACGAACAAGCCATGCGAAACCGACCAATTGAGAGTCTCTATCTTCCCCTCCATACATCAGAAACTCGGGTTTCTCATGCTCGAAAACATCGTCAATTCTCGTCCCCGGGAAATCGGGATCTTCAGCATTGAAATCAGGACTGGTCATTGAGAAATTATTGAGCATCACATGGTGAGTTCCCATGCCCTCGATGTATTCTACCGCCATCGTGTATCCGGCATCCTCGGCATCACCTAGAGTCGGCCATTGAGCCGACCATTCAATTGCATCCTTCAGTTCGTAGGTGAGAATCTCACACAACTCCGAGCTAAGCTCTCCCTTCGTCATCCCTTCGTAAGAAGAATCAACATGGTGTCCACCAATCCCTGTTGAGTTACACCACCATGGATTGGTATCAGGTATGTACCCACTAAGAGGGCAATCGGGCTCCCCATCACCGTCGAAATCACCACAGTAATCAGGTCCCTCAGGATCGATTAACTCACTCTCATCGACAATATATTTTCCTTCGTCAACCACATCATCGTCTACCATACATCCAGATAGTGAGGCCGACAACAGTAGCAGAATCAATAGCGATGCAGACGACCTCATATCATCTTGCAATAAAATCAAAGGAATAAATCCATCACTCTCCTGAATCAAGCGCTTGCCAATCTGAGATATCTACACCTTCGCTACTAAACAATGCTCTCGAGCGACTGAATTCAGGCAGGAAGTAACCAATCATCGATCTCTCCGAGAAACTCCACTTCCAAGGGCAGCGCGGCAGATGCAAAGCCCACTCTCGCAGTAACTCCTTCCATTTCTCCCCCTCAAACCCCCGAGGAACTTCGAAGGCGACCATGGTTAACCTCCCAGCTGAGCCAGGTACAAATGACCACGATCGGATGGATAACCCATTCGCCACCCCGTCTTCAACAACTAGACCTAACACTCTCGCTTGTCTAGAGATTGGAACAATAATCGCCCAACGATGTACCATACGAGTCTCTTGAACCCGCCTCATTGTCCATCCTCGCTCTTCGCCAATCCGTCGGAGCGCACGAATACCATCAGTTGGTGTGATACTGACTGGAATCTCAATCAGACGTGTTACCGCCATGGACGAGCCTGAAGGCTACCGCCCATAGCGGCTTCGCGTCAATTTTCAAAGGTTGCAATCAGCCAAAGAGCGAGCCGAGACCCT
>CETB01069661.1_pt1 | contig 32879 bp, 34 predicted proteins | sample 356381 | NCBI WGS metagenome assembly CETB01 (sample SAMEA2622545, study PRJEB7988) | marine metagenome | biome: marine biome (ENVO:00000447); feature: deep chlorophyll maximum layer (ENVO:xxxxxxxx); material: "saline water (ENVO:00002010), including plankton (ENVO:xxxxxxxx)" | depth 155 m | reverse complement strand
AAAAAAAATGCAGAAAAAAGAAAGCGTATATGGGACCACAATTTTTTCATGGTCCCATATATTTTATTCAGCAGGAGGAGTACCAGAAATATTACCGGATCCGCGTCGTAAAAATGGAGGTAAATCTAACGAATCTTGATCAAACTGAACTCTATTGATAGAAGACATTGTGTTTTCGACATCTCTTTCCAATAAACTCTCTGTAGTAGGAAAACCTGTGGCTATAATTGTAATTTTAATTTCCCCATCCATACGATGATCAGTACTCATTCCAAAGATGATATTCGCTTCAGGATCAACTACCCGTTGAATTACTTCAGCAGCCTCATGCAATTCATTCAATTTCAAATCAGTTCCCCCGGTTATATTAAATAGGACACCAGTGGCACCTTCAATTGAAACGTCCATAAGAGGGTTTGTAATGGCTTGTTGAGCAGCATCTCTAGCTCTAGTTTCACCATCACCCCAACCTATAGACATCCATGATGGTCCCGCATCTTTCATTATGCTAGAAACATCAGCAAAATCTAAGTTGATATCTCCTGGATTAGTAATTAATTCGGTAATTGACTGTACACCTAATCTAAGGACATCATCGGCTAATTTGAATGCATTTTCAGCAGTAACTTCTTCTTGAGAAATCACACTAAGTCTTTGGTTAGGAATTACTAAACAGGTATCTACTTTCTCATGCAATCGATCTATTCCAGCTTGAGCTTGCCTAGAACGACGAATACCTTCAAAAGCAAACGGTTTAGTAACAACACCTACAGTTAATGCTCCAGTTTCTTTTGCTATTTCAGCAATTACTGGGGCAGCACCTGTACCTGTTCCGCCTCCCATACCTGCGGCTACAAAAACCATATTTGCATCGCGTAAAATATCATAAATTTCTTCACGACTTTCCTCTGCAGAAGCCGCACCCTTACCTGGATCTCCTCCCACACCCATCCCTTGAGTTAATTGCTCACCAATCCTAACTCTCACAGGAACATCACTTCGCAATAAAGCCTGAACATCTGTATTCATTACAATATATTCAACACCTGATACACGATCTTTAAACATCCTAGAAACAGCATTTGAACCTCCTCCACCGACACCAATCACTTTAATTTTAGCCACACCTTCCAATTCCCTACCTGATATAGCTCCTGAAGCTGTATATATAGTCATAATTCCTCCGCGAAAGATTAAATTTTCAAAGTAGTTTTAATTTTGTCAAAAATTTTATTTTTAGAACTGTCACTCCTAAATTGCCTATTTTTGATATCAGCAAAATGTAGATTTTGATTCAAATCATTGTTACCAAAAGTTAATAACCCCAAAGCAGTTGTAAATTGATCAATTTGAACAGTTTCAGGGAAAAATATTTTTGAATTAACATTATTTTTCTGAATGATGGAATTAGGAATATATTGATCAATCATTTCAAAAAATCCTGACAAATATGATGCACTCCCAGTAATGTTAACTACTGTATTGGGGTCTTCTTTAATGCCAGCATGCCTCAATTTGATATCTATTAAACGAATCAGCTCTAATGCTCTCTCTCTCATCAACTGGACTAAATCTCGTCGTCGAATATTTATAGGTGTTGTCGACCCTATAACATTTATAGTGACTTCTTCGTGAATATCAATGGATCCAGGAGATGTGTGTCCATACCTTAATTTTAAATTTTCAGCATCTTCATAAGGCATGTTATAAGTTAATGCAATATCATTTGTGAACTGAAAACCACCTACAGGAATCACAGATAAATAAACCATACTTCCTCGATGAAATACAGCAATATCAGTAGTACCCTCACCAATATTTATCATGACAGAATTAACTTTTTGCTGCTTAATATTCGATGACGAATAATAGTCAGCCAATGGCTGAAAAACAAATTTCTCAACAGTCAAACCTGCGCCATTCAAAGCCTGCTTCATCAGGTTTGTTTGTTCCAAATTAGAAGTAACTATATGAGTAGATACATCTAATCCTTGAGCATGCATTCCGACTGGATCAACTATTCCACCGTGACCATCAATTTTATACCTAAATGGAAATGAATGAATTATTTCTCTAAATTCATTTCTAGCTTTTAAATTAACCTGTTTAGGAATAGAGATTATCTCTTCATAAGTTATGACCCCTTGAGAACCTATTTGAGAAAAATAATCTTCACGATTTTCAAATCCCATTTGAGCTCCACTAATAGAAACATAAACCGAATCAGAATAATCTTTAGACATTTCAACTGCTTGGGCAAAACTGTCTTTAATTGAATCTACGGCAAGAGAAACATTTTCTATGCAGCCTTTTTTAATTCCATTGGACTTAGAAATACCAAATCCTACAACTTCTAAAGATTTCTTTTTAGATCTTGTAGCTATTAATGTAGAAACTTTAGAAGTTCCTAAATCTACTGCTGTAATTAAATTTTGATTATTCATATGCACCTACACAATCTCAGCTAGTGGAATTCTTTGAGCGATACGCAATTTAGCACTACGACTTCTTGGATTATTTTTAATCTCTTCTTCAGTTGGTTTAATAACTTTTTTATTAACTATTTTAATCCTGGCAGTATGATTACACTGGCACTCAATCATCGATACAGGACAAATACAATCAATAGAATTTTTTCTTAAAAAGTTCTTCACAATTCTATCTTCTAACGAATGATAGGAAATCACCGAAACTTTTCCACCAAATTTCAATAATTTCATCGCTTCTTCTAATCCTTTCTCTACATTTTTTAATTCTTGATTAACATATATGCGAAGTGCTTGAAAAACTTTAGTGGATGGATTGATTTTTGATTTAGATTTTCTTTTAATATTTGAAATAATCTCAGTCAACTCATAAGTAGTTTTAATCGGACGAGATTTAACTATAGATTTAGCGATTATTCTTGATTGTCGTTCTTCACCATATGTATAAAACATGTCTGCCAATTCAGCTTCATCTAGTGAATTTAAAATATCACTTGCAGATACACCTTTTGTTTTATCAAATCTCATGTCTAATTCGGAATCGTACCTAAAACTAAAACCTCTTTTAGTGTCATCAATTTGTACAGAAGACAAGCCTAAATCTAACAAAACTCCGTCAACATTCAATTCATTAAAATTTCGAGCTATTTGAATCATATCTACATAATTTCCTTGCGCAATATTTACTCTATTCCCAAAATCTTTTAGATTTTGTCGAGCCAACATCACTGCCTCTGAATCTAAATCAATTCCTATAATTGAAGAATTTGGTATTTTTTCTAATATTTCTCTAGTATGACCACCCATACCCAATGTGGCATCGACAAATACTCCATTATTTAATTCCTCAAATGAAGTAACTACCTCTGTCAACAAAACAGGTATATGCACCTGAACTTTTCCCATAACTATTAAATTTAACCAATTCCCTTTTCTCCACTTAATACGGGTATAATTTCACAACTGTAATGCTTGCAGGGCAAGCGATTTTTGTTTCATTTTCATAGGATTTTTCGTTTTTATAAGCATTTTCAGGAGTTATCTCAATGAATCAACAATTTAAAGCAGGCATTTTAACCATTAGTGATTCCGGATCAAGTGGGACAAGAAAAGATGTTAGTGGTCAAATTTTAGAAAAAATTGCTGTTAGCAATAATTTAAAAATTCAACTACAAGAAATTATCCCTGATGATTTTGACAAAATTCAAGAAACATTAATTGAATGGAGTGATAATGGGGAAGTGGATTTAATTTTATCTACAGGAGGTACAGGCTTAGGACCAAGAGACCGAACACCAGAAGCTACAAAACTAATCCTAGATATAGAAGTTCCAGGAATATCAGAAATCATGAGAATACAAACTTTTTCACAAACTCCCTTTGCTGTGCTCAGCAGATCAGTTTCAGGAGTCAGGTCTGGCTGCTTAATAGTTAATTTACCAGGTAGCCCTTCGGGAGTTGAGCAATGTATGAATATCATCTTACCTTCCATCAATCATGCATTAGAGATGATTCGGGGGTGGAAAACACATTAATTATGAAATTCCATATTTTTACATTATTTCCAAAAATGTTTTCGGAAATATTTTCCGATGGAATAATAGGTCGGGCCATAAACGAAAATCTTATTGATATTCATATACATAATATTCGTGATTTTAGTAACGATAAACACCTTTCAGTAGATGATTTTCCTTATGGAGGTGGACCAGGAATGTTAATGAAACCTGAACCAGTATTTAATGCTGTGAACAAAATTAAAAATGATTATCAAATAGGCAATACTTCTCCAATCATTTTAACCTCGCCTCAGGGTGATAAATTGACTCATAATATTGCTCTTAATTTTTCTGAATTCGATGAAATGATTATAATTTGTGGAAGATATGAAGGATTCGATGAAAGGATAAGACAAAATTTAGCAACACATGAGATTAGTTTAGGAGATTTTGTCCTAAGCGGGGGTGAAATTCCAGCAATGGCAATAGTTGATTCAATTTCTAGATTAATACCCAACGTATTAGGAAGTGATGAATCTGCAAGAAATGATTCCTTTTATGAAAACTTTTTGCAATTTCCTCAATACACTCGACCTGCAAATTTCCAAGGAATGGAAGTTCCTAAAATATTGTTGTCAGGTAATCATCAAGATATAGAAAAATGGCGAAAAACAGAATCAATCAGGAAAACTCTCAAAAGACGCCCAGATCTTATAAGCTTTAACCAACTCAATCAAGAAGAAAAAGAAATTTACTATCAAATTTTAGACGAAAATTCAAAGGAAAAAGAATGAAAGGCAAAGACTTTTTAAGTATCAAAGATATTATTCCAGAAGAATTTATTCAATTAATTCAAACGGCAAAAGATATGAAAGATCATAAAACACCTCAAATACTTGAAGGTAAAACTGCTGCTTTAATATTTGAAAAACCATCATTGAGAACTAGAGTAAGTTTTGAAGTAGGAATAAAACAAATGGGAGGTACATCCATTTTTTTGAGTAATAATGAAATCGGATTAGGAATTCGAGAACCAGTGTCTGATGTAGCAATGGTTCTAGATAGACTAGTAGACTTAGTGGTCGCTAGAGTTTATTCGCACGAAAGTCTAATTGCGCTATCAAAAAACACTACAGTTCCGGTAATTAATGCTCTTTCAAATACTGCACATCCATGTCAAGCCTTAGGTGATTGCTTAACTATCTTTGAACAAAAGGGAACATTAGAAGGACTATCGTTAGCATTCGTTGGGGATGGTAATAATATTGCAGGTAGCCTTGCTTTAGCATGTGCGTATTCTGGAATGGATTTTAGAATTGCATCGCCCGAAAAATACCAATTAAAACCGGAAATCTGGAATGAGGCCAACAAATTAGCTAATTCTAATAATACAAAAATGAAATGGTCATCAAATATACAGGAGATTGTATGTGATGCCGATATTGTCTACACGGATGTGTGGATCAGCATGGGAGACGAAGAAGAAAAAGGAGAAAGACTTAGTACATTCTCTTCATATCAAGTGAACGAAAAGGTTATTTCCTATGCAAAAAGTGATTGCCTATTTATGCATGATATGCCCGCACATAGGGGTGAAGAAATTTCTGAAAATATGCTTAATCACCCCAATTCTGTTGTATATCAACAAGCTGAAAACAGACTTCATGCTCAAAAAGCAGTAATCAGAAATATATTCGAATCAAATCATTAAAATGTCTCTTCAAAGTAAGCCATTAGTATCCATAGTTGGTAGACCAAATGTAGGAAAATCTACATTATTCAATAGAATTACTGGCCAAAGATCTGCGATTGTATCTGATATTTCAGGCACCACTAGAGATAGGGTTTTACAAGAAACTGAATGGGGTGGTTCTCATTTCACTTTAGTTGACACAGGAGGATTAGAATTATTTCCCGAATCCGTAATCCTAAAACAAGTAGAAGAACAAATACTCTTTGCTATTGAAGAAAGTGATGTAATCATTATCTTAGTAGATATTTCCGTAGAAATTACTGTTTCTGACAGGGAAATCTGTGATTTGGTTAGGAAAACTGGGAAACCAACAATTTTAGCTGCTAATAAATCAGACAATGACAACAGAGAAAATCTGATTTTCGATTTATATGAACTTGGATTAGGAAACCCAATTCCCATAAGTGCCTACCACAACAAAGGTATAGATGATTTAATGGCAAATGTCATTCAAAAATTTCCTTCAAAATCCAAATTTTCAGAACCAGATAGCGATCTGAACTTATCAATTATCGGAAGAACCAATGTTGGCAAATCATCTTTAATAAACACTTTAACAGGTGAAAAAAGATCCATAGTAAGTGAAGAAGCAGGTACTACTCGTGATGCATTGGACACTCTAATTAATTTTCAAAGCCAAGACATCAAGTTAATAGATACAGCCGGAATTAGAAGAAGGGGTAAGATAGAACAGGGAATTGAAAAATACAGTATTCTACGTGCAGTGAGAGCAATAAACCGTAGCCACGTTGCAGGAATTGTAATTGATGCTACTGAATCAGCAACATCTCAAGATACTCACATAGCTAGTTACGTAATTGATGCTCTTAAAGGATTTTTTATTATTGTAAACAAATGGGATATGTCTAAAGAATTAGGCATGAATAAACAAAGGATAACTGCAGAAATTAGAGAAGCATTTAAATTTGCTAGTTACGCACCAATAATATTTACATCTGCATTAACCGGTTCTGGGATACCTGATATCCTTACCACTGCAATGAGAGTTAAATCAGAATGGTCTAAAGAAATCCCAAGACCTGACGTTAGGAAAACTATAATGTCTGCAGTAGCTGAACATCCTCCAGCAACTAAAGGCAAAAGAGAATTAAAAATTTATAGCGCTGTACAAGATGGATCAAAACCCCCAAGTTTCACTTTTTTTGTTAACCATTCTGACATGATTCATTTCTCTTACCAAAGATATCTAGAAAATATACTTCGTAATAATTTTGGATTTGAAGGAAGCCCACTAAGAGTCAGGTTTAGGGGTTGGAAAACATAAAATGCCAACAACTATTATATTTGGAATATTAGCAATTGTTTTTGGATACCTATGCGGCTCTATTCCTGTCGGACTTTGGATCGGAAAACTAGTCATAAAAGCAGACATCAGGAATTACGGTAGCGGCACCACGGGAGCAACAAATGTTATTAGAACATGTGGATTCAAATGGGGAGTTCTGGTTTTTTTCATAGATATTCTGAAATCTATCATTCCTACATTTCTCACTGTTGTTGCCAGTAATAATGAAATAGTTCCTATATGGACTCCCCCATTGATTGGAATGAGCATAATGATTGGACATAATTGGCCTATTTTTGCAAATTTTCACGGCGGAAAAGGTGTCGCAGTTGGGTTAGCAACATTGTTTATAATGTCACCATTCTCAGGGATTCTAGCATTTTCAGTTGCTATACCAATAATGTTATTAACTAAATATGTTTCTGTAGGTTCAATGATTGGGTCTACAGTAGGTGGGATTGGCTTGTTTTTACAAATTACAATGGAAAATTTTCCTGTAGAAATCATTCAATCTAGGGATTTCTCATATGCAATTTTTGCAATTGGTGGCACAGCATTAACGCTATACAAACATAAAGACAATATACAGAGACTTTTAAAAGGACAGGAAATGAAACTTGGAGAACCCGCTAAAAAAATCAAGTCGCAGGAATTTAATGACTAAAATTTCAATAGTAGGTGCAACAACTTGGGGAACTACACTTGCGATAGTTAATGCTATCGGAAATCAAGAAAATGAAATATTTCTTCTAACTCGTTCACAAGATGAAACTACAAAACTGGAGAATGAGAATCAAAATTCCAAATTTCTCCCTGGATATTCATTTCCGAATAATATAAACATTACAAATTCGAAATCTGAAGCATTAGAAAACACAGATTTAGTAATCTTAGCCGTTCCAAGTATAACGTTTAGAGAAAACATAACAAATATTAAGGATTTTATTTCATCAAATTCAATTTTACTAAGTGCTACCAAAGGAATTGAAATTTCATCCGGATTAAGAATGACACAAATAATAAAAAATGAAATATCAAATGTTTCAGATCAAAATATTTGCGTATTATCAGGACCTAATTTGGCAAAAGAAATAATTCAAGGCAAACCTTGTTCTAGTGTAGTTGCTAGTTCTGATGAAAACACAATAAATACAGTTCAAGACATTTTAAACTCAGAACTTTTCAGACTGTACGGTAATACTGACATCATAGGAGTAGAAATTGCTGGCGCAATGAAAAACATAACTGCTATAGCATCTGGAATTTCGGATGGGTTAAATTTTGGAGACAATGCTAAATCATCTTTAATTACTAGAGGATTAGCAGAGATGACTCGTTTAGGGGTAGCAATGGGAGCAAAACAATCAACATTTTCTGGACTAGCCGGAATGGGAGATTTGATCGCTACTTGCTCCTCACCTCAAAGTAGAAACAATCAGCTAGGAATGAGACTAGGACAAGGAGAAACATTAAAAAACATTCAATCATCTATGGTAAATGTTGCAGAAGGTGTTTCAACTACTAAAGCTGTAATAAACATATCAAAATCTATGAAAATAAATATGCCATTAGCAGAAGCAGTATTTAAGGTATTATTCGAAAACATTAAACCTATAGACGCATACAAATCTCTAATGAATAGAACTACCAAACTAGAAATTTAGACGTCAAAATCTCCTGATTCATATAACAAAATACTTGAAATCACAGATCCAGCAGTCTCAGATCTAAAAATTCGCTTTCCAAGAGATAATGAAATCGCTCCATTTAATTTAGCGTAATCTATCTCTTCAGCACTAAACCCTCCCACTGGGCCGATAAATATATTAATCGGGGAAGTCAAACCATTATTTATTAATGGCTTTAGATTCAATTTCATTTCCTTCTCCCAAGGAATCAAAATTGATCCTTTAAGGATATTTTGAATAGAGCAACGAAAGTTTTGCGTTTCATTTAATTGGGGCAAATAAGACCTGCCATTCTGTTCAGCTGACTCTTGAATAATTTTTTTCCAACGAATTATCCTATTAGTACTAGGGGGCTGCACTTCAGTTCTCTCAGAAATTATGGGGGTAAATGTTGTCACCCCAACTTCAACACACTTCTGTAAAGTATACTCAAATCTTTCTGCTTTGATTAAAGATTGAAACAAATGAATTTTCACTTTTGGTTCATTGTCTAGCAAATATGAATTGATAACAGAACCATTTGAAACATTTTTGTTGATCTGATCTAACTGAATAACAGCTTCTTTACCTTTACCGTTAAAACCAACCACCTGATCTCCTTCTCGCATACGAAAAACACGGGTAATCTGATTTGAGATTTCTTCTGAAAATTCAATCTGAAACCTATCATCAAAATTTGAATCAATAAAAAATCTATGCATCATTCCTCATTATTTTCTACTTATCTGCAAAGCGATCCAGTCATTATCTGTCAAAAGTTCATCTATTTTATAGTTAAATATCTCGATTAAATTCTCAACTTTATGTAATGAATCTTTTAAAATCCCTGAAAGGATCATGTTACCTGTTTCGTGTAAATTAAAATCCAATTTTTCAAAAGTTTCTAGAATAATTTTTGTAGATATATTAGCTATTACCAAATTAAATTTAATATTAGGAATAAGAGATTGATTGAATTCATCATTAATTAGCATCACATTTTCTTGAACATTATTTTTTACTAAATTTTCATTTGCAGATTTAATTGCATTGGGTTCAATTTCGATGCCCACACATTTTTCAGCCCCTAATTTGGTGGCCGCAATAGAAAGTATCCCTGAACCGCTTCCAAAATCTAAAACAGCACTATTATTTTGGATTACATCCTCTAACAGCTCTAAGCACATTCTAGTAGTAGGATGGTGGCCTGTACCGAAGGCCATTCCCGGATCTAAATAAATCAACTTTCTAGATTGATTATTTTCTACTGCTCTCCAAGAGGGACAAATTAGTATTTTTTGACCAACTGGTATTGGAAAAAAATAATCTTTCCATTTATTTTGCCAATCATCATCAGTAATTTCTCGAGTTCGTAATTCTCCCATAGGGCATAAAATTGAAACTAATTTTAGTCCAACTTCAATATTAGCTAATCTTTGTTGAGTAGTGTGATCAAAGGGAAGATAAGTTCGAATAGTTAAAAAATCTGGTATAGGTGGTTTTTCACCTTCATCGGGGTTGTATCCTGCAATGGAATCTACCGCAGTTCCCCCTTCTCCGTATTTATAAAAAACATGAGAAAGAGGTTCTACAAATTCAGGAGGGCATTCTAAACTAATTTCAAGCCATTTTTTACAAATATTTTTATGCCTTAACGTTGTTTAAATCTTCTGAAAAAGCTTTTGTCATCTTTATTTTCACTCTCAGCTTCTGGAAGAGAATCCAGTAATTTTTTAAACAATTTCTTTTGTTCATCAGATAATTTTCTTGGAGTCAGCACTTCAACTGTAACTAATTGATCCCCTCTCCTAGTTCCTCTTAATTGTGCAACTCCTTTTCCTTTTAACCTAAACATTTGCAGACTTTGAGTACCAGATGGAATTTGTAATTCTTCTTTACCATCTAAGGTGGGAACAAACACATTAGCCCCCAAAGTAGCTTGGGCAATATTGATTGGCAGCTTATAGAGAATATTAATCCCATCACGAACAAAGTAATCATGGTCCTTAATCTTAAAGGCTACATATAAATCACCTGGAGGCCCTCCATTAGATCCGTGTTCACCTTCACCAGTCAATCTGATCTGAGTATCTTCCTCAATACCCGGAGGAATGGTTACAGCTAATTTACGTTTATTGCGTTCTTTTCCTTGACCTCTACATTGGGTACATGGTGTAGTAATTAATTTACCTTCTCCTTTACAAGTAGAACAATCTCCAACCTGAACAACTTGTCCAAATAAACTTTGTTGAGCTCTCCTAACCTGTCCAGTCCCATTACATGATGAGCAAGGGACAATAGGAGTCCCTGGTTCATTTTTAGCTCCTCTACATTTAGAACAAGATTCTGTTCTGTTTATGTCAAATTCTTTTTCAGTTCCAAATACTGCATCTTCAAAAGTTATGGGCATAGTATATTGAAGATCAGAACCTCTTCTTGCAGAATTTTTACTTCTAGCACCTCCACCAAACCCCGAACCCCCAAAAAAGGAATCAAAAATATCGCCAAATCCTGAAACATCACCAAATCCTCCGCCCATCCCTGAATTATTCAGTCCAGAATGTCCAAACCTATCATACTGTGCTCTTTTATCTTTATCTGAAAGAACTTGATAAGCTTCATTAACTTCTTTAAATTTTTCCTCAGCTCCTTCCTCTTTATTTCTATCAGGATGATACTGAAGGGCAAGTTTTCTAAATGCTTTTTTTAATTCTTCGTCATTAGCGTTTCTAGAAACGCCCAATACTTCGTAATAATCTCTTTTTTGAGTAGTCATATAATTCCAAGCTTAAAATTTAAATCTATTATATAGTAGCAAGAGTACTATTTAACCACATTGTAGTTTTGCAGCCTGTAATGTGTTTCTAAGTAACATAGCTATTGTCATCGGCCCTACTCCACCCGGTACAGGGGTAATAGCTTTAGATTTCAATTTAACTGATTCAAATTCAACATCTCCAACCAATCTATAACCTCTCTTAGTCATTGAAGACTTGACTCTATTAATTCCCACATCGATTACTACTACGTTTTCTTTAACCATGTCTTCAGTTACAAAATTGGGAATTCCAATTGCTGCAATTACAATGTCAGCATTAGTAGTAATTTTTTTTAAATTTGTAGTACGACTATGACAAAGTGAAACTGTGGCATTTCCACCGATAGATTTCATAGATAATAAATTTGCTAAAGGCCTTCCAACAATATTACTTCGACCCAATATCGCAACATGCTTTCCATCTGGATTGGAATCATTTCTAAGTAATAATTCTTTTATTCCTGCTGGAGTAGCAGGAATAAAACGCGGCGTTCCAGCAGATAATAATCCCGAATTAAATGGGTGTAATCCATCAACATCTTTAATAGGATCAATTTTTTGAACAATTTTTTCTTCTGAAATATGAGTAGGGAGTGGAAGTTGAACTAATATTCCATGAATTTCTTTAGATAAATTTAGATTTTCAATAATTTGCAATAAATCTTTTTCAGATACTGTGGAAGGTAAATTAATTGTTTGCCCTACCATACCACTCGCTATAGCAGCTTTTTCTTTATTCTTTACATATATCGATGAAGCAGGATCATCTCCAACTAAAATTACAGCTAAACCAGGAGTAACTAAATAACTATCCTGAAAAGATTTAGTTTCATTAGCTACCTCAAGTTTAATTTCTTGTGAAATTTTTTGACCATCTATAATAGTAGTTTTCAAATAATCCCTCACTAAAAAAAGATACCATAAGTAAATTCAGTTTGATATAAAATAGTTTAATGTTAATTACAGGTATAGATATTATAGAGATTAAGCGTGTCGGCAGATTAGCTACACTATATGGAGATAGATTTTTAAAAAGAATTTATACCCATAACGAATTAAAATATTGCCGGGGACGAAGTGCTCAATTAGCTAGTAGATTTGCAGCCAAAGAAGCAGTCATGAAGGCATTGGGCACAGGTATTAGAGGGGTTAGTTGGAAAGATATAGAAATTACTCGTAACAGAGGAAAAGCTCCTTACGTTACATTAAATGGAAGAGCAAAAATTAGGGCTGATCAAATGGAGTTAATAGAACTGAATCTCTCACTATCTCATTCAAAAGACTTCGCTGTAGCCTCTATAGTAGGAAAATCAAATAAAGGAAACCTAATTTAACGATTTTCTCCGTGCCACACTCTTAAGTATTCCACTAATTCCCATCGATCTTCTTCATTCAAAAGGTATTTAAACATTGGCATAATAGCCGGGGAATCTTTACCACGCTTTGCCGAAGAATAACCCGGCCTTCCACCCCAAGTAATATATGAAAAAATCTCTCCATCACTCAATTCCCAAACTCTTTCAGAATTCAAATTCACTGGTGCTGCTCCATCATCAGGCCCGTAAGCTAAAGAACCATCATTCCTCCCGCTAAGAATAGAGGTAATAGGGCCTTGCCCTTGTAAATCTGTTCCATGACATACAGCACAGTTGTAATTATAAATTTTAGCCGCATTGTCAAAATCAAAATTAGATTTAACGTTCTCAGGAATTTTCCATTCCTTAATTTCTTCAATTTCAAAAGACACTAATTCTGCTCCCGTAATGGGCACAGATCCTTCAGGGGGTAAAATCCTAGGAACCTCTTGAGATCTATAAGAGGGAGAATAATGCATTTCAGAAAAAACCATCACCTGGTGAGAACCAGTTTCAGGAAATGCGGGAAGCTTGAAGTTAATTGCAGGCCCCCACGTCACCTCACCAGTAGCAGTATTGTAGCATCCAACAAACAAAAGCAATAACGAAACTGTTAAACAAATTCTTAATATTGATTTTTGAATATGATTAAAAACCATTTTCATTAAATTATTCCCAACCTCTTATAATTTCACCATCAATGCCAGCCTTTTTAAGAGCCTCTTCGGCTTTATCCGTTTTATCTTCATCCGTAGTTACAGTTACTCCAATATAGCCTTCAGTAATTTTTTCACTATATGCTCCCATAAAAAATCTAGGAAGACGAGATTCGAAAATAATTCCTATAATTGTAAAAATTACCGCTCCAAGCATAGTAAGCTCATACAAAATTACTAACATGGCCGGAATAGCCAATACAGGTTTACCACCTGTCAAAATTGGATATGCAGCTTGAGTTATAGCTGTATAAAATAACGAAATGGTAAACCCAGTAAGAGCTCCGAAAATCGGCCAGCGATATAAATGATGTTGAGGTTCAGCTTCCCCAAAAGTCCCTTCAGGGTATGGGGTGCCAGTTAAAATCTCATACTCATGATCCTCAAAGCCAGCATCTCTCAAATGATCAAGTGCATCAGCAGCTGAATCTTCTTCTATATATAAACCTAGAACACTTCTTTTAGCCATTTTTTTCTCTCTTCTTAATGATGTTCTTTATTGTAATAATGATGCGGAAGACCTTCTCTAATAGTAGCTGGGATTACTCTACGACCAACTTTAATCAAATGTCTATTTCGCATTCCTTCTTTCATATCAAAAATTGGCACTAGCGGGAAAGCTTTAGCAAACAAGAGCATTCCCAAAGCCACAAAAGCAAATGTTTCAGTAACAATCAAAATTTCTATAAGCGAGGGAGAATATGAGCCCCAATCAAAAGTTAAATGAGATCTCCTCATAAGACTGGGTATAACTATTAAAAAACGCTCCAACCACATACCTATGTTTACAAGAATTGTAGTAAAAAACATTATCGCCGCATTTCTTCTAAAACGTCTAAACATCCACAGTGGAACTGGGATAACAAAAGACGTTATAACAAAAATCAAAAATAATGGACCCCAAGGCCAGGGACCAACTTGTAGTTCTCTCAAAGCTATTTCAGGACTTTCAAGGGTAAACATTGCCCATACCCATTCTAAAAAGAAAAAGAAAAACCAAGTTGTGGCAACAACAATCAAAAGTCTTGCTATAGCATCAAAATGATCAGGTTTAATATAGTTTTGAAGACCATAAATCCATACTGAAAGAGCCATAAGCATAGCAACAGCAGATACTCCTGAATGAACAGCACCAATAATAAAATATGGTCCAAAGATAGTTGACCTCCAACCCTCAGTACCAATCAAAACAGCAAAGTCCCACGAAACAACTGTATGTACTGAAACGAAAATTGGCAAAACTAAAGCAGAAAGTAGTATTCCAGCAATTATTTGGAGTTTCCATTGCCTTGTTGTACCTCTAAAACCGAGGCACAATTGTGCGTAAATAAACTTAGTAATCTTATTCTTTGCTCTATCTCTCAAAATAGCTAAATCCGGAATTAAACAGACTATTACAAATAATGTACTAGCTATTAAATAAGTACCAACAGCGCTAGGATCCCAAACAAAAGGAGATTTCACATTTGGCCAAATTCCTCTACTAAAATCATATGGGAAAATCCAATAAAAAACTCTCCAAGGTCTACCGACGTGAAACAATGGAGTATGTAAAGCTGCAGCCAAAGAAAATAGAGTCATTACTTCGGCTGCTCTAGTAATAGGGCGACGCCATTCAGCTTGAGTCAATCGTAAAATAGCAGAAATCATAATTCCCGCGTGACTAATCCCTATCCAAAAAACAAAATTTGCTATAAAAAATCCCCAAAACACAGGACGATTTAAACCTGTAACCCCCAATCCGTTAAACACCATATAACCAAAAGCAGAATATCCAGTAATTACAATTGTAGCTAAAAACAACACAGCTGGAAGCCACCACTTAGGCATTGTTAAAATGTCTCTAAGAAGTTCATCATTTAATTCTTTATCTGTCAGTTGAGTATGTTCTAACATCTCTAAATCCTATTGATAATCTACCTTGGCTTACCCATAACTTTAACTTTAACTCTATGAAATTGAACTTCAGCATTGTAAAGCAATAATTCTTTTTGCTCCCAAATATTGATTACAGGAATCAATCTAGAAGCCATCATATATAAAAACACAGCTCCAGAAACAAATCCTAGAATAATAACTCCATCAATCGCAGTGGGCAGTACAGCACTCGTAGGCACTGGAAGGCCTTCAAAATTTTTAATGATCATAATTCTGTCAAAAGCAGGATCATCTAAAATTGTCATATTTAACATCATATTTCTAGGGTATTCATCAGAAAATTGGCCACCATTCGCAGCTAATTTATCAGCTGAAATTCCAGCAACATCCCAAGTGCTCACATACATTCTTACTCTATCTAAAAATGTACCAATTAAAACTGATATAGCTATGATTGCAGGACCCCAAACACTTCTCCTGACTGGGTTCCAAACCATTGTCCACCAAGGAATAAAAAATACAAAGAAAAACTCCGCTAGGAAAACAGGAAAATAAGGACCATGTACAAACAATTTTAAAATAGCTTGTTCAGAAGGTTTTTTACCGTACCAAAAAATCATGAAACTACAAAACCAAAACCAAAACCAAAGAAGGGATAATGCCAAAAGTAATTTACCTAATCCATGGAATTGATCAAGAGAAATATAATGCCTATATGGTCCAATTCTGCTAACTACAAACATTGTAAGCATTACTGTTGCTACTCCACCTTGTAATGCATTGTGAGCGTGAGTAATAGGGTACAAGGAGTCAATCCATCCTGGAACATGAACCATAAGAAATTCTGTGCTAATAAAGAAATGAGTTAAAACCAACATCATAAAATACAATGCACCCAATGTTCCCATTCGATGTCTTTGCCAATTCCATTGCCAAGAAGACCCAATCCACCCTCTCGATAATCGAGATGCCCATTTTTTTCTCCAACCATCAGGAGCATTATCTCGAATTAATGCCAAATCAGGCATTACAGAAACCCACAATAGAGCAATACCTAAAACTATTAAAGTAATGATTGATACTGTAGTCCAAATATGACCTGAAAATTTAATTAAAAAAGGAAACCACCAGTCTCCTTTAGCTTCCCAATAAAACACCAAAGATCTTCTGCCATTATCTAAGCTTGGCATCACCCATAATAATGGTAAAAAAACAATGAGATTAACAGTTCCTATAAGTGTCCAAATTTCGGCAACCCGTGAAATGGACCTTCTCCAATGAGCGTTCGCAATTCTTGGTCCTATTGCCACCATTGGAGCTCCAGCAGAAGTGGTCATCAAAAATGAAAATAAAGCAGCATAATAACCAAAATCTCCAGGATCTTTAGTAACAAATATTTTCCAAAAATATCCTAAAAGGCCTATTCCAAATAACACTCCAAAAATCACTGAAATTTGCCAAAACCTTTGACTTCCTGTGTCATTATAAATACCTAAAAACTTATCGGATAACTCTTTTCGACTTTCTAAAGAATTATCTGTCTGGACAAAAGGTTGTCCAGGATATTTGTCATCAAATGTTCTAGTGGCCATGATGCCCCTCAGCTGATTCATCAACTTGTTTCAAATAAATTACATTAGGACTAGTTCCTAAGTTTTCCAACAAACCAAAAGCCCGACCACCTTCCTGCATTTCTTTATTCTTAATTTGATTAATTTGGCTATCGGGATCATTCCAATCACCAAAAATTAATCCGTTAGTTGCACACGAATTTACACAAGCTGGATTTAAACCTCTATCACCATCTTCTAATTCGACTGAGTCACGATCAGCTAATCTGGTAGCTCGACGAATTCTTTGAACACAAAATGTACATTTTTCCATAATCCCACGACTTCTTACTGTTACATCGGGATTCAATTGATTTTTTAAACTTTCAGGCCATTCAGGCTCCCAAAAATTAAAAAACCTTACATGGTAAGGACATCCATTAGCACAAAACCTTGTGCCAACACACCTGTTATATACCTGAACATTTAATCCTTCGTTATTATGGTAGGTAGCATAAACTGGACAAACTGGCTCACAAGGAGCATTACCACAATGCTGGCAAATAATTGGTATAAATCTTGCTTTAACATTAGGGAATTCACCTTCCCAATACCTTTCAATTCTAATCCATTGAATAGCTCGCCTCTGATTAAAATGAGCCTCCAAATTAATAGGAATATTATTTTCTGACTGGCATGCAATCACACAAGCATTACAACCAGTACACCTATCAATGTCTATAACCATTCCCCATTTGTGAGACTCTTGTGCCATTTTTATCTCCTAATGACCCTTGTCCGATTTGCCATTCGTAATTTCAACAACATGATTGTGTTCATCACGAGGAAAATCAGGTACAGAATTTTCTAGTTTTGGTAACCGTATATTTTCTCCGGAAGTCGTAATATTTACTTTAGTTGCACTCCAAGCAAGAGCGCCGGTTTGAGAATCAAAATTCAAACCCAATATAGACAAAACATTTGACCCTCTGCCAGATGAATACCTACCACCATCTCGATGACCTTGCCCCATCGGAACACCTAATATTCCAGGTGGAGTGGCAGGATTTGGCCAAGCCAAAGCTTTAATCATTAGTCCATTTGAAGACCTTATTTCAATGACATCTCCTTCAGAAATGTTCATAGATTCAGCTTCTTTATAATTCATTTCTACCCAAGTTTCCCAAACCGCCGTAGAAAGAGGATCAGGTAAATTTTGCATCCAAGGAAGGTAAGCATATTTACCATCGTGAAATGAAGAAGAACAAAATGGAATCAAGTGAAAACTACCATTCCCATGAAATGAAGGTTCACCAATATCAACTAAACCACCAAAATCAAAAGAATGATCAGATTTGTAGTTATGATCCCACCAGCCACCTCTTGCAAGCAAAGCATTCCAAAAAGACTGAAATGACGAGTACTTTGAACCATTTATATCGCCTCGGTTTAATTCATATAATTCTCGAGCGGTGTTTTGTAACACATCTTGATATGTATCAGCACCTAATTCTAAGTCAACATTCATGACTTGAGCTGTAGTCATTAATACATCAGAAAAACCTTTAGTTCCTAGATTTTGCCCTCTAGACTCAAAATAAGGCCTAACAACGGGTTGTTGAAACCCTACTGTTTGATAGCCGGGACCGGCTAAAGGAACATCAGTACCCCAATCTTCAAAAAGTGAGTTTTGAGGCAAAATTAAATCAGCTATAGAAGTTGTATCATCCATCATGTTCCCAAAACTTACTATCATGGGGACATTAGAATAATTATTTTTAAATCCCATAGAATCCGGCAAGCCATAATACAGATCAGCATCTTTAACTAACAAAAGCTCTATGTCTCCGGATTTAATCTCGTCAACAATTGTCATAAGTTCTTGGGAAGAATTAGGCTGATTAGACTCCAATCCAGTAATGGGGGGTTCAGGGTTAAATATAAGTCCCCCAGATTTTCCTATATTGTTAACAGCTAAATTCAAAGAGTATATTGCAATTAAATTTTGTAAACCATTTGTGTGTGCAGAGGCAGAATCCCCACCAATAGCCAAAGAATGGTCTGAATGAGAGAATTCTTCAGCAATATGCTGAATTGTTTCAACTGAAACACCTGATATTGATGACACAAACTCAGGAGTATATTTTTCAATTTTAGACAAATCAGCTTGAGAAAAATGAGCCGTATCAATTTCACCATGTGAAGCCATTTCATTCATTATAGACATGGCTACCATTCCTTCGGTTCCTGGATTTACATATACCCATTCATCCGCATTAGCAGCTGTAGTAGAAAATCTAGATTCAATATGAATCAACTTACCTCTATGATGATGCCCTTGCCTAAATTCACCATAACCACGGGAATACCTAGTAGGAGAAACCCATGTATCCAAAAAATCACAACCAAAAGACAAAATTAAACTTGCATTGTCTATATCAAAATCTGGGATATTTTTTTGACCAAAAACATGATCAACTGCTTTTAATAGATTTGTATGTTCAACAGGCTCAAATGTAACTTGTCTAATTCCAGTTGTAGAAACAAACTTATCTAGAATTAATTTTTCATTACCATTCAATATATCACTAAGCATTAATGCCTTGTTTGAGTCTGATAAATTATCAAAAACAGAAGCTAATCTTGCTATAGCGTCCTCCCAACTAATTTCCATAAATTGTCCAGAACCCCTTGTACCAGTTCTTACTAATGGAGAACTAATTCTATCTGGATGATATAGAGCTTGGAGCATAGCCTCGGATTGGGCACTATGAGCACCTCTGTTAAGTGGATGGTCAGTATTCCCTTCGACTTTCTTCGCCCTACCTTCCATGATTCTTACGACTATACCCTGAGAACTCAACCCATCTTGAAAAGTGGTTGCGTACCAATTATCAAGTCCAGTAACCAAATCTTCTGGCATCTCAACAGACGAATCTATCAAGAGCTCTTTTTCTGGAATACCACACGCCTGAAACAGAACAGCTGCTCCAGCTGATCCGCCCATAAGTGTTAAAAATTGTCTTCTTGTAAGTGGCATTTTAATCCTTAATCTAATAGTGACATGTAGCACAGTCAGTTGGGGCATTATGTTGCTTATGACAATCTACACAATGACCCATTTTTAATGGTTCTACTTGCTTAACTCTTCCATCCTCAGTCCCGTGGACTTCTTCCATATTAGCCACATCTCCATGACATTTTGAACAAACTGCACTAGCCTCAACGCCTTCTTTCTCACTAAAGTATCTAATGTGAGCCTCATGAACAAAATGCACATGGTCGGGAACTCTATGAACTCTAATCCAATGAATTGACCTATCATCTTCATACAAAGAACGCATTTTTGTAATACCGTCAAGACCGTCTCCAACTGCACTATGACAAGTCATACACAATCCAGTAGTAGGTACGTGAGCAGCTGCTTCTTTGTCTACACCTCGGTGACAAAAAGTACAATCCATCCCCAACTCTTCAACGTGCTTCTTATGAGGAAATACAATTGGTTGCTCTGGTCCCTCATTAGCAAAAATAATAGGCTCGCCATTCATCCAAGCTGTTAAAACAAAAGTCAAAACAATCACAATTCCGATAAAAACTAGCAAGCCAAAAAAACCTACAATACTAAGCAAAATCATTTGATTTTTTGAAGGCTTTAATCTTTTAAATTCAAAATCACCAGGTAACAAATATTTTTCCTTAAATCCACCAATCAGGGTAGATAATATTTAAGACATCAATAGCAACTGTTAGTGAGCGTATGAAAAAATAAGACGCTGCAGCTAAAAGGACAAATCCAAACCCATAAATAGGTATTCTTATCTTATTAAATACCGGAGGTAATTCGTGAGCTTTGACATGCGATGGTATCACGTTATGAGTTAATACCATATTGAGAGCGAAAAGCACCATAAACAACACAAAAAAACAGAAGTTGTCTACTACTATATTTAACTGCACCCAATACTCTCGGGTAATGTATAGAGGATCTATTTCCAATCTGTACCTTATCCTTATAGATCAATTATTCGAAACATCAACATAATTCTACTACAATTGCCTCTCTCAACGAGTGAAAATTATCACATTCGAATTTTTGAGTGTCAAGCACAAAAAATCAATAGAAAACATATAGAAATTGAATTAAATATAATTGATATTTAAACTAATTGAATATTAAAAAAATATAGGCGTAATTTATGCAGTATCTAAACGATCTTAAGCAAAATGAGATCAAAAAAGAATCTTTATTAGCTATTGGAGTATTTGACGGTGTTCATCTAGGACACCAGCACTTGTTTAATCACCTTATTAAAACCGCAAAAGACCATCAGCTATTATCAGGAGTTTTAACTTTTAAAAACCATCCTGCTACAGTCTTAAATTCAAATTTTAAGCCTCAATTGATTACATCTCCCGTGGAAAAAATCAAATTAATCGAATCTACGGGGATAGATTTTGTTGTACCGATTACTTTTGATAAAACTTTAGCTAATCTTAGTGCGAAATCATTCATCGAACTAATCCAAAAACATTTAAGCATGAAAGGAATCTCAGTTGGACCGGATTTTCATATGGGAGCAAATCGAGAGGCAGATGTGTCTAAACTACAAAATATGGGATTAAAAATGGGATTTTTTGTCAATATCCCAACATTGTATGAAAAAACTGAAATTCCTGTTAGAAGTACTTCTGTTAGAAATTCACTGATGTCAGGAAATGTTAAATTAGCGAACTCAATACTTGGAAGAAACTTCTCACTATCCGGAAGGATTGTAAAAGGATTTCAAAGAGGAAAAGAATTAGGTTTTCCTACAGCAAACCTTTCATTTGATGAAAATCAATTAATTCCTGAAAATGGAATTTATGCTACAAAAGTGTATTTGAAAAACATTACATATAATGGAGCTACGAGCATAGGAACTAACCCGACGTTTCAAAATCAACATAAAACTATAGAAACGTTCATATTAAACTTTAATCAAAATATTTATGGTGAGTCCATTAAACTAGAGTTTATTGATAAAATTAGAGACGAACAAAGTTTCAAATCTGTTGAAAGTTTAATCATCCAAATGAAGGAAGATGTGCAAAAAATTCAACAAATACTGAAAACATAAAATAGGGAAAATTTATGCCATTACATGAAACTCATGACATACTGAAAAGAGGTGTTGAAGAAATCATTGTTGAAGATGAATTTCTTAAAAGTTTCAATAAGAAGTCTCCATTGAGATTAAAAATGGGATTTGACCCTAGTGCTCCTGATATTCATTTAGGTCACGCTGTAGGCCTTAGAAAACTACGGCAACTTCAAGAATTAGGGCATAAAGTAGTTCTAATTGTAGGTGACTGGACGGCTCAAATAGGTGATCCCAGTGGCAGATCTCAGACAAGAAAAATGCTAACCTCCCAAGAAGTAAACTCTAATGCTCAAACTTACTTAGAGCAGTTTTTTAAAATTGTTGATAAAGATAGAACAGAAATCAGATGGCAAAGTGAATGGTTTGGTGATTTTAATTTAACAAATGTCATAGAATTAACCAGCAACTTTACAGTAGCTCAAATTTTAGCTAGAGACGATTTTTCTAAAAGATTTAAAGGAAATCACCCAATATCTATTACTGAATTACTATACCCATTACTTCAAGCATACGATTCATTGGCAATTGATTCGCAAGTAGAATTTGGTGGTACTGATCAAAAATTCAACCTATTGCTAGCAAGAGAATTACAACAAATACATAAAAAAAACCCACAACATTGTTTTATCATGCCTTTATTACCTGGCACAGATGGAATTCAAAAAATGAGCAAAAGCCTAGGTAATTACGTAGGAATTAACGAAACTCCCAACGACATTTTTGGAAAAATCATGTCAATCCCAGACTCATTAATTTCTTCTTACTACTATTGGTTAACAGACATACCTACACAACAAATTGAAGAAATTGAAAAAGATTTAAGTAATCAATCAACAAACCCAATCAATTTCAAAAAAAATGTAGCATTAGAAATAGTTTCAAATTTCTACTCATCTGAAGAATCAGAATCTGCTAAATTGTTTTTTGAAAGAACAGTACAAGAAGGAGAAATTCCTAATGATATTCCTGAATATAAGCTAAAACCTAATTCTCAAAATAACTTGAGTAATATTTTAGTTGAAGCAGGAATTTGCCAATCATCTGGAGAAGCAAAACGATTAATTTCTCAAGGTGCAATCAAACTAGAAAACTCTGCAATATCCTCAAACATCAAAGAAGAATCACTTAAAACTGGAATCCTAAAAGCTGGACGAAGGAAGTATTTAAGATTTGTATAAAGATTCCTTTATCATTACTAATTTGAATGATAAAATTTAATATCCAAAGTTATATTCGATTAAGACTATGGTGATAAATGAAAGATACTAATTTAAGAATCCCAGGACCAGTTCCATTACCTCAAGAAACATTAGATTTGATGTCAAGACAAATGATCAATCACAGAGGCCCCGAGTATGCTGACATGCTAGATCAAATGACTAAAAACCTCCAAACTGTTTTAATGACAAAATCAGATGTTTATTTCGTTACTGCATCAGGTACAGGAGGCATGGAAACAGCCATCGTAAACACAACATCTCCTGGAGATAAAGTGTTATCAATTTCTATAGGGTGGTTTGGAGAAAGATTTGCAGAAATTTCCGAAGCTTACGGTTGTGAAACTATAAAAATTTCATTTGAATATGGGGAGTATGCTGATCCAAAAATAATCAAAGATTATCTGAAAAAAAATAATGATATTAGAGCCGTATTAATTACTCACAACGAAAGTTCCACAGGTGTTAGGAATCCCCTTAAAGAACTTTGTGAAATTATCAAAACTCATTCAGACGCTTTGATTTTAGTGGATGCTGTATCTTCAGCTGCGGGATCAATAATTTCTACAGATGCATGGGGAATTGATGTTGTAGCAACTGCATCACAAAAATCTTGGATTGCTCCTCCTGGAATAGCAATGGTTTCATTTTCTGACAAAGCATGGAAAGCGTACGATAAATCAAAATGTCCTAAATACTATTATGATATGGATCAATATAGAGAATATCTCAAAATTGGCCAACCACCTTTCACCCCGTCACTTACTACTATGTACACCCTTCACGAATCTTTAAAAAACATGGTCAATGAAGGTATAGAAAGTATTTTTGAGAGGCATTCTGAAATTGCTCAATTTACTAGAAACCTAGCTAAAAACATAGGATTGGATATTTTACCTGAAGAAAACTATGCATCAGACACAGTTACAGCTATCAAACTCCCTAAAAACGTCGATGGAAAAATGATAGTGAAGCAAGTAGAAAAAAATTACAATATCGTTCTCGGCGGTGGCCAACAAAAACTAGCTGGAAAGATAATCCGAGTAGGTCATATGGGATGGATCAACCAAGAAGATATTGAAAAATCAATCCTTGCCCTTAAAGAAACCCTAGATACTGTATAAATTAGTTAGTAATTGAAGCGGGAGCAGTATTCAACAAATTAGTTAATTCTTCCCCTTCCACAGATTCGTGCTCAACTAAATACTTAGCTAGAGCAGACAGTTTACCTAAATTTTCATTTATTAAACTTTTTGCGACTTCATAAGCAGTCTGTACCAAACTATGAACTTCATCATCAATAGTTTCTGCAATTGTGTCACTGTAATCTCTTTGCTCAGAAATTTCTCGTCCTAAGAAAACTAATTCTTCTCTTTTACCAAAAGTTCTAGGACCTAATTTTTTACTCATACCAAGCCTAGTAATCATGGCTCTAGCAATATTTGTAGCTTGTTCTAAATCATTTCCTGCACCAGTAGTAACCTCATAAAACATAATTTCCTCAGCTACTCTTCCACCTAAAGCAGCAGCTAACCGTGCTTCAAGTTGATTTTGAGTAATCAAACTAGTTTCTTCTTCAGGTAAAAATCTGGTGTGACCACCCGTTTGACCTCTTGCAACAATTGTGACTTTAAATGGAGGATCCGCATATGGTAAAAGATGAGCAACTAGTGCATGACCTGCTTCATGATACGCAACCATTTGTTTTTCTTTTTCAGTAATATTTTTATTCTTTTTTTCTGGACCAGCTATCACTCTATCTATAGACTCTGCTATTTCTTCGTATACAATTTTTTTCTTGTCCCGTCTTGCCGACAATATCGCTGCTTCATTAAGTAAATTCATCAAGTCAGCCCCACTAAATCCAGAGGTTTGCTTAGCTACAGCTTCCATATCAATATCTTCATCAATTGGTTTGCCTTTAGCATGAACGCTCAAAATCTCCTGCCTACCTTTAACGTCAGGATTATCTAACGTGACTCGTCTATCAAATCTACCAGGCCTTAATAAAGCTGGATCTAAAATATCAGGACGATTTGTTGAGGCTAAAACTATCACATTTGCTCCAGTATCAAATCCATCCATTTCAACTAGAATCTGGTTAAGTGTCTGTTCTCGTTCGTCATGACCTCCCCCTAAACCAGCCCCTCTCTGTCTTCCAACGGCATCAATTTCATCAATAAATACTATACAAGGAGAATTTTTCTTAGCTTGATCAAATAAATCTCTTACTCTAGAAGCCCCAACCCCTACAAACATTTCAACAAATTCTGATCCACTGATAGAGAAAAATGGCACTCCAGCTTCACCTGCTACAGCTCTGGCCATTAAGGTTTTACCCACGCCCGGAGGCCCCATTAAAAGAACTCCTCGAGGAATTTTAGCGCCTAATTCAATAAATTTTTGTGGTGATTTCAAAAACTCTACTACTTCTTGTAACTCTTCTTTGGCTTCATCAACCCCAGCCACATCAGAAAAACTTACTTCAGTGTTGTCAGTGTCATATTTTTTCGCTTTCGATTTACCAAAACTAAAAGTTTGACTAGAATTTCCTTGAGCTTGCCTCATCATAAATATTAGTAATCCACCAAAAAATAGTATTGGTAGAAAATTAAAAAGTATTCCAATGAAACTCCCAAAACCACTATTACCTCTTACAGATATATCTACAGAACTTGGACCTGAATCATTCAATTGCTCGACAATACTTGAACCTGGTTCTTTTCTAGACGTGTAATTTTGTCCATCAAATCCTTGAGCAGACAAATTATCACCACTTACATCAATGGATTTTAACTTCCCAGAATTTGCCAAGGAAATCATTTGACTCACAGGAATTTCTGAAGAAGAAGAAAAAGATGGACTAAATACTGTTACAAACACTGCAAGCATACCTACAGCAATTAACATGTAAACAAATATTCCTTTAAATGATCCTAACTTCATATTTTCTCCATGAAACTTTATTATCTGGGTCTTTTATTTTACAGTAGTTGATCTTTAGGGGTAAAGTTTAATTTGATTTAAATCAGTTTGCTATACTTTATAAAAATTTTATTTAAGATATTCAAATGACTTCACTACAACATAATTTTGATGACAGTACAGCTAACAAAGTCACAGCAATACTTTCTCAAGAAAATATTAATAGTTTCATAATTCAATCAAACGAAGATGTCACGAAATTCTCAAATAATAATTTCGAATCTAATTACGATGTAATCATCATTGACACTTCTTCAATTTCTTATGATGATTTTCAAAAAATTGTCATACAATCAAATAGTAACGAGATACCTTCTTTAGCAATAATATCTCCTGAATCTCTTTTAATGTTAAAGGATTCTGAAATTTCTGATTTCATTACTACTCCCATCAAATTATCTGAACTAATTACTAGGTGCCAAAGAATTACAAAACGTACTAATAACGCATCTACAGAAAAACTAATCAAATTTGGGGATTTATTAATTAATCCTGATAATTATGAAGTGAAAATCAAAGGAAATAGAGTTAACTTAAGATTCAAAGAATACGAATTACTTTTATTATTAGCATCTAATCCCGGAAGAGTTTACGATAGAGCTTCTTTATTGAATCAGATTTGGGGATACGATTATTTCGGTGGAACTAGAACTGTAGATGTTCATATCAGAAGATTAAGAAGCAAAATAGAAGTTCTTCCAGATACAGAATACATTGAAACCATTTGGAACGTTGGATACAGATTTACAGAAAAAACAGAATAAATACTGATGAGTAAAATCATAACTAAGTTTTATGGTCAGCTAAATTATGAAAAAGCGATGACCATTCAAAATTCTTTGGTAAATTCGGCTAAACAAAAAGGCGAATATTATTTAATGATATTAGAACATCCAGACACTATTTCTATGGGTGTTAGAAGTAAAACTTCAGAAATCCTAATAGGTCCAGAAAAAATTTCTGAATTAAAAATATCAATCCAGCATTCGGACAGAGGTGGTCAAACAACATTTCATAGCCCCGGCCAACTGATAGCTTACCCAATAGTTGACTTAAAAAAAATTAACATTCAACCTAAGGATTACGTTACAAAATTACAACTTTCTATGATTCAAACTTTGAAGCAATTTGGAATTAATGCAAAATCTCAAGAAATGCCAATCGGAATATGGGTAAAAACTAAAAAAATTGCCTCTATTGGAGTGCGAATCAGACAAGGAATCACCTCACATGGAATTGCTCTAAACGTAAATAATGATTTAGAAAAATTTCAGCACATTATTAGTTGTGGAATAAAAAATCACATCCCAACTTCTATATCAAATGAAACTAATCAAATTTATTCAATGGATGAAGTTGCAACCTTGTTCGCAGAAAATTTTTCAAAAACATTTAATTTAAACTAATAAGTTTATGATTTAAGACTTTCTCTAAAATCATCTCTTCTAGAAGATCCAGTCACTAAAAATAAAACCCGTTCAGCAATATTTGTTGCTCTATCCGCAGACCTTTCTAAGTCATGAGCCACCCATAAAAGATATGTAGCTCTCTGAATAGTAGCTGGATCAGCCATCATATAAGTTAAAAGTTCACGGTAAACTTGATTATAAGTGTCATCAATTTCATCATCTAAATCACATACATCAAGAGCAGTATGTGGATCTCTTTTCACAAAACTATCGATACTTAAACGTAGCATTTTTGTAGCATTTTCTGCCATTCTAGGAATATCAATTAGAGGTTTTAATGGTGGCATGTCACCCATTAAAACACTAATTTTACCAATCCCTTCAGCATAATCACCAATTCGCTCCAATTCAATTGCTATCATCATTACTGAAACAATAATTCTTAAGTCTCCGGCAACTGGGGACTGGAGAGCAATTAACTGAATACATTTTTCTTCAATTTCAGCTTGCTTAGAATCTATCAAATCATCATCATCAATAACTTGCTGTGAGGAAGTGACATCTCTATTTTTTAAGGCTTGGATAGATTTAAGTATTGAATGCTCAACCATACTTGAGAGTTCCAAAATTTCATCTTGAATTAAATTTAAATTATTTTCAAAGTCAGCCCTTAACATTTTTATACCTCCCTTTATTCTTCTTAAAGCCTTAAAAAAAATTGAAGTTGAACTTTACCATAAATAAATTAACTAAATCTTCCAGTGATATATTCTTCTGTTCTTGTATTAGATGGGTTACTAAATATTTTCTGAGTATCATCATGTTCTACAAGATATCCTGACCTGTTCTCTCCAACCATAAAAAAAGCAGTCTCATCAGAAACACGAGCTGCTTGTTGCATATTATGGGTAACAATAACAATAGTAACGTGATCTTTGAGCTGTTTAATTAATTCTTCAATAGCTAAGGTTGCTATAGGATCTAAAGCAGAAGCAGGCTCATCCATCAACAATACTGCAGGCTCAACCGCTAAAGCTCTTGCAATGCATAAACGTTGTTGCTGGCCTCCTGAAAGAGTAAAAGCACTGTTATTTAACCTGTCTTTAACTTCATCCCAAAGTGCGGCTTGGTTTAAAGCTCTTTCAACCGCCTCATCATAATTTCCTTTAAAACCATTTACTTTCAAACCCCAGGCTATATTCTGGTATATAGATTTTGGGAATGGATTTGGTTTTTGAAAAACCATTCCAATCCTTGATCTGATTTCAGTAGCATCAATTTCACCACCGTACAAATCTACGCCTTCAAACATTACTTTACCTTGAACAGAAGCGCCGACTATCAAATCATTCATTCTATTGAGACATCTCAAAAATGTACTTTTACCACATCCAGAAGGACCAATTAATGCAGTAATAGAATTCTGGTTAATATCTATATCAACATCTTTAACGGCATTAAATTCACCATAATAAACATTTAGTTTTTGTGCACTTAAAATAACTTGTTGACCTATTTCTGAAGTCATTAAATTACTCCTCTGATCTTTTTTGATACTTATTTCTCAAGAAAACTGCGATAGCATTCATACTCAAAAGTAGAACTAACATAACTATTATTCCCGCAGCTGCCAAACCTCGGAATTCATCTTGTGGTCGTGATACCCAGTTATAAATTTGAATAGGTAAGACTGTAAATCTATCCATAGGATGACTTGGAATAAAAGTCAGATAAACCAAAGCACTAATCGCAATTACTGGAGCAGCTTCACCAATTGCTCTAGACATAGCCAATATAGTTCCAGTCAAAATACCTGGAATTGCTGAAGGCAAAACAACACCTTTTATGACTTGCCATTGATCTGCCCCCATAGCATAAGCACCTTCTCTGTAAGAGTTGGGAACCGCTCTAATTGCTTCTCTAGAAGCCAGTATTACTATCGGAAGTACTAATAGAGACAATGTCATAGCACCCGCCAAAACACTTCTACCTAAAAATTGGTCAGATGTCCCAATATAATAAACAAACAAAGACAACCCCAATAACCCATATACTATAGAAGGAACTCCGGCCAAATTGGCAACGTTAATCTCAATAATTCGAGTAAATAAATTTCTAGGCGCATACTCTTCAAGATAAATTGCCGCACAAACTCCTATTGGAACAGTAATTAACGCAGTCATAAACATTAACCAAACTGTACCCATTAAAGCAGAAAACAAACCAGCTTCTGCTGGTTTTCTTGAAGGATAATCAAATATGAAATGCCAACTCATCCAAGGTAGGCCACCTGTCAAAACATCAATAATCAACACAATCAATCCCACTATTCCAACTAATACAGATAACAAAAAAAGTACATAAACAATATTTCCAATTATGACTCTTGAACGCCTATTTGGATTGATAGAATTATGTGAATTAGTGGACATTTTTAATATTCCTCTCTAAATCGCGTAACAATCCAAAATCCCAAAAGATTCATCAATAATGTCAAAGCAAACAAGACTAAAGCAACAGCAAATATAGTGTTGTATTCAAGTGATCCTACAGGCGCTTCACCTAATGCCAACTGAACAATATAAGCTGTCATAGTCTGAATACTTTCTGTAGGATCAAAAGTCATTTTAGGTGTCGCACCAGCCGCAATTGTCACTAGCATGGTTTCACCAATGGCTCTGGATATAGCAATGATAAACGCTGCAATAATTCCAGATAGAGCAGCTGGAACCACTATACGTAAACTTACTTCATATCTTGTTGCCCCAAGCGCATATGCCCCCTCTCGCAAACTTCTGGGAACAGCTATCATGGCATCCTCACTTAGTGAGGAAACCATTGGAATGATCATGACACCCATAACTATCCCAGCACTAAGAGCATTGAAAATTATTAAATCGGGCAAAAATACCTGTAAAAGTGGAGTCACAAAAGTAAGAGCAAAATAACCATAAACAACGGTAGGAATTCCCGCCAACACTTCCAAAATAGGCTTAATTATTCTTCTAAGCCAATCTGGAGCGTATTCAGAAAGAAAAATTGCTGTCGACAATCCTATAGGGATAGCAACCATAGCAGCAATAACTGTAACCAACAAAGTGCCTGAAACTAAAGGAAGTACACCATATGACCTAGGTTTTAAAATAGGTGTCCATCTAGTTCCAGTAAGAAATTCAATTATAGAAATTTCTTTAAAAAACTCATATGCCTGGTAACTAAGTGTTAACAAAATAGCCAGCGTAGTAAGAATAGATAGGCTAGCGCAAGCCAAGAAAATGTATTTTACTATTGAGCCCTCTAAACTTGGGCCTCTAGATCTTTTGGTAAATGAAGATTGATCTTCAATCATGTTTTCTCTCAGTAGATAAATTAGAAATCACTACAACATGAATTTTGATGATTTTCAATAGAAATATATTAATAACAGATTAATGTATTAATCTAAAATATCATTAATTAGTTCATCGACTTTTGTGTGAATTTGATCCCGGATATTTCTAGTTAATTCTATCGATAGTCCCTTGGGATCATCGATACCCCAATCATCAATGTCATTTCTCAAATGTAAAGGGCATTCATCTTGGTCAATATCACAACCCATAGTAATTAACTTGTCTGCAGAATCGTAATCAGATTGTGTAACAATTTTAGGAATTGAATCAGAAATATTGATCCCTATCTCATTCATTACTGAAACCACATTAGGATGAATCTGGTCAATTGGACCAGTTCCAGCAGAATCAGATATAAACCTTAAACCCTTATTAGCAACCAATACATTAAAAAGGGCAGAAGCCAAATGGCTTCTGCCCGCATTATGAACACATAGAAATAAAACTTTATAAACCACTTTAAAAATCCTCTGTGTAGCCATAAAACTGATCACTAGTGAAAGGAGGAGAGAGAAAACCTTTCACTAGTAAATCAACCTATTTCATCAAAAGTGCCCTGTTATTGTTATAAACATCTGCACTAGAAGTTACATATCCAACTTCGTTAGTTAATTCTGGACCTACCTCCATATAGTAATCAACAAAAACTTTTACTTCTGGCCTAGTTTGATATGCTGACTTATTAACATAAATGAACAAGGGTCGTGATAATGGAGTGTATTCACCTGAAGGAATAGTTTCTTTGCTAGGTTTTACGCATCCGTCACCATTATCAACACCAAGTAATTTCAACTTTTCAACGTTCTCAACATAGTAAGCATAACCAAAATAACCTAGCGAACCATTAGAACCTGAAATTCCTGATATTAGTACGTTATCATCTGCACTAGCGGTGTAATCTGCTCTTGAAGCTTGAGCTTCACCATTAATTTCTTCAGTAAAGTAGTCAAATGTTCCGGAGTCAGTATCAGGTCCAAAAAGATTCATCTTTTGATCAGGAAAATCAGATCTGACTTGATTCCAGTTAGTTACAGTAGATCCTGGTTCCCAAATTTGCTTAAGTTCTCCGACTGTTAAACAATCTATCCAATCCATATTAGGGTTAACCATTACTGATAAGCCATCAGTTCCAAGTCTCAATTCGTCATATGTAATGCCATTTTCGTCAGCAATACTAGACTCTTTAGGATTTTTCATAGGTCTTGAAGCATTTGAAATGTCTGTTTCACCCACAATAAATCTTTTAAATCCTCCACCAGTTCCAGAAACACCAACATTAACCCGAACTTTTGGATAGAGCTTATTGAATTCTTCGGCTACAGCTTCAGAAATCGGGTAAACAGTTGATGAACCATCAATTTCTACAGTCCCTTCCATTTTTGAGTCATCTTGTTGGGATGTGACAGTAGCTGCAGGTGCCGGAGCAGGTGCTGCAGCAGGTTCTGCTGGTTCTTCTTCTGTAGAACATGCAATTACAAATGTAGTGAATAAAGCAAATAGTGAAATCAAAAAATACAATTTTAAACTTTTACTATATAAAATCATTAGTTTATTGGGCCTCCGTTTGGATTAGTATATATTCAATACAATTAGAATAAACTCAGTACACTAAAGCAAAAGTTAACGATAAATTAACAAGTAATTAAAGACTAATTAGGGTAATGTTATTGTGCTAATTGGAGTGTAAACGAGAAAACACTACCT